>Ga0065711_1031286_pt1 | contig 30072 bp, 19 predicted proteins | sample Hoacrofraction12_FD_59098 | JGI IMG/M metagenome (GOLD analysis project Ga0065711, IMG submission 59098) | Hoatzin crop microbial communities from Cojedes, Venezuela - Epithelial fraction 12 v2 (version 2) | ecosystem: Host-associated > Birds > Digestive system > Esophagus > Crop | place...
TGAACTGGGGAGCCCAGAACTGGACACAGTACTCCAGATGAGGCCTCACCAGGGCAGTGTAGAGGGGAAAGAGAACCTCCCTCGTCCTGCTGGCCACACTCTTCTTGATGCACCCCAGGATCCCATTGTCTTTCTTGGCAGCCAGGGCACACTGCTGGCTCATGGTTAACCTGTCGTCCACCAGGACACCCAGGTCCCTCTCCGCAGAGCTGCTCTCCAGCAGGTCCACAAAAATGATGAAAACTATGACTCCAGCAGGTCCACAAAGATGAAAACTATGACTCTTCTGGGGTGAGGATGTGCATATTACAAGCAAACACCTGATCTCAACCAAATTACTTATAGTTTCCATTGACTTGCTGAGGGATTTAATAATTTTTTTTTTATTTAAACTGTGTAATACTATGAGACTTTTTTATTTAAGTATTGATTTCCAATATTTCTCTGATGAATAGAGGTCTAATACAGCTGGATTACTAATTCAGCAGTCTTAGTTCTCTTTGTTTGAAAGATATCTATGCCTAAGAATTAGGTAAAATATTTCTTCTGGCAAATCTAATTACAACAGCACTTTCATAAACTTTCATAAGTTACGTTGATTGTATACAGTACTCATGAGCTGAGAACTACATTTCCTTGTGTTTATCATCCATAACAACAAGAAAATTTGCTTCCAGGCTTCTGCCTCCACTATTTCAGAATGAAAGAGTGATTCAGGACTTGCTAAATAACCCTCCCATCCTGTGACTAGGAAGAGAGTCACTGATTTCAAATTTGGTGAAGAGACCACATTCAGGAATGTGCCCCAACAGGGAAGAGGACAAAAATAGCTATAGATCATAACATTGGTGGTTTTGATATCCATGATCTATCTTCTCTACTCAGTTTATTACAAATTAAGATCACCATTTGGCCACCGCGATGATGCCACTTAGGAATAAGTGGTTTTGAGTGTAACTTAGTCATCAGCAGGCAGGTTGTTTTCACATTTCTGTTGTGTAGTATTCAAAAGTATTTTGCATAGTGCTAAGAGTGTCCTAAATTTGCATAATTTACTTAGGCAGCAAAATTTTTCCAAGAGAATAACACAAGTCCACAAACAGTTCTGGGTTCTTATTTCTGGTGAGTGTAGGATCACCAACTCCAGTCACAGTTCTGGCACTCTTGTTGAAGAAAGATACGGACTTACTGGAATGAGGCTAGCCCAGGGCCACAAAGATGATTAAGGGACTGGAGCATCTTTCATACATGGAGAGGCTGAGAGCGCCAGGGTTATGCAGCCTGCAGAAGAGAAGGCACAAGGGATGTTATCAATGTATATAAATACTCAAAGAGAGATGGGGTGAAGATAAGCGAGTCAGACTCTGCTCAGTGGTGCCCACAGATAGGACAGGAGGCAATGGATATATATTAAAGCACATGAAATTCCATCTAAACACAATAATACACTTTTTTACTGTGGAGGTGGTCAAGCACAGAAACAGGTTGCCCAGAGAGGTTGTGGAGATATTAAAAACCCAACAGGACACACATCAGAGCAACTTCTAGCTGCCCCTTCTTGAGCACGGGGGCTGGACTAGAAGATCTCAAGAGGTCCCTTCCAACCTAAACAACCCTAACCTTAGCACCAAAACCTGCAGCAGCAACACTAAAAAAATTAATCGATTACTGCTATGTTCTTGCACAAGTAACCTCAATTTTTGCATCATCTTTAGTTTTCATTGGGCTATGAGTAACTGCAAATAGTTCCTATTGATTAGCCTCTAGTTGGTGGATAATGTGAGGAAATGAGGTCAAAGATAGCTTCAGCAATGGAACAAACAGATCATCTGCAGCATTAGCTAAAGTGTTTGCAACCAAAGTCATACAAAGGGCAAATCCTCTTTCCAGCAACTCATTGTGCATTGCCTGTGATTGCTTTTGGTTCAGTTCTCCGCTTAAAAGAGCCTACATAAAATAAACCTCGTGAGAATGTGTAAACTATGCTAAATAAAGAGTGTGCGTGCCAAAACTTTTTACCTTTTTTTTCCCCCCAAAGAATGCAAATACATTCCTGAGCCACTGAGTAACAAAATCGACAAACTGTGCTTCTACAGGTGACAAAATTCTCTTTTGCTTTCAAACATCAATGAGCACATATAACTACTCCCAGACGATCTCTTACCATACTTTCATTCCAGAGCACTGTGATGTGTCTCATGTGGCGTCCTCAAAGCCCTTACTCCATCTCAGGCTGGAATGGAGATGTTACTCTTCAGCTTCTACTGGGGATATAAATCTCCACAGAAAACTCAGAAAAGAGGGATCATGAAATCACAGAATAGTTGTGGTTGGACTTTTAAAGGTCATCTAGTCCAACCTCCTGCAATGAGCAAGGACATCTACCACCAGATCAGGTTTCTCAGAGTCCCATCCAACCTGACCACGAATGTTTCCAGGGACAGGGCATCTACCACCTCTCTGGGCAACCTGTGCCAGTGTTTCACCACCCTCATTGTAAAAAAATTCTTCTCTTTATCCAGTCTAAATCTCCCCTTGTTCAGTTTAAAACCATTACTCCTTGTCCTATCGCTACAGGCCCTACTTGAAAGTGGCCCCCATCTTTCTTATACGCCCCTTTTAAGTATTGAAAAGCTGCAATAGGTTTTTCCAGAGCCTTCTCTTCTCCAGGCTGAACATCCCTAACTCTCTCAGCCTTTCCTCACAGGGGAGGTGTTCCAGCCGTCTGATCTTTTTTATGGCCCTCCTCTGGATCTGCTCCAACAGGTCAATGTCTTTCCTGTGCTGAGAGCTTCAGAGCCGGACACAGGACTCCAGGTGGAGTCTCACCAGCACAGAGCAGAGGGGCAGAATCACCTGCCTTGACCTGCTGGCCACACTGCTTTTGATGCAGTCAGGGTATGGCTGGATCTTTACTTCACTAGCTGCATTTTATAATCTGTGGACTCTTCTCATTTCCTTTCTGACCAGAATTATTCTCATTTATGGTAAGGGATTAGCAGTGCAAGGCGTAGGCAGATAACACCGCTCCCCTTTTTTTATATCGACTTCCTTAAATGAATGTACAACTTTAATTTCAGTTACTTTAACTCAACAGCTTTCAGAAGTTTGCAAAACATTATATTAACTATCAATAACACAAAGCTACTTTTATTTCTTCCAACACTGTGGTAAAAACATCAGAAGAACTCTCCAATAATTTAGCAGTTTCTTTCGAGGAAAAACAGAAGTGTATTACTGAAAGCCTGCATAATACCAATTTGGCTAAAAGAAAAATTAAAAGGAACTTGGTAAGTTTACTGACATTTTAAAAAAAGTGGAAAGTTCGAACCAGAAAGTACTCAGTAGGGAGCATTTTAATATGGAAGAAGAGCCATGTGCAGCATGGTGAACATATTCTGCAAGATTTTTCTGTTGCCTGAAGACAGGAAATCCATTTATCAGGATTACGTCTTTTGCAGTGAGAAGAAGATAGTGTTCACCACTTGAGGAGACTGTACACTTTTCACACTCGGCACCGAAGGAAATGAGAGAGTATCATCTCATGTTGGGGAAAGCAGCAATTGGGAAAAGAGAATAAGGGGGAAACAGCATTTGAAGAGAGACAGCAGTACCCAAGCACCAGGTCTCTGTCTCTCTCTCCAGCATACACCAAGACTACAAGCCTGCTTGCACAGAGGCAGGGGTCTGTGCAGGACACGGCACTCAGCCTGCGAGCTCTCAAAGGTTTTAGCTCTCACTTTGCCATGAGTGTAGACTGCGTCACTCCAGCTCTGACTGCCACCCTTTGCGGAGGGATCTAGTGCCCTGTCTGAGCTACCAGCATTTGCTGCGTGATGGGAAAGCAGCAGCGCTTGCTACCTGTACATCAGCAGGGAGACTGAGATAGAAATGAGATGAGGATGGCTTGGGTGGCTTCTAGAAAATCCAGGGGACTACCCGGATAAGCAAAAACTCCCCTAATCACTCATTTAGACAGGTCAGGAGATCCGTAGAGGTGAGAAAGCTGCCTGCAGGCAAGATGCCAGACTGACAGCGTAACAGTTAAGGTAACAGTTAAGGTTGGACACATACCTCTGCTTTATCTTTAGGCATCCAGCCCGCCTGGTGCAACCCCACCCTAACAAGGCAGTCAGCTCCTCCAAGCCCCATGTTGCAACCTGCTTCCCTCTCTTCCTGCCACTGTCTGAATCAGTGGAAACAAAAGGGCACATTGTCTGAGAGGGTGCATGGTTTCATCACCACTTCCACAAAAGCCGGGCACCAAAAAAGAAAACCCTGTCTCAGTTTCAGTCCCCTGCAGAAATGCAGTGAGTATTTGACACATAGAGGGCTGGGGAGAGCCTCTATCACTTGTGGGCTGCTGTGTATTCACAGTTTTGATGCTTAGTATAAAATAACATTGTGTGTCATACTATGTGCAGTAAGACATTCCTTAATAGGTCAGAACTCCACAAGAAATTGCAGGTAAGGAACCGTCTTAGTTATTAAAACAGTAAAAAAAATAAATCCACCATGGAAACAAGGACAACTTGCACAGGTGCTTAATGCTCTTGGGGGAAAAAAAAAATATCTATTTTCGCTAATAAAAACACACTTACAGATAAAGATGATGTTGCGAAAGCCTTAAGATTACAGCAAATATTTTGGATAAGACATCAAAATAGTTGTAGTTCAAGCGATTTATGTTTTCCTATGATTTTATGAGGGTAGAAGGAATGGTCCAAAATATGTACGAGTAAATCAAATGTTTTACGTCAATGTTGAAGTATTTTTTCCTTCCCACAGTAGACAATGACAAAAATATCAATGTCCACAACACTGCAGAACTTGGTCTTTTCACATGGTACACTTTTAACCTTTTGTTGTTGTTGTTCCTTTCTGGTAACAAAGGACTCTCAAACACCAGTTGCATCCAAACCCAGAAGCATTTCTGGTGAAGTGCCAGTTGTACTTGTCTAACCCTCTAAGTAGTGGTAACGCTCCAAGTACATGCAGCGAACACGAAGAGTGAGCTGCTATGCAAATACCACTGCAGTTTGCCATGAAAACTTTCTGTATTTCAAAATCAAAACCAAAAAAAAGTACTATGTATTTAAGAGCAAAATATTTGTAGCCCCTTCAGTCTCACAATCAATATTTGCTGGGTGGATGAAGTCAGTTATATGGCAGCATCTGTGAAAAGCAGGAAGCTCTCTTCTGATTTTCACTCTTTAAAAGTCTGCAGTTTATGGAAAAAAGGAGACGAACAAACAACTGAAGGATGGTGGCCATCTGAAAGTCTTTATATTTCTCAGAGATTGTTATGGTTTCTGCATGTCCTGCAAAGAAAAGGGGGAGGAGGAGGGCAGACACAAACAATTTCATGATACCGTGATTGATGCAGGACCAGACATTCAAAACCAGAAACCTTTTAGGAACAGCTCACCAGGCAGGATTCTTGATCATTTCAAACTTCTGAAAGGGAAGTGACAGTGAGGTGGAATGTGTTCTGACCTTGGGAAGGCAATAAAAGCACTGATACTGACCTTGAAAGGCTCGTCTCTGGAAAGATGGAGGCATTTCACATTGTTTTCTGTTGTGCTGAAAAGACAAGACGACCAGTCCAGGAATCCTAGCAGGGCAAGCTCTGATCTTCATATGAATTAAAGCTCAAATCACTGCAGTTGATGAATAACTTTGCACTGACAGAAAACAGTAATAGAATTGTTTTTATGTAAGATCACTTTACCCAAAAGCGACTTCCTCCAGCTACGTCACTTTGCTTGGTGTCCTCTCTGCCACTTTGGAAACTGTACCATTATGAGCAAATATTTCTGGCTGATTGCTGATGATGGACACATGTTGCCTACCCAGATGTATCCGTGGCACTTAATAATACCTCCAAATATCTCCTCAAATCTAAAAAGTGTGTGTTACCAGAAAAGGTAGCATTTCTTCCATTTGGCCTCTACAGAAGCAGTGTAAAGACAAGAGTGTTTGCAGTTCTGCTCTGCACTTTCATAATTACCACTATATCTGGTTACCACAGCAGGAACGTAGAGCACAATGGCTGTTGGAAACTGCATTTTGACCCAGACCATCCTTCCGTGCCCCATGCTGGCAGGGCTATTTTATGCTCTCTGGCACCTGAGAAAAAGGAAAAGAGCAGACATCCCTCTCTGTTCTCCGGAGCTGCGAGAAGAGAGTCTGAAGCCAAAGGCTATCTCTGTTGCTCTTCCTGCAGAGCTCTTCCCAATTGATTCTCATTCTAATCATGCCTGGCATTTGTTAGTTTTTAATTAGTTTTGCAGTTTACACCTGTGTAACATCAAACAAATAGTAGCTCCCTTCCCCTTCTGCTGCACTTCAAGCCACTAAACAAAAGACACTGCCTTAATATATTTAACATTTGCACCTCATCAACTGCAGAAAAGCACAAGACAGAGATAAAGCAGTAAAGTATTTGTGGCTAGATTTAGAAAAGGTGTCCAGGTCTATGCACCTAGCTTTGTGCTTCTTTACATTCTATGGGCAAATCAGGAATACAGCTGCCTACCACACATGGTGACCTGTGGTTTTGCACCAAAAGCTTCCAGCAGCTGGAAGCACCCTTAAAGACAGGCCCACAGGTCTGAACACAGCATCGACCCAAAAGAGGACGTGAACGGAGGCTGGGAGGCCAGGCGATTGCGCCATGGGCAGGGCAGCACACGTTGGCTGCAGTCCCCGTCAGCCCCAGCCAGGCACCAGCCCCACCACGCACCACGCACCCGGCTCGTCCGGGAGCACACGGGCTACGTGATCAGGCTGCGCTTGGGCAAGAGCTGTCTGTGTGCAGCTTCAGAAGCCATCAGACAAATGGATGGGGTGAAGAATAGATGAGGCTAAACCCCTTGTACCCACCTAATTTGCTTTTTCCATACCCAGTATAAATTTGTACAACAAACACCTGAGTAACTTCTCTTTAAGCACTTCAGACTATTGCTTAATTCAGCGAGGAAAGATAACAGCTAGCAATCCATATATGAGATTATTTTTCTTTTGCTATCGTCTTTGAGAAGCAGAACACACAAAGTCCCTTTCTGCTTAAGCACAAAAGAATAAATGGATTATCTCCATGGTCATAAATCCAGGACAATGTTCTATTTGCTTCTGTTGATTTTCTTTTGACTTCCACACTCAAAGCTTCCCTGGTTTTTGAGTTCATATTTGTTTCTGGTGCACAGAGACAGAGATTCATCACTTCTTCCTCCTGTCTCTGCAATCGGTTCCGATAACTGCCCCAGTCTCTTGGTGTTTATTCTTCCTCAAGATTAACCATCAAAGACATCCAGTGTTTCAGCTAAAAAAGTTCATTCCTCACCTGGTATTTTCAATAGGGTTTTCTTATATGTGTTATACCTATGTTTCCTCTAACCTCCTTCAGCATACCAATACACTAGGGACACAGTGAGTTTTAGATGTAGGCTAGCTATGGAGTGGGGTAAGTTCTGTCATCTGGTAATAAATGCAAGTGTTCCTTAGTGCATTTATGTTGGCTTTACCAGCACCGGTTTCTACTGTGATTAGAGCAGTTGCTGCTTGAAAGTCACTGCTGGAGTCATGGGGGACACCTGGCTCCTTTAAAAGTAGAATTCTGGTTTTTCAGCAGGATGAAGTGTTACATTTACGTGCTTCATAAAGCACCTACAACTCTATCGTGTAGTAGCAAAACTAAGGCTTACACATTGATCCTTTAGTCTCTTTCACTTTGCCAGATAACCCCCACATACTTCCAGGAACTGAAAACTTCTCGTACAGCAATCATCTGGAAAAAAACAAAAACAAAAACAAAACCAAATAGCCAGTGAAAAAAAAGAAAAACCCACGACCCCACAAAGTTTTTAAACCCTGTTCTTAATCCACCTCAGTTTCCTTGAAAGTGACTGTGATATCGAATGATTCATTTTGTTGAATCACTAAGGATGGTGTGGAGAGATTACTTTTTGGGGGAACTCTCACATTTCAAAAGATTGGATTGAAGGATTTCTCCTCCTCTTCAGCCTCTCAGTGCATATTTGTAAATGGGGAGCGTGGCCTCCCCACCCAGGTCTGGCTTCTGCTCAGGACTCCCCAGGGTCTTCCTAGCGAGACCATCCAGTACTTTTCATAAGATCAAGCAGCTTAATGTTTTTAAGAAGGCTTCTCTTTAAAAGCTTTTGATATTTGCTTGTTAAGCAACACATCTGTGTAATGTTATCCCTGCTGAGACTTACGTGGATGGACTCAGGCAGACAGCACATGTTGCGTTACATTACGAGGCTTAACATTTCATTAATTGCATTGGCCTACTTCTGTGAATCACAGATTATTCTCCTACTCATAAAGCACCTCTGATTCCTTTACGTAGTCCTTGATGCAATATGATACAACCGCAAGGGTTCACAAGGGGATGAAACCTCGTGATTTAACTATCCAAACATAAAATGACAGCATCTCCAGTTTTCATCAATACTTCAACCACATGCGCAAAATGAGGAACAAAGCTCTCTTATCTTCTGCAACTTGTACACAGATATTTAATTCTTAACTCTTCCTTCCCTTTTACAGAGGAATAACAAAACATTAATTGAAATGAAGAAAGCAGCTGACTGGCCCTGACTTGGCTATACGTTTTTTTTCAGTTCTATGAGGGAATTTCTTCAGGACGTAGTACAAAACAACGCATCAGTACAGAGACCACAAATGGGTACGGGTCAGCTGTCAGCTGACTTGCCAAGGACCTTCACTCTCTGTCTCTATGCTGAACTACATCTTCTGAATAGATGAACCCTCTGGCTACTCATTAAGAATTTGTGCTTAAATGTCCTGTATGCATGCAGCACCCTGTGAGTTGGGACGCCTGTCATTTCTCCTCTGCTAAGCCGGAGAAGCTATTAGGTTAAATGCATTCTATAGGGTAACTGGGTTTTCCTTATCTTGGCCAGTTTCCCCATAAATAGGAGTGCTAAGATTAAGAAAGTAAATAGTCTACCAGCTAGCTCAGGGCTGAGCATCACTTACAGTAAATGCTGAAGCAAATGCACTAGAAAAAGTAATTTCAAATGAGCCATTACAACCCTGCTCACATTCTCAAGTGCAAAAGCAGTACCTGAGACGAGAGCCCGCTGAAGGCAGCACAAGTCCTTCAGCCAGCTTCGCTGGGATTTGGATTTCATACACAACCAACTGCACGCGCGAACTTTCCTACTTCTTATTAATAAATCCAAGAGATCATTTCTGAAAGTATGCAACTGTGTCTCAAGGTCTGCTTTTTACTGCTTTTGCTCTCCAGGTAGCAATTTGAAGATTAATCTTTCAGCTGATGTTTTTCACCCTTCTATGCACAAAAGATCCATGCTGCCAGCAGCAGAGGAATAAAGTTATCAGCTAGACCCACCCCCCCCCAAATTGCAGGCTTCTCTGTAGTTGATTACTTCTCTAAGCTGTTCTGCTTCAAAAGCAAATCTTATTATTGCTCATTTAATGATCTCATTGATCACTAACCTTTGTCTATTACTAGAGCTACAGTAACACTGGAAGGACTTTTGATTAAGAATGGATGATTTCTTTCAAATGCATTCATGACTCTTCTGTATACTTCTTACAAAATACCATAAACAAAGCAATGCAATATGTGTGAGCAAAGCAAGGTGCAAATGTTAGAATGTGCTTATATTCACACAGATACTGTTTTTAAAGTACACTCACTTTTTTTTTTTTTTGGTTTAGGTTATAGTTCAAATTAGAAAAAAAGCATTGAGAACATTAATTCACAATAACAACTTTAAACCTGTCAACATTTCCAAAAATAAATACCTGGTATTTTCAGTCCCTTCAGAGCACTTCTTTGAGCAAAACCTTGCAAACTTAAGCTGCATTTGCCAAACATTAGGTCCGTCTGAAGCTGAATTTCTCTGCCTGACTTTACTGCTTGCTGAAGAGAAGGCAAAATGCTGAGCTCTATCACATATAAAGATACACGGTAAAGCACCTTTGCTGTATTTTCAGATTTCTAAATATAGGCCTAATATCCCTCATTAAGAGGCTTAAAAATCATTGTAAGTATCATTATTCATTTCCTATATCTTATACTGAATGTTCATTTGCTCAGGTCTGTAATAGCAGCATAACACTGTAATTTAAAAAATAAAAAGGCAGGGAAGGGCTGAGGAAATTTCTAAGGCAGTGAACACGACAGCTATGTTTAAAGTTACAGTGAAATTTCAGGCTTGAGTGGATTTGTTGTCCTGGACACACCAGTAGATATACTAACTGCAGGTTACTAGTCTAGGTAAGATGGGCTTGTCTTATTCAGCGCAAAAGTTGGCTCACCGTAAAAGCCTGCTTGGGATTCCCCTTCCTGCAGCGTGGTCATGCACTGACTCCCATTTCAGCTCAGGGGGAGCTGGACCCTTGCTGTTCCCAAAGCGAGCTGTCAGGAAAGGCTTCTGCTGCAGATGTTTCTACTGACATGCACGGTAAGGGCAGAGACTTACAACAAAACATGGGCAAAAGCATGAGATACTGTGTCTGGTTCCAAATCTTCTCCTTGATTATCAACTCTGGGGCGCAAGGTGAAGCAGTGACTGGGAAAGAAGAGGTGGGGAAGGGCTGGCCACAAGTCAGTAGCCAGAATGATCCCGCAATGCTTAGGGAATCATGGGGCAAGAGATCTAGCCTGCAGTGTACTGATTCCATAATAGCCTGTCAACGCTCTGAAAGGGACATCTGCTGAACTAAATCTTGGATTTAATTTTAATCCACGTGGCTTCATCTGCGTTTATCTAGTGCTTTCAAGCTGAGTGGCAAGCCTCCGTGCTGACCAAGGAAGAAAATATGCCATTTAGTTAATATCTTCGCATCCCCGTATAAACTGCACAGCACGCACCCTTTTGCTGACTTGATGACCCCATGCTATCACCAGACACACACCCGCAAAGCCGTCCACGGGGCTCGGCTGATCGCAAGCAAACTAGACTTTGTTCCATGACCAAAGGGCAAATTGTCAAAATGCAAACTGCCTAGATGGGGTGTTTCACCACAGATCCTTCTACAAAAAAGGCGCTGCCACCATCCGAGGGGAAGGTGTCTGGCCTGGATGGAGGTCTCTCCACTTAGGTTTTACATACACTTTGTTTAATAGATTATGATCTTGACCAGTTTGTTCTCCCAGTCCTAAAGCTTCCCAAAGTTGGACAGAAGCGAAAGACACTGTAGGCAAAGAGCCTGGTGCAACAGTGATTCACTGCATACAACTGGCAGTTCAGCGAATTTTTCATGCCGTCAACAGCTGTCGCAGGCCAAAAGGGCAACAGGAATGGGGAGCTTAATCTGGCAGAAATCATCAACAGAGGGAGCTAAGGTTAAATCAGTCCAGCGCATTACTAACTTCATTATTTTAAACTTGCAGGCACAAATCACTTCTTGTTTTAGGAAGCACAGGAACTTCTTTGATCGTTCACACGTGCAACGAGCAGAATCTGGCAGAAAGGCAGAATCACTTTTCAGGAGATGAAACCTACCTCCTGATCCTGCGAAGAGCTGCACTCACCTGAGTAATATGTCCTTTGTAAATCCCACTGTTTGTATAACTGCACTCCCTGCCAGACTTTAAGGTGTTCAGAGCAGCGCCAATGGGAGGAAATGATGCTTGTCCACGATACGTGGCCTGAGCATGGCTTCCACTGGACAGGGACTGAGTTACCCATTTTAAAATACAAAGTTGAAGAGTTGGTCCTCATCGTAGTTCTGCCATAGGTTGAGAAGACATTTTCCCTCATCCACATTAAAGATTTCCTAGGGGCAAAGTGAAAAAGGGCTTTTTACTACCTTGTCAGACATTTGAGGTGTAACTGTAGTGCAAAGAAGTGCTTGTGCTTTACACCAACTCAACAAAGAAAACTCTAGGAAAGAAGGCACAGTTTTAACTCATTAACTATCTCACATTGAAAGTAAAAGCTAGATTACCGATGATCTTTCTAGTGCTTTACAATGTATTATTACCACTGGCAACCCAGCCAAAGTAGGAGGTAACTGATGTCCGTTAACCAGAACGTGCAACGTATTGCTGTGTTCCACACTCTGCTCCAGCTTAAAATAAATGAAACTCCTTAGCGGCTCAAAATGTTGCAAAGATTTGTAAAATAAGTTTGTTTTGTATTACTTCCATTTACTTGTCTCCAAGAGCAAAGTCTGTGAGAACCATAAATATTGCTTCAATTTTCTGCTGATGAAATGGGGGGGCGGAAATCTGCTCCTCTGCGACTGAAGGCGCTGTCATGCCCCATAGAGGCTGCTTTATATACAATGAACAATTAAAAACTGGTGAAATAGGGTTTTACTTCCGCCACTTTAAACTTACTTTTTGGGGTGTACTCAAAACCACCCCCACCCCCATTGACATGCTGGAGAAGAGGAAGATTGAAGCATGCATTTGCAGTCAAGGCAAGTTCAAAAGCATGGAAGTGCCACCGTTGAGGTTGGCCTTGACAATTTGGCTCAAAACTCAGATGACACCAGTCCCAATTAGCATCATTTTGGGTGGGTATTCTTTTTTAAAAACTTTGTTAGCCGTAAAGGCAGCTGGGGGTTCAAAACTCAGCTGCTGACACCAGGGGAAAACATGTATTGCATGGAAATGGGTTGACTTGTGGCAAATGATTAATCATGCGAGCTACAAACATCTGGCACCTCCTCATCTCAGGAGGGAGTGCTTTGGTTAGCGCTGCTCTCTGCACCTGCGAAGGAAGCCCACAACCATTTATTTATACAAAGTGATCAAGGCCTCCAAGCCGGTTTGTGTGAGACATATCAGACCTATGTCTTTAGCACCCGAAAGCTTTGCTCCATCGCTGCCGCGTTCTGGTTGCACACAAGGAGGAAAGCAAAGCATAGCAACATTGAACAGACGTTGTTCAGGTCAAAGTACAAATGGATTGAAAAAAAAAACAAAAGACAAAGCACAACATCCAGCAGAGATAAGAAGAAATAACATCACAGAGCTCTAACTACTAATGTGCATTACTCATGGACAGAGTTTGCTCGAATCCTCTTTCCCCTTCTTCACGGATAACAGCAAAAAATATATCTTAAATCACTTTGTTCTTTATGACAAAGGCTTGGAAGTTGTAACTTCTTTTTCTGGTTGTTTTTATTTCTTGCCCCTCTGTTTTAAGGATATTGCAGCTAGTTAAGGCATTGTTCTATAATTAAATCAGATACTTAGATCAAGAGCACTTCACCTCAGTTAAAAATAATCTAAGACGGCCATTTCTTGGCTTGTTCCACACTTCTTACATTTAAAAAAAAAAAACTCCCATCATCTGACTCAGCTCCCCAGCGTCTATTTCTTTTTAAATGGCACTTTAAAGTATTTCTTGCCCTGGAACACAAGCTGAAAAGCTCCATTAGCCAATTTGCTGTACTACTCCAAAAAAGTCACAAAGCTTGCTTGTTATCTCAGGGAATGATGCATTTGCTTTGTGTGTGAGAAGGGGGAGAGAGAGAGTCATGATGGCATACTTGTCACGGGGAGTGGTTTGCATATTAATAAACAGTATATATGAGCCTTTTCCACTGAGACCAGCACTCAGAGGGACTGCTGTGTGCTGAGGAAGGGACCCTGTGTCACTGCAACAGAGTGAGTTCTGTTTTGGCTTCGCTTACTGCCACATTCTGGCTCCTCTCTTTCCCCTTTCTTCTTCTAATCCTATTCTGCCCTCCCTAGGGCTACTGTTATACCAGCTGCGTGGGGGTTCGTCTTGGCAGTTATGCTACATTTACAGCAAATACTGAGAGTATTTCATTTTGGGTTTATTCAACGTGAGTCTCTGACTGGTGCTACTGGCATAGCGAGGGATAACCACGAGCTCTACACAGTGGTTGCAAGGGCAACTCAAGTACCCCATCTATACACCTTCTCTGCTACTTGCGGGCATCTTTAAACTGCCCGCTGTACTTAGGACACCTGTACAATCACATGCACTGTTGCAATCAGACTTCAAAACTTCTGGACTGCTTTTCTAGAGGCAAAAAAGGCAGATGCCTAGCCTGTTGTGACAGCAAGCCCCTGTTTCTCACCAGTGCCTGACGCTAGCCTTACTGAGCTGCTTTGATAATCAGGGTACTTGCCGGAGAGACACCTTCCTCATCAGCAGAGCAGCAAAAAGTTGGTGTGGGAAGCTCCTGGCATTCTGCAGGGAGTTTCATTAACTGAAAAACCATTTCAAAGCAATATTCTATTATATGTAAAGGCTGATGTCTATGCATCCACTTACATAACCAAACCAAATCTAGGCTAATGTCAGAGGAATTAGATGAATACTAAGCAGCACCAACCAATTCTTCCAGGTCATTTTTGTACACTGTTCTGTCCATTTTCCAAATTCCTGTCTTCTGGTTCACCAATGGATTAACATACTTTCGTCTTAATTCCCACCATTATTCTATAGAGGGAAACCTCCTGCATCTGCTTCCACCTGCTATATTTTTCTCCTTTTCAAAGGTCACAGGGTTTTTTTATTGTTGATTTTTGCCTTTTACTTCAAAAAGATATTCTGAATATCTGTTCAGGATTCTTTTTTTGTCATTACATTCTAACTGCTGTCATTTGCCTGGGTGCGTAATCCTCCTGCGCACATTTCCTCTGTTAAAAGCCATACTTTATTCACTTGTTCATCTCAAACTATCCGAGCAAACAAACTGTAGCTATTAAGTACTTTTCCTGGACTTCTATACTCCTTATAACTGTTTGTAAACACTGGTACTTTCATACTCAAAACCTAAAACTTTTGTAAAACAAAAAAACCCCAAACAAATCGAAAACCTTTATACACAAAGGTCTTTTGTAAGTTTTTTTGTTTATTCTTTTGTTTTCTTTAATCCAAACTAGAATCCACCTCTCCCTAAAAATGCATACACCATGTGAATTACTCCATGCCACAGATGTACACATGCCCAGACACACAATCAAATCTATTTGGCTATAAATAAGACTGAATCTCGCCAAATTTTAAACTGAAAATATACACAAAAAAAATTCTTTGTGTTCTGGGTTTGTGCACATGTGAGTGTGTCAGCCAGTTGTCTTCAGTGCTGCACACTCCTGTGTCACCAGCAAATGTACTCTGCTGCTCTAAGGGTTGGCTGTTAAGATTTCTGGCTGCTGTTTGCCATACACAACCTTCTTCTGAGCAGTTAGAAAGCAGAAGTAATTGACGACGGCGCTCACTTTCAGAATACCTTGACCAAAATCTTACTGGCAAGCAATTACACTCCCTAGGAGTCACTGACATATTGCTGGTGTTGGATAGGTAAGCAGCATGCCATGCTACTAAAAGCTGTGCTTATTCACCTCAGTTGAAGGCTTATCATATATGTTTGAATATCAAACGGGTGAATTTTACACCCTTTTGCCAGTTAGCCCAAGGGAGGGGTGGAATAATAATCTGCCACGTCCTACATACGTGTTTTAAAGTGTCATCATTTTAAAGAACCTCACTTATGCAGAGTCTATTTGCTAAAATTCCCATAAAATAAGCTACTACAATGAACTGAAAAAGTGAAGTGCTTAATTTTGCAGCTCTTCAGAAGCAACTAGAAACATTGCTGAAATGAGTCTGTAAAACATGAGAATGAAATGGGATAGGAGAGAAAACAAGGACATTCAGATGTGCCAAGCACACATCTATGCTTTGTATTTGGGTAGAAGAGGACAAAGGAAGAAGGAGGACAAAGAAGGGTATACAGAAAGGACGGTTTGAAAGGTCTCACCACCTTTCTTTAGTTGATGTTTGACAACAGGAAAGAACAAATGTGGAATACCAGTCTCTGTAACTGTATGACTCGGGCAAATGAGAACTTTGTGCCATGGTACTCTGGGGCAGAGCAGGGAACCTGCAGCGATGGGCACTGCTCCAGAGCCAGATGCTGCCTGGTGTTTCCATGAGCCAAGGTGAAATCAGCTGCAAACAGCTGCTCAGACACTACTTTCTTCTTGTGTAGGGACAGCTAGGCTGGGGTTTTACATACCATGCAGTCTGTGACCATAAGGCATGTGGTCTTGGATGTTTATAGCTGTCCTCTAAATGGTGACAATAGCTTATGGGCAAATCTAGGTGATCCCCCAGGCTCCTGGGCAGGTGTTACTCAGGGCTGTAGCTCCACTCTTCCCGGTGTTGGTCTTCTCAAGAAGACTGGCAATGTCCAAAGAGCGCTTTAACAAGGTCCTCGGTCTCCTCAAGCTCACTCTGGCTGTGAAAACAGTGAATAAAACTTTGTCCGATCTCACCCATCCCAACTACAGGGAACATATATTGTCCTGAAAAACTTGCCTAATCCTTTTTCTTTCATTCCTGTAATTTTGTTTATTTTTGGCAAGTTGTACAGTGGATTCACAACATGTGACTGTTCAAGAGCAAAGTGGTTTAGACTAGCAGGGGGAAGGAGCCGGTGGTCATACTCCCCCTTGTACATATACACAGACACACACATACACGTGGCTGGGGTAGGAAAAAATCCCTCATTTTTTCACATCCAAGGCAAGATGCTAGGTGGCCAAGACAGTTGTTATACAAATTACTGTGCTGGACAAGCTTGAGAGTTCAGGAAATGAACATGAAGTCATCCTGGCAAAGCGAGCAGCTGCCTTTGGAGAGCCGACTAAACCACTTAACACACGCAACGTGGCTTGCAACTACACTCTTTGCTTTGTAGGGATATTGTGAGGCTGCTGACTTATCTGAAGACTACACAGACAGATGCAAGGCATGAATTTTACAGGAATGATTGGTGTTGGCAAGAATTGAGATTATTTGGGCTTTTTTCTACCACAAAATGCTTCAGGGAATTCTTTAAACATTTGATGAGGAAATAAAAGACTTAAATAGTCTCTCCTGAGAAATTCTCCTACACCACTCCTTAGTCTGCATCTTTCCCGTGACATCTCCTCTTACAATTTTGTTTACCAGTGTTTCACGGTCTCAGGTGTGCAATTTATGCATTTGAAGCTCATTACAGCTTGGGAGGCTGCAGAAAACGTTTTTAAAAGTTATTCACATGAAACTGGGGCCAAGTACCTGCAAACCAAAAGACTGAGGATCAGATAGAAAGCAAAGTCATCACAGATGCTGAGGCCCCAAACCAAAGAGCCTGGCACGTGAGGCAGGAGCAGCAGCATGCTGCCGAGGCAGGCCAGCAAAGCCCTGTCCATCACTGTCTCTCTGCCTCCTCGTACCTGCTGACGTGTTAGCACTCCCTCATTCACTTCAGTTAAAATAAATGGGGTGAGCTTCAGATATCTGAATTCTTATCATTTTGACTGCAGCTGCCTGAGGAACAGTCATGTGAAGAGCAGCAGCTACGAAGTCACCTTGGAGAAACCCAGTGGCCCCTGGTGTTCTCCTTCTACAACAGTGTTGACAGCGAGCACTCATTCACTGTCTGGTCACATTGGACTCTCACCTTCAAAAAAGCCTATCAGAATAAGCATTTTTATAATCCTCCTTTTTCACTGAGAATTGTTTTTCCCACATGTTCTTGAAGGATTTTTCTACAGCTCTGATTTCCCACGTCAGCAAACCAAGCCTGGAGCTTCCTTGGACAGATAATTGCTTTAAGCTCTCCTCCAGCCTCTTTTTTAAACCCACACATTGATAGATCAGGATTTCAAAAGCCCTCACTCACACAGCAGAGCTTTACTCATCAGGTCACTTGATACACTCACATCATTAGTACTCCTCTGTAATCCCACTGCAATGCCTGAAAAACTCTGCTTATGTTAGGGAGGCTAATTTCCAGCACAGGTTGGAAATTACCAATGCACTGAGTACACACATGCAAAGTTCCACCTAAAAAAACCCATATGTGCTTGTAGCTGTGCATATATCTAATCTTGAAAATCAAGCTAAGGAGTACCAGGCTGCAACTATTACATTTGGGAGTTGTTATTTCAAAACTCAACCCTACATCAAATTGCATAAATATTTACTTCAGCTGATTGGTGTATTGACCAGAAAAGAGTGTGCAGATTTTCTCTCTTTTCTCTCCAAGGTCCAGACTGCTACCTAGCATAGAAAAAGAAGGGCTCAAATTAAAATGTTTATTTTCTATAATTGGGGCAGAGGGTGAAAAGAGACCATTGCTTTTCAGAGAGAGGGTTTATGTCAAACAGAGCTGACAGGAATGAGAATTACTCAAAACTTTTCATTTTACTCTGTGTCTAAACAGAGACTGCTGTGGAAAACTTCCATTGGAAGATTTGCAGTGTCTTCCATTATTCTGCCAGTATTCTCCAATCCTTCTCCTCCAAAAATGGGGCAGAAATTTTCTTATTTTCTTTGCTAAAGAAGAAATAATAAAAATATCTTTTGGCAGAAAAAGCCCACAAACCAAAAAATCATTAGTGGTTTTAGTTTTCAAAGGCTGAAAATATCTCTTAAGCATCTAATACTTTTGACTCCACATTAAAAGCAGGCAGAGTTTGGCGGGGGGTTGGACTAGATGACCACAGAGCTCCCTTCTTTCTGTGATTCTGTGAAAATGAGCATTTTGCCTTTTCACTGTGCAATAAGAGAGGACCATCCTGATTCTTTGATTCTCTGTTCCTAATGGGAATCCCAAAATCATTGCCTTCCCCATTTAATGGGCACACCATGCACAATACCTAGCATAACTCCCTGTTTTTTTTCAGGGAAAGGTGAAAGTTATTTGTCTTAATGTTACTTACAGGCAGATAAACAGCTTGGATTAAGCCAGTGCCTTCAGCAGGTAGAGTCACCAACATTCCCCACAGGCAGGGAGCCAGAAGGGCGACCCAGCCACTGGTTCTTGCTGGCATGGACGGATTTCTCACCATCAAAATGTTTTCCCTCTAGAATGGACCAATACATTGCTATCTCTGTCTGTAATTACAGCTCTGAATTTAGACATAAAATGTAAACACAGGGAGCCTTTAGAAGTAATAATTTTCCATCCAAGGGAAAAAAATTTAGGCATTCCAACAGCAACCAATTTGGTTCAGCAAGCAGCAGGGGAGCTGCACCTCGCACTGCCGCTGGGGCAAGGCCACTCTCCAGCTGGCTCCTGCCTTTTTGGCGCTGCTCAGGCAGAAAGTAACCAAGCACGTCTTCCTCCAAAGCTTTCTGACTGTTACGTTGGTGAAATAAAAAGGAAGAAATATTGGACACAGACATTTTCCCTCTTTCCTACCTTGATAAAATTGCAAAGTGCATTTTTAAAAAGTCTAAGTTATGGCAGTGGAAGATTTCCTTTACTTGCTTTCCACAACAACTATTTATTCTTGTCTCTCCAGTTCCTTCCTCTGAAAACTCAAAATTTAAAAAATGAGGGCAGGAAGACTCACTTGGACAGGGAAACATTTTTTAAAATTGAGGAAGAAGAACGTGGTTTTAATACTCTGCTCTCCAAATACAGGGATGAGGCATTTATATGTGTAAGAAAGACAATAAGCAAGACAAGCAAAACTGAACTTAATATTCCTAATGTTTCTCAGGTGAAATGAGGCAGACTAAGTCTCTTTCTGGATAAAAAAAAAAAAAAAGTCTTTCTTCGTACTCCATAAAATAACACAACTTTCCCCAGGCCCTAAGGATCAGATCCGAAAGTCCGTGCTTTGTACTTGGATAGGTCACTCCTGACAACAGCCAAAGGAAAAACTCTAATGTGTAAAGACTCTTTTGTCTGTATATACAAATAAAAAACCTCATACACCCAGACAGCTTCTCTCCTTTCCATTTCTAAATTGAATTTCCTAACTGACATTGGGACCACTGGGCCCTGTGACTGGCAGTGAGGAGGAGAAGGAATAGTTTTCCCTCTGGAATCCCAGTGTTGCCATAAATGGAAAACATTCAGCTGACACAGGTTATAGGAACTTCAGGCTGTATACGTGGCACGGTACATCCAGGACATCACAGAAAGACGTGAGTAAAAGGATGAACTGGCTGAAATTGCAGTGCCCCCGTACACACCTTGGTAGGATACCCAACTCAGGCTGCTGGGTATGCATCCTGTCTCAAACCGACTCATCGAATTTCCAGACCAAATTTGCAGAAAGACTTTGTAAAAAAAAATAGCAACTGCTTTAAAACCAGTAATAAAAACAGAAAGAAAAAAAATAAATCCAGCAAGCTTTTCAGCTTCAGCTAGATTATTGCTTAGAGAGGGCATGAACTCTGTTTCACACTTCATAAAGCAAGATGCTTCTTGGCAGAAAGACACCTGGAGGCTTACACAAGTGCAAGTGGGTTTGTTGTTCTACTTTCATCTTACAAAATCATGAAAATGGAATGCATAATATCAGCTCCAGCAACCCAAACACTCCAAACTGATAAAACAGCTTAATCTTATAATAAAATAAACAGAGGTATCCATTGACTTTACCATCACAAACCAGTCCTCAGAGGGAGTTTTTCACCTTCCCCGTCAGACACGGCAGGACCTTCCCTTCTCGCGCCCTTCAGCAGGAACCGGCTTTCCTCCGGGAGACCCCAAGGTCTGCTCTCCCGGTGGCCGATGACAGGCCCCGGGTCCACAGAGGCAGCCCTAAGCTGTATTAGGACAGGGAAATGAAACGGAGCTCCCTCACGGACCGCGTCCTGGTCTGGTTGCAATGCAGGCAGGGCCGATGATGCCAGGCAGTGGAGAGATCCCCCCAAATTCCCCTTTTTGGCAGGCCCACGGCCAGGACAGTGGTGTGTCAGGTGCTAGGTGCTCCCATAAGTGACTCCTAAATTAATGATTAATCCTCACGTTAAATAAATATACACACAATGCAATGCATCATCTCTTCCAGGCAGACAGCCTGAGCCCCAGATTTTTAGAAATACCCAGATGAACCTTCACCTAACCCTACCAGTGTTGCTTGCTGAAGGAAACAGTTTGGGTTTTTTAAATCCTCGAACGATGGTGAAACCTTAAGGCAAGAAAACCCTTAGTTTCTCACAGTGCAAAGTACAATTAAAGGGGACTTTGCACTGCAAGGTCCTTTGTCAGACTTAGGACAGATGTGAACAACTAGCTCAACTGGTTTCACTCCCTCTGCCCCCAGCTCAGTCTCCACTGCCTGTCACCTCAAATATTAATAACCATATCCAAAATAAGTGAAATAAAGTGCTGCCTTTTGTCTTCATTCCCCCCCCTGCCGATTCACATATTGAGCATGTGCTTCCAGGTTTCTGCGTCCGCCACCAGCCTGAAGAACATTTCCTTGTGTTCCTTTGAGGGCTGGATTTTCCAAAACAGAGATGACACGCTGTTCCTCTACAAAGCCCAGCAGAGTTTTGATGTTTACTTTCACAGGGCGAGGGCTCAGGCTGGGCGGGCAGGGCTGTGCACCAGCTGCCAGAGGCTGCCTGCCCTGGGTTACACCAGACACACACTGGAAACTTAGCTCAAACAGGCAAAATGCAGGCAGTGAACTTGTGATTTACCCTTGGAAACGGAGCACTGTCGTCCAGTAAGAGCAAAAGTGTTCCATACCTTGCAGACACCGGGACTGTTTGCTTCGGTATCCTCCCAGTATGTTCATATAGTTTTCAATTTGCCAGTATTTTTTCCTCTTCAGTACTAGTGCTATGTGAAATTCGGCATTTTAATTCTCAGACAATGACACTGATTCCTTCTTGGGCTCTGAATTTTAACTCTAATCTTGTTTGAAGTGTTCAAATTGATTGCTCAGTCCTGCTTCAACTGGAATAAAAGCATCCCAAATTCATCAGGTAATAGCGTATCTCCATAAAGACATGGACAGTCTTAAACTGAAACCTGTCGCAAGATGTCTTAAACACTTGTAATCTCAACCTGAATTTTGACTCATGAGGAATGTGGAGGATGCCACCTTTACACATATTTGACCTCCTCTTATTTTTTCTGCTTGATTTTGTCACTTGAGTGGCTCCAAAAGTTGAATTTAATCACAAGATCCACTAATCTTCTGTTCAAAGGTATGTTAAAGCCAATTAAGCTGGCTTTAAGAAAGCCGCAGAAGAAAGCTAGAAAATCAGCTAAGGGGGTCAACAACTTTGAAGTATTAAAGCTAATTTAGTAGTAAATTTAGACTAGTTGAGTTCAGTGCTTTGAAAGTTGTATGCAGTAAAACAGGGGCTGAGGTTTCCACAGGCGCTGTCAATGTAAGGCAGGACAGGTGTACAGGTGGGTCCCGGCCATGTATTCATCACTTTAGAAATTGAAAATCCACTGCTTAGATGGCAGATTTATTAGCAGAAAGTATCAGCCCGCTCCCGCTCTTACACATGCTTGGCTTTGCAACGAGCTCACCCGAACAGGTTAAATAGCACTAAGCAGGTGGCTAAATGTTTGCAAGTCTGGGCACTATGATCCTCCCCCCACCAACGTCTTCCAGTGTTTTTAAGCCATGACTAAGCTTCAAAAAAGAGAAATAATTTTAAATTCTTTTAAAGATCCCCCTAGCTCCCCCCCCCCAAAAAAAGGCACTAACTCAAACTCCCCAAATAGACTACTTTCCCCTAAAACTCACATTTCCCAATCATTTAGTAATTTTAGATATTTTAAAATTTTTTTAATTTGTTCCTCATGATCCATTTCTTTACAAAACACATGGGGAAACAAGATAAAGGAGAGTAAGGAAAAAACCCAACAACTTACTCTGTGTGTTTGGCGAAAAGCTATTCCAGACACAACCATTTATTTCATTTAGAAATGTATCTGTAGTTGTTTAGGAAGCGCTGCTCCTGACATTTCACAATGAATACAAATAAAAAATAAAACGTACAAATATTTACAAAAACATGTTTACAATAAAGCTATAGAGGCCTTTAAAATGTCAAGTATTTTTGGTAAACTCCTCGTAGGGTTGGGGTTTTTTTGTTCACAGACGGAAAAAAAATCATAAGCTTGAACGTGCATCAACACTGCAAATATTTGGTTACTCCTTACGGTGTATTCATCAGAAATTTGTTTAGCTTTGCTTTAGACATTTCAAACAATAGTTTCCACTGCTTCCTTGACAGACCAAAATATTCCACAGTCTACTACAACAGCCAGAAAGGCTTCCTGATCTTCAGCCAAAATTCCCTTTTCTTTACATCATCTCACTAGTCCTGATTATACATGTCTTTGTATATAAAGCTCTCCCACAGTAAGAAGGACACTGCTCTCTTTCAAAATACTCGCCACCAGATAAGTTATGCTTCACTCGTCTCCAGCCCGCTCCATATACAACTGTCTACCACCTTCCTCATGACTGTACCTTAAAATCTTCTATTTTTGTGCTTTTAAATGTCTTCCAGCCCTCAACTACTTTCTGTGAAGGCAGGCTAGAGGTAGCCGAGATGCTGGAGCCGTGTGTGAGTGGTGTAGGAAGTCCAGAGCCCTGGAGCCTCCATTACTGTTTGTAGAAAAGGCTCTGCGGACACCCCTAAAGAAGGGAAGCAGACACTGCGTGGGTTTTGCGTGTTAAAGGTCATATCCTCTCCACATGCAGACTGAATCAGTAGTATTTGCTTGCCTCTAAAAAAATAGTGAAGTAGGAATCAAGTGGGTTTTTTTTTTCCCTTTTACTCCCAGATCACTAAGTCATGCCTAATTTGAACCTCAGATACTATGGGCTCTTCTAAAAATGTTGTTCCTCACTCTCGAATGACCACACAAGATCAGCGGCATGGACAAGTTGGAAAAAGAAGCTACTATATTGTCTTTTCTTCTTATATCAAGTTTGTAGACATATAATCCAAGCATCCTGCATAATAAATGATACAGTATAATAACAAATAACAACATAATATAAGTATAATAAAGCATAATAAGTAATAAATCTGGGTACAGAATTTTAAAATAGAGTAGCACAGTTGTGCGACATCTAAAATATGCACGAAAATTTGGAATTGTCAAAATTTGTCTCTATAGAGAAAGAAAGTTACACCTGTAAGCAGCGTGCTGTGTTAACCAAGCAACAGACTCATTTTCTGGTAATTAACATGCCTAGAAAACTAATCGCATCCTAATGTAATTCATTTTGCCTGCAGGTTCCCTCTTTTATACAGTGCAAAGGAACACACTTGCTCGACTTAAAACAAATTAACTGTAGTGGTGTCTTTGTTTTGAAGCACTGGTAGATACTTCCATAGGTAACTCTTCTTGTCTACAGCAGCTTCCCTGCTGGGCCACCAGCTGTGAAAAATCTCCATTTACTGACAACCTCTGCTGATCCCGCTGCGTGCTGTAGGGCAACAGGTATCTTTCACAATAAATCAAGCAGCCTTCCGTGTGCTTTATTGCTGTGAAATTTTTTTTTGCCTTTGCTACTCTACGGACAGAAAGTATGTGTTTTTATTTTTGAGGAGAAAGTGGCAAAGGCAGCTTGCTCATCTTGGAGTGAATTAAGCACAAGCTTTCCCAGCTTCTGAACAAAGAGCCTCTCCCTTTAAAGTGAAAGCTGATGATATCATCTGCCCTCAAGCATACGTTTTCAAAGGCACGATGACTAAATAGGAGGTTGTTTCTGTTGCAAGGTTATGTAGTAGTGCTTACTCATTAAGAAAAAACAGTTCCCTTTCTTTCCTAGTGCAGATGATCTGTGTTGCACGCTTTACTGCTAACACTGAATCTAATGGATACAGAAGAATGGTAAATGACATGCAAGGTCTACTTTAAGGCTGAAAGGGTTTTTCTTTGGGGGAGGAGACAGATGATTGTTTTTGTTTCTTTCAGCCAGTACATTTAAGTCTCAGCTGAGTTCAAAGATCTCTCTTATTAAGGTGCTATGTGCACAGAGTTTAATAGCCTATTTTTGACTTAAAGGGGCCTTAGCTGTTCACCTTTCCTGCACCATCCTTGTACAATCAAACTCATGACTATTTTGTTTTGTTGCCTGTTACACTGAGAAACAAATGGCGCCTTCCTGCTATATGATTCCTAACTAGAACTGAATGAAGATAAATCCACGTGAAAAACTAACAAAGTAATGTCAAATTTTCTGTTGGCTTCTGTACAAGAACCTGAGAGAATTTGATGATTATTTTTCTCAAAACAACAGTGTAGACTAATTTTCATAGCAAAATTTTGCTTCTAAAATGACTCGGGTCAGTTGCCTATGCAACTAGTATAATAGTTAATGACAAAAATGACAACAGTTTGGAAATTCTCATGATTTGGTCTTGGGTGAAGGTCTCTATAAGCAACAGAGGCTGAGCAGGACAGGCATGAACAAAGCTGCTACTCAAGACAGTGGCTGTCTTCTCTTACAGTATATTGTTTTAGATTTGCACTCTGAAAAACACTATATAGGAATGGTCTGAGTCTGGAGTCACAAGAAAGGTAAATGAAAGCTGAAAGTTCTTAATATTTCTGAAAAAAAAATCCAGCCACCTTTCTGGAGATCAGCAAGGAGGAACTGCAGGTTTAACTGTCATTGTCCAAGTCTGAATATTGTGGCTGACAAATGCAGAAAGAAAAAGCGTGACTAACGCAATGGTTGCAAAGTACAACGCATCATGGCTTAGTGTAATATGTCCTTTGTATTGTAAAATCACATGTTTCAAAAACAAGCATATGGTGTGCTTTTCTAAAAAGGGGTTGAGTTACACATATTTCAAGCAACACGGTGTCTTCTCTTCCAGGGATCCAGCATGCCGCACTACAAGCTGACGTACTTCAATCTGCGAGGAAGAGCAGAAATCAGTCGCTACCTGTTTGCCTATTCGGGCAAGAAGTATGAAGACCACAGGATAGAAGTGGCAGACTGGCCCAAAATCAAACCAAGTAAGTAATACGGGATCTTATATCAAAAGCTCTGCTAGAAATGGTCTCAAAAATCAAAGCAATTGAGGAGGTAACACTATATTTAATGACCAGAAACACATTTAATCCATGGCTTTAATGAAACCTATGGGAATTTTATTGTCTAGGCAGCCAAAATGTCATTTCTGGTGCTTTCACAGAAGTCTGGATCCAAATCTTCAGACAGTCTAAAATGAGTTATCTGCTGTTATCCAGCTGGGCTTTTACTCCTTATCAATTCAGTTCAGCCTTTGTCTGCCTAAAACTGACCAGATGTGTGCTAATCTTCCCAGCTTCTTTGAAGGATTTGGTCTCAGAGACCACACCACAACCTTCACCCCAGTTTTAGTAAGCCAAATTGGAAAAAAGTGTCAAGAACAACACTGCTCTGCAACCAGAAAGGTCTTCAGAGAGGGAATGTGATGAAAGAAAACAAAGCAAATCAGTTTGTACAGTAAAGAGAAAACAAACTGATCAAAAGAGGTGCTAGAATATCACTGTTCCTAAGAATAGCCCTCCGAGAGTACTCTGCAGGCTACAATACTCCATTTCATGTATTTTAATTAAAAGTAACCATCTTCAGCTTATTAAAGCTATTTGTCTTTTCTGATCATTAAATTAATCTTAGTTCAAATGAAACAGATCTTGAGTTTGGAGAGGGAGATACAAAGTCAGAGATATCTACCTTCTTTTTATGGATTTGACCTGTATTTTGCTACACAGCCTGTGATGCTTTTCACATCCAGAATGAAGAATAACACCTTTAATTTTGGGAAAATGCACAACTAATGCACAATGTGATTTTCATTAATCAAACAATGCTTCTCAGTAGGCTTTCACACCACTTTATATGCCCAGACAGCACCCTACCAAATTTTTGCAGGATGCAGTTAAATTTGGCCTTTTCCATAATGTTTGCAGTGACTTGAGTGACAAATGCTCGACAGCGCTGCTGCTCTCCAAGTGGCATCTGAAGCCCATCTGTGGTGCTCAAATCTAGAAAACACTAGCTAGCAACCCCCAGAGAGGAGTGCAGACGAAGCAGTGGAGAAGTGATGTTTTCAGTTAGGGATGGCTGACTTCGGAAACCTTTTCTTTTTAAGAGCTTAAACCTGTTTACCATGTGATACAGTTTATGTCTCTCCCACTGCAATTCACAAGGAAGCAAGGCAGAAGCTAAAGGCAAGACTGACAACTCAGAGGAACAGAGGAAAGCTCTGCCTAGGCCTTTTTCCTACTTAACTACATGCATATTCACACATATACATACCCACTTATGTCCTAAAATAAAGTTCAGAGAATATTAGCAAAGTATAATTCTGTGTAGAGTTTTGCATACTGATTTTTAAGTCAGACAATTCAAGAGACAGAGCATGAGTAGTGGCTTAAAGGCTACAGAGACATTTGTATCCTAGGAAAAGATATGCGAGCCAGAACAAGAAACACTACAGGAAAATCCTTCCTCTGCTTTTCTTCAGTGCTTACATCGTAAACCTCCCAGTGAAGCTTTATATGTATGGCGCTTGATCATTACAGCGCACGCCCAGCTGCAACACCATTACCACCAAAACATTGGGAGCAGAGGCTGCCTAGAAATCCTAAGCAACACAGTTTGTAGCTATATCTGTGGCATTAATGAACGTTGGTCAAGTCATTCAACCTTTGGATGTCTGTCTGTCTCTATGTGATGTGAAGTTTGTTAGCAGGTTTGCCAAGGGTTAATTAAGATTTTTCTTTTTCTCTGTATAATAGTCTTTCATAGAAGCTTCTACTATGATTCCTAGACAAAATTCCAAAGCAGATAAGAAGTTTAATGAAATGTGGGAGCTGTTGCTCTCAGATTTGTGAAATCATCTGTGCAAAATTTGTGCTGGCCTAAGCGTTGTTTGAATTTCAGACTTCTGTAGACACCCAGTCAGTGGATGGGAACTGGAATGTGTCATGCTAATTGACCAGGAAAACCTACACCTACAAAAAAATAGTTGGATGCCTGTCTGAAAGTACTATTACATCTCGTACCAGGTTGCTAAAATTTTGCTTCTGGAAGGCTCCCTGAATCCTAGATCAAGCACCAGTACAGTGGTGGCATTTGCCAGCAGCAGCGTCTTCCTTGCAGACAATATGCAATTTAAGAGGTTCATCAATTAAAAAAAGAGTAAAGGTATCTTGTTTGTATGCATAACAATGTAATGCTGCTAAGGAAATTGCCTGGAGACTGATGACTACCTCCTCCTCCCTTGTGAAGCAATTGTTACTCATGGTATTTCCAGACAAAGTAATCTCCCACAGGCAAATCATTCAGCAAAACCCTAAATAAAAGGTAGCAACAGGGCTTTGCAGTCAACAGCCTTACACTGTACAACAAGACCAATAGCCACTGCCCTGACCTGCCCCAAGGTACCAAACACACTGACTTTGCAGACCATGACTCAATACAAGAAATGTTTGCCTCCCAGCTAGGGACTAGGTCTTTAGAATTTGTGTGTCTCAACGCTACAACAGCATTGCACACAGCAGTGATGCACCATTTGCCATAAGGAAAACAAACCACTTGCGTTCTCCATTACCCTGAAATTTCAAAACATGCCTCAGCTCCCTCCATGGCGGCAGGGATTGAAGAGGAAAAAGCACCAGTCCTCAGTAAAGCAGGTAACAGGATCTTTGCCAAAAATGTTCAATCACTGCTGTGTTCAACAGCAAATACAAAATGAGGAGATCCATCCAACCCACTGCATGTACAAAGGCATAGTCCACTCTGCTGAGAGATCTTCCACACTACTGTCATTCATATTCCGTATTCAGCTCTTTCTTATGAATCCTGAGCTTCATAAGAAAAAGCTGAATACGGAATATGAATGTCTTCTGCATTTTGCCTGGACTGGGTCTACTTCAAAAAGAAAAAGGATAAAGTAGCAGGTTCCAGGGTCTCATTCTGGTGAAAACTGAAGGATGGTAAGCATTTAGCAATGATAAGGGGAATTACAGCTGCATTTGATGTAACAGCAGCTAATGTAATAGCAATTAGTTACACTGCTTGTTTTGCAACCCTCAAAAATCATTAAAATTGGTCCAATTTATTGAACTAATTACGTAACTATATATTGAACTGAGATGAAGAAATACCAGACAAATTGCTGTGCACACTTGCATACACCATGTTTGCAATTATCCCCTTGCCACTTTCAGAAAGTTCTGAAAATAGTTTTGACTGCAGAGTCTGCATGTACAAAGTAATGTCCCTTTTTAAAAAAAAACTTCAAGTATTATGTAGAAAGACAAAGGAAAAATACTTAGGGCAAGAGTTTGAACAAGGAGAGCACTTCACGTTTCTTGAGCTATGAAGAGAACAAATCAAAGAATTCAAGTTTGTCTAAGAGCACCAGTAGTCAGGTCTCTGCGCAGAGGATAGGTTTGCTTCTTTAATTTTGACAAAACTAAAGTAAGGTTTCGCAACAAATACCAACCTACCAAACAAATAATGATACCATATACACCAGAAAACACTGTCATTATTCTGAAGAAAAGACTTAGTTCTGTAAGATTGATGGGAAAATGGAAAAAGTGTGCATTAAGATGAATGTGCAGAAAGGCCATTTGGAAAGCAGACTTGCAGCTGCTGCAGATCTAATTTTGACCTGGACTGAAGAGCGTGATGGGTTTTGCTGTTTGTTTTGGCATTTTTCATGTGGCTCTCCCCAGCAAGCTGTCATCTTAACAGTACTTCAGGCTAATAAGTAACCCCTCACTCCAAGAAAAATGGTCTCACTGATTTTGTTTACACCTAAATGGTGCTTTTTTACATATGAGAGGGGGGCATAAAAACTTATGTGATTTAGCTTATACACTCTGAACTTAAAATTTCTGTATCTCAACATTTCTTTTTTTCCCATTCTGTCACTAATCAGATAATCTTTGGTAAATTTTCCAGCTGCTGATTTCGGTCAAGGATTGTAGTTTATATTAGTTTATAATATAAGCAAACTAGTATGTAAGATGATGAGGGGACATCTGTCCTCTGAGGAAAGGCTGAGGGAGCTGGGCTTGTTTAGCCTGAAGAAGAGAAGGCTGAGAGAGGACCTTATCAATGCTCATAAATATCTGAAGGGTGGGTGTCAGGAGGATGGGGCCAAGCTCTTTTCAGTAGTGCCCAGCGACAGGACAACGGGCAATGGGCACAAACTGAAGCACAGGAAGTTCCGTCTGAACATGAGGAAGAACTTCTTCCCTCTGAGGGTGACGGAGCACTGGAACAGGCTGCCCAGGGAGGTTGTGGAGTCTTCTTCTCTGGAGATA
>Ga0065711_1031287_pt1 | contig 30072 bp, 13 predicted proteins | sample Hoacrofraction12_FD_59098 | JGI IMG/M metagenome (GOLD analysis project Ga0065711, IMG submission 59098) | Hoatzin crop microbial communities from Cojedes, Venezuela - Epithelial fraction 12 v2 (version 2) | ecosystem: Host-associated > Birds > Digestive system > Esophagus > Crop | place...
CCTGTCGCTGGGCACCACTGAAAAGAGTCTGGCCCCATCCTCCTGACACCCACCCTTCAGATATTTATAAGCATATATTAGGTCCCCTCGCAGCCTTCTCTTCTTCAGGCTGAACAAGCCCAGCTCCCTCAGCCTCTCCTCGTAGAAGAGATGCTCCAGTCCTCTCACCATCCTTGTAGCCCTCTGCTGGACTCTCTCCAGTAGCTCTTCATCTTTCTTGAAGTGGGGAGCCCAGAACCGGACAGAGCTTCCTCCAACTTCCTTAACTTCTCACCTAGCAATCTAGATTTAGATGGTGGATAGGAAAGACATGGGAAATGAGGGACAAAGCAGCAACAAAATCTGTTATTTTTGGTTAGTTCTTTGGGCTCTTTCTACATCATTTGATGTGTCAGCAAGCATTGCAAGACAGTATTACAAACTCTGGATTCCAAATTGCACATTGTAACATCTGTGGAATCAGGTTACAGACCCACCAGCATTTACCGTGCTTGTATTACCCATATGAGGTTAAATTCCTGTGGAATTTAATGGCAGAAGTATAACAGATTTTGACAAAGTCCAGATTTCACTCTTAGAGGACGTGCACTCATGACTATAAACGAAGAATGTGTAGAAAAGTAAATAGTAGCTCTAGATTTGCTGGTTTTGTTTTGGCTTTTAAGCAGCATTGGGACTATCATTTATTGGTTAAGACTTCAAGTGTTGTTTCATGAGAGGGTCAAATTGGTTTAAGTTTGGTTTCCGAGTGACAGAGGCTGTCCACCCACTTTTTGGGACAGAATTGTCTTCAACCGTATCAGTACCTTATCTAGATCACTGGGCAATCATACAGGCATTAGTGACACCTTAGGAATGCAGGTGTGGGAAAGCATGTTTGTGGGCAGGACTTCACAGGAAAGAGTCCCTTCCAGACTTCAATGAGGTTCCTAATACTCTAATTATCCACAATTCTATTTCCATGTGGGACATACATACATAAGTCCAAATATGGACTAGAAAGGTCAGTATCTTTGGATCTGCTCAGCTGTGGTGCAGAGTACTCCAAAATCCCCACGGAAGTCACAGAGTTATCCAAGTCTCATATAGAGAGCACGTTACTGAAACTGGCCTATCATTTGGCACTCTGTACAAAGAAATGCTTAGCAAAATGGATTTTTTTTTTTAACAGACAGTTCAGTGACTCTTGTCAGACTAAATTAGGTTTTAATTTTGAGAAGGAGCAGAACTAACTGCCACAAGATTAGAATCAGGAACAGCCACCAGGATCAGCACAAAACAGTCTCTCTCCTTCAGGCTAAGAGTGCGATGCACCTCTTGCTAATCTTTGCTTAGGGAAATTCAGCAATTCTCCTACAGAATTACTTATTGTGAGACCAAATATTTTCCCCGAGCATCTAGTACTGTATTATTTTGTACTTGTCAATACTGAAAAAAACCTCTTCTTCTATTATCTACTGCCCTAAATAAAACATCACCGTGCAGGGAATGTCCCAGGTTCTTTCAACACAGATTTGGTAGTTTCCCCCGCTCTGTTCCCCTTCCCCAGCGGGGACTGGTAATTATAAGCAACACTTTTGTTCTCACTTCACAGTACATGTCCTGTTGAACAAAGAGTTGTTGAACAATATTACATTATCAAAACACCTGCTATGATATTAAGACTGACAGAAGTCCAGCAGCTAGACTCCACCACTATCTAATCTAGCAGACTTATTTCTCTTTCTACTTCTACCTGTTTTACTATAGTAGCTTTTAACTTAAATACTTTAGAAATTGTTTTTCTTCCTATTTATAGTGTATAAAAAGATAAGATTTTACACAATCATGTGTTTAGTCTCATCGTCCCACAGATTAGTCAGATAAACACTCAAGTGAATTTTTCTGTTAGTTAGGATGAGGAGACCACAGTTTTCAATTCTTCTCAGATTCCTACAGCAGGATAAAATCGAATGAGTTCTATTAAGTAGAAATAACAACCTTCAACCTTCCCCGTGGGGACAGATCAGAATTAAACATTCAACCAAGGGCCAAAAAAACAGCAAGAAAAAAAAGCAGCAACAGCTTATGAAAGTTCCTTGTGCACATGTAAAGACCTGTTCCTTCAGATTGGGCAGTCTCCAGACAAGCTAGATCAAATACTTGGATAGAAGTGGAAGGACCTCTAAAGCTGGGACGGGCAGAACTTGGTGCCTCAATGCAAGCAAATGTTACTGAAGCTTCAGAGGAATCTGAGCCCAGCCTCTAAACAACAAGAGCTTACACGACAGACTGATGGATTCCTTCTTCACCCTGGAAGTGTTGCATGTTCCCTCCAATTCTACAAGGGTAAAAGATTAGAAAGGGCATCAAACACTAGCTGGTCTATCCTCTCCTGTTTCAAGACATCATTAGCAACAGTTAGATGAAGTAAAAGACAAGAATCATAGTCCATCAAAGAAATAGTTTAAGGCTGTAAACATGGACCAATACCAACTCCTGCTTGAAAGGGTATCTTGGTACATGCTGAGCCCAGTGGAGTAACAGCAACATTGATACATGCCTACCATAATTAAACTGGCCCATTTCAGAACCATGCAAGGCAATCATATTACCACCTGCGATTACACTGTCCTTTCCTTAAGGCAGAAATATAGAGATCACTAATATGGAAAGTCTGGAGAAACTAATGCTCATGCAAGTAAGACAGCCCAATAAAATATAATTCCAATATTGCTGATTTTATTTGTACAGTATAGAAAGACTGACATGCTTACTTTTTTTTGTTTCATTCTCTGAAAATCACTGTTCAAATACAGCTTCTAGAACATGGCAAAACACGTTAGCAACACACACAAACTCATCTCTTTCACCCCAGCCTGTTAGGAGTTCAAGCTGCACCCAATTTAAAAAAAAAGCAGTTGGACTGGCTCTATATGATCCTTTTGTAAGTGTTTGGCACACCAAGATCTTCCCTCTTTACAACTTCCAGAAAGTGCTACCAGCCAGCAAGCCTTGTCAAGCCTGCTGACACAGAGTAAAGTGACATCAGTTTGTACACAGCAATGTTAAATCTCGTAAAGAGTCTTGTATGACTAACTAGAACGCTCTAGCACTTTTGGCATTTGTCTACGTAGACAGAAATATTCATGCAGATGGCCTTCACAAAGAACAAGCACACTAAAGCATCTCAGAGATACTTGGACATCAATGCACTGATCGGGCAACATACGAAGTTAACTAATGCCAAAGCGTTAAAATAAAGCCACTTCATCTAATGGCACAGATGGAGATTCATACCATCACCGCTTTAGGTGGGTGTGCAGTCACCCTAATGCAAGAACAAACAAATCATTCGGATCCTATAATGCCTCTCACTCAGCGTGGCGACACCCAACACTCCCCGTTTTCTTCACGGGTACATGATAATCACATTTTGTACAGAACTGCTGGTGGTGTTGCTAATAAGGATGCCTGTACTTAGCTCACAACTATTCGATTTAGAGCAAAAAGCTGAAAACAGTACCCACACATGCAGAGCACAGAATTCACCCCACATTTTTATCATTAAATCCACACATGCAAATAGCTGAATGTATTAAAACAAAAGAATAGAGAGGCAGTAAAATATTTGCTTTTTTCCAAGTAAGTTTGATATGAAAAGTTTCTGTTTCGTTACACTAACACTTCCTCTACAATTTGACTGCATGGGCTTGAAAAAAACACAACAAAGTCTGTGCTTCTTAGCGCGCTTACCATTAGACCTCAACCAAAAGTCAAACTTCACCCACTTCTGAAAGGCATTACTAATTTCCCCTATGGGCTGCACACTGGCCTGTCCTCCAATCTGTACAGCGAAGCAATGGGATACCTCCTCTGTCCTACTGAGACATATTATTTGTGATCATACTGCTTAGGAAATATAAGAAACCAAATTCCAGTGCAACCACATTTATAGTGTTCTGCATAAACTGGGAATACCCCAAAGCTGACAGTAACTGCAGAGGGAGAGGAAAAGTCAGGTTTTTTCCCTGCTTTTTAATAGAAATAATGTATTAGGGTTTTAGGAATTCCATTCCCAGGCATCCTAACTATGCTTCCTTAATTTACTTCAAATATACATTGTCATTTACAACAACTATAGGACATGCTTACAACTAGGATATGCTTACCAAATGAAAAAAATTCTTTACTGTATATGAAAGCTAAACTTTGTATTTTATTCATACCAATGAGAACTACCATGAAAAATCATTAAAAGCAAGACAGACTTGTTTGTAAGAGCTAGAACACGCATAAAGAAATGACTTTTTAATGAAAACTGAGTATCAGCCATACAAGTCTCAGGAGGAGCGCTAAAGAATCATGATTTTGAAAACTCAACTCCACACTGAATTCAATTAAAAAGCCAACCTAAGAACAGAAAAAAAATCTTCCTGTCCTTCCCTCACACAAACACACATTTCTCAAAATACTTCTAATAGGCATATCCCTCTTAAAATACCCATGTCTTTAAACGTCAGTAGTAAAACAGAACTGTATTGCTTCTCAGGGGCTTCTCTACTAAGTGTTCAGAATATTTTGGCAGAAGTTCTTTTGCGTATACTCACTTGTCTTTTTAATTAAAAAAGTACACATGCATTTTGTGCAATATTTCCCCTAAAAGCCTGATCTCAGCCAGCCTGGATCCAGCCCTGCTCCCGCTGATTCAGCAACATGGCTATTCATGCCAAAGGCTAAAACAATTAGATGCGAACTTGATGAAATAGCAGCACTTTCCATTTACTAAATGATGTTGAAGTGTTTTCATATCTTCATGTATTTGTAACTGCAGGTGCCCTATGCATTAGCCCTAATGTTTGCCTCTGCCACTCTGACTTGTAACTATGAATAGAAGGAACAGATTATAACCTTGATAGTCTGATTATCTCTGTTGTCACTTTTCTGTGTGGTACTGTATAATTGTTCCACCGACAAGTACCAGTGATGTCTTAATGCCGACAACAGGATGCATTTCAGCCATGCTGTCTAAACATTAGTTGTTCCACAGAGAGGGAAGAGAGGTCCTAAGGGTCAGAACATAAGGAAGATAAATTATCAGATACTTACCAACACCAGGCAATAGGCAATGAAAGAACATCATGCACACAGACCATACACAATGTACATTATTTTCACCACCATAGGTTAGCTGAGTATTATATATAAGTATATATATAAATAATATAAAATTCTACATCAATATAAGTTCCTTCCAAATTTGAGTACAGCTACATAACTCAAATTCTTATTCATACAACATCAGCAATGTGTTAAAAAAAAAAAATACACCAGGCTTGCAAAAATTACAAGAAAACAGAAAAGAGAATCGCCCCCTGATGACAGCAGAAGGCAAAACTGCGGATGCTGTGTCTAGGGGTACGGAGAGTCTTAGCAAGGTCAGATAGTTTTCATCTCAAACACAGGGCAGGGATTTTAGTCCAGGTGAGGGAGTTGGATGCGCTCATCTCTAAAGAATTAAGCATGAGAAGTAAGTCTCTGTTCAGACTCAGGATTTTGTTTTTTACTTGCTAATCTTTTCCTCTCCGAGCATACAAAGTGCTTTACTCTGTCAAAACCACTTGCAAAGCAAGGTTACTGAGCAGACAAACACATGGAGCAGATGTAAGGCTGAGTAAATACCATGGGTCCTTCAGCTTTATCTTTGGAGCTGATTTACGCATCATCCATTTCTGCTGTGGAAGCAGCGGATTTTATTTTCTAGTGAAATAGTGGGGGTTTGGGTGGGTTTTTTTGGTGCATGAAATGCATACTTGAAAAGCAAAACACGAATACTGCCAAGCAACATTTCAACATCAAGTAGCATCCAAGAAAATAAAAAGGAAATCAGTGAATTTAACATTATTCCTTTTCTTGTTTGCAGATGTTGTAAAGAGGTGATATGCAGCAAACAGAAACTGAGAAACAAACATGACTTATAATTAAATTAGATATGAAGACTTAAATGAAGAGGCCTATAAAGACATTCAGAACTATATTTTAATCATTGTATCAATGGTTTAAGTATTTAGGAAGTGGTATGTCTATATAAGAAAATTAAAAGCTACAGAAAGCATACATGAGGGCATCCTTGTGGGACAAAACAGTATATTATCCTAGACCTTCTTCAGAGAAACAACTATTACCTGCACTTTAGTTAGAAGACTAAAAGATACTCAGCATAAGACCAAAGGCAACAGAATGGTGTTCAGTCTGCCAGGATAAGAAAAATGGAAGTGGGGTTGCTGGAGTAAGCTGGCAAGTATCTGGTGTTGATATATGCTGACATCACACAAACCTTGACAGATGACAGACGAATTTGGAGATCCTTACTGTGACTGCACTTTTATTTCAAATGGGAAAAGAGTTTCTTTGAGAAGACTCCTCCCCCATGAGAGAAATAGATCAGGAAAAAGATGAAAGCAAGTAGCTGAGCACTGAGCATAAAGGTAAAGGGTGACTACAGTTGTTAAGTTTTGATTAAGTTTAAATTCAGTAAGAAAATTAGTGTTTCCTAAAAGCATTCCACACTATGGCGAGATGTTGAGTGACAATGAAGAGGCATTGTATCTGTCAGAGGCTGAAATAATAATATATATTTGACATAATTGGCACTGTTGGTGAGGTAAGTCATATGACAACAGTGTGAACTCCTTGATAATAGCTAGTTGGAGAAGGATTGAGGGGACAAAAGGATATGAAGGAGTGCAACAGCTGCTTTGTGAAGCCCAATCTTAAATAAAGTAGAGCTTGATTTTGGATCACTGGTCACCCAGAAAAAGGAGATAAAAATAAAAATACATACAGATCAAAATAAGTCTAACGGGACATTTTCTGGAATTATCACCAAATACCAGGTAGAAGAGATGATTAAAAGATTCTGAGGAAGCTATCATATAACATAAGATACATTTCACTGTTACAAGGAAAATTTGCAGCTGTATTAGAAGGAAGATGCACTAGTAGGATATGGTCAAAAAGAGGATTTTGGCATCACTTAGCCCGTATCACGTCTGTTAAAGACAGGTAACAAAAGTAAAACTGACCCTCAGAAAGTAAGTCAGCAACATTTTTAGTGTTAGCAGGTGTTAGACAGGAGATGTTGCAGTCCACCAGACGTAGCCAGAGATCCGCATAAACTTAACCCCTGTGTGTATTTGCATACACTCAGGAACACTGCAAGGAACATCTAGATTTTTAGCTCTTATCTAAACTTCATTCTGAGTCAAGAGTAGAAGATATGCTTAACTCTACTTCAGCCTTTGAAGTCCAAGCCTTTAGGCATGGTCAGGTTATGCCTAACACGTTGATGCTAAAAGCGAAACCCTCTATTACACAGTATTAAAAGCTTTCAATTAAAAATAAGTAGGACAAGGAGATGATCGCACTATTCATTTATAGCAGGAGAGCCATTAGCCATGAAATGGAGGTGCTAAGGCCCAGATTCAAAGGCAACAAACCAAATTGTAATGTCCACCTAAGAGTTTGCTCAACCTCATCCACTAGTGTGCCACACCACTCTGCCCCATTGAATGATCAGTACCTCCACCAACACGCCTCACCATCCAGCTCATCGCAAACCCACAGTCACTAGTAGCCTAAACTAGGAAGCTGGACCAGAAATCACAGCAGCTGAGGCACAAGAGTACACTTAATTCAGGACAGACAGTTGGGACTGACAGCACATGACACCAGTACAGCTGGGCCTTGCGAGCTTTGTTGAGCACAGGTCATGGGTTGCTGGCCCACACTGAAAAGCGTTTCCTGAGAGAGCAGCCTGTTTGAGGACAGACCCCTAGCACGTAAGCTATATGCCAGCTTAAACATTTTATACTCCTTTTGTTGAAACTGAGCCATACTGTAGAAAGAAACCATATTGCAAGAGATTCATGTGTCAGTAGAAGAAACCCCCACCCAGAGAAAGCAGGACACACTGGAGGCTCGAAACCTCTTCCAAGGGCTAGTTTTGCATTTTTTCCAACAATCCTTTACTGAGAACATGCATGTGAAATGAAAGTGAGTTCTTGCTTTGATTTTCTGGAAACAGAAATCATAACTTTTTAAACAGCAAAACAAACCAAAGCATAAATTTGCATATGAAAGATGATCTGATATTAAGGAAAAACACAGTAATTAGTCTTCCCTCTGTCTCATAAGGAATGAAAAATGTAGGGGCTTTAGGATCAGGTCAGCAGTACGTTATTTATATAGCCAAGTTTACAAAGCAAGAAGACACAAGTCCTACACAAGAATTCAACACTGGGGGACAATCAGGACAAGTGAAAACAAATTTAAGTTCTCTTCTGAAGTCCTTCTAGATCTCTTGGAGGTGTCTGATATGCTCTAAAGAACAACAAAAATCAGGATGATTTAACGAGGAAAAGCTTCCAAACCTCAAGGGGGAAAAAAAAAATTAAAAAACCAATATTTTTCAGTAGTCTTCTCTTTATTAGGTTCAAGTATCCAGTTGTACTGATGCCAAAGCAGAGAGAAATTTAAAAAAAAAATAAAAAAAATCTCACGTTTCCTAGCCCTTCCTACAAAACAATCTCTGCCCAACAGCAGAGTGACAAACTGAGACATCACTCCAAGGAGACGATTTTCCAAGTACCTGAATCATCACTGTAATACAAGTTCAGCTGAGCTTAGTTACTCTCCAGTCTCTTCAAAGACTAAACCAGCACATCAGATGCCTCACTCTGGACCTTTTTGACTAACAGAAAAAGGTTTCATGCAACTGTAATACTAAAATGCTACTAAAGCATTCAAGACAGTCTTACATGAAGCACACAAATCCAAGAATTTATAGTACTGATTTATTAAAAAAAGAACACAACAAAATAGCACTGTAAAAAGTCCTGACTTCTGCTGAACCAAGGCAACTTTCTCATGTAGAACCACCTTGATCAACTACCCACACTGAGGAACCTCACTTCGACACAGGTGTATTAGCTAGACATTTATAGACAGATCCTTGGGATTGACTGTGTTCAGTTCTGTAAGAAACTGAAGCAAAAAATATGCTACTTCTGAAGCATTACTGTTTTTCAGAAACAACATGTTCCTACACTACTGGAGTTTACTTACCTCTTTCTAATGCCCCCGCTGCTTCTGCACTTCAATATTTTCCTTACAGCCACTAATTAGCACACCAAAGTATAGCAAAAGTGACAGGTAAATTATCCTTTAAGAGCATTAAAAACATTTTCCACATAAACAATTATATTAAAACATGTTAAAGCAATGATTTTTCTGTACTGGGTCATGAAAAATATGTCTAAAAATTTACACTGCAAATTTGCATCCCACCTTAAGGTATCATTTGTGGTTTCTTTCACAAAATATACCTTTTAGAGTAACAGACAGCTTCCTTGACTCCCTCCTCATACACTGCCCTTTTAAAACCAACAGGACCAAAAATACCAGCCACTGCCCATACCTAACAGGAATGGCTGAACCTCTATCAGCTTCTCTTTGGTGATTATTCATTCCTCCCTCCCCTTCATCTGGCACCAAAGGCAAATCTGCACTTGGGTGCCAAGATCCTTCTTTACAGAGCTCGTCTTTAACCCATGCAAACACTCACTTGGATTTGTGCTAAAAGTCTACACGTAGAGGGTGTATCTACCTAATTTTGCACCGAATTCAAGATAAAAATAATAAAAGCATATTTTTAAGTTGTTAAGACCACCCAAATTAACAATCATCACATTTTTACATGAAGGTAGAAGTGGACAGGTTTTCTTTTAAACCTATAAAATCATGGAATCATAGGTTGGAAAAGACCGCTCAGATCATCAAGTCCAACCGTCACCCCAACGCCACCATGCCAACTAAACCATATCCTGAAGTGCCACATCTACATGGTTTTTGAACACCTCCAGGGATGGTGACTCCTGTTCCAATACCTGACCAACCAAAACATGATAACAGCCTGCACAAAGTTGTTTTACACTACTAAATTATTTTAAGTACAGCATGTTTAAAAGCTAGTTTGGTTATTTCTACATTGCACTATACTTCAAAAAAGTAAATACAGCCAAGCTTTGCCAGTATCTAAATCAAACATGCTGATTAGAAGAATTACTGAATAAAGTTATTGCTAAAGGAACAATTTCAATTGCCTTTGACTTCAGCTGTCTAATTTAAAACTATATCTTCTGAAAAGAAATAGAAAAATAAGGTAACTCCCACACCTCACAGGCCCTTAAGTTCCCCCAAAACAGGACACAAAAATCCTCATGTGTCTAAAAACGGAAGGAACATCACTAAGACACAGGCTCAGAGGCACTCTGTTACTTATTATAACTGGAACTGCTACATAAAGACACACACAAAACTGTAGTAAACATACATTTGCCCATTGAGGCACATTCATGCAACCTTTTGGACAACTGGACATGTCACAAAGCCTTGCCAAGCACCTCTCAAGGGAACTCTATTAATGGCATATCTCTTCAAGATCATGTCTTTACAGTAGTATTTTGTGCGCTGCCTGTGATCTGTCCACAAAAGAGCATACAAACAAGTCAGCAGAAACCCTGCAACATAGTAAGAGGTCTTTTTTGTTTTGTTACACCAAGCGGAAAGCAGTTTTAACTAAAAAGATTTGTTAAAATAGTGTAATTAATTACAGGACCATTAAATCAAACAGTAACTGTTATAGACAGTAAAAGACTGCTACATGCACACATACCTAGCTATGAGCCAAGCCATACACAAAGGAGAAAATAGCAAATTTAAGTCCCAAACTCCCCTCTTGAAACTTCTTCCCTTTCTAAATATTGTTTTGTGGAATAAACAAAGACTTTGTAGTTTAACAGTCAAATCCCCCATCTACAGACAGAACAATCTCACACTGAGAAGTGCTATAGGATGTGTCCAATAACATTCCAGGAGAAGCCGCAAACCATTCTCACCTCCCCGGTCCCAGAGGAATCCAGATTTCATTTGGAGCACAACAGCTCCAGAGCATGAGCCTCGGAGCAGTCACAGGCAAAATTGTCTTGAGAGAATTGAGCAGAATTCTCCTGAGTAGTTTGACTAGCCTCAGGTGAAGAGAGCTGAGCCCAGTTTTCCCCACAGCTCCAGTATGTGCTTAAACAAATCAGTTACTGAGTAAGAAAAAACAGCTGCCACTATGACTACAGGCTGCACAGCTATATTTTATAACATACAAAAAGTTGTTAAAAAATTCAGTTCTTCCCCTTAAAAATTTTATTAGCATGGAAGAAGTATTTCCCTATAGCTTAGCTTACTGCTTGCAGTCTAGAGGACTGAGTTACACTGCAACCCATGGGCTGGGTTAAAAACCCTTCACCAGGCTTCTCCACAGGCACTATCAGATATTCAGGTGCCGAGCTCAGAGGCACTGACCTGATCCCAGTTATTTAAACATCGGCTTTGCAATATACCTTGTCACAACATTTATGTCCCCTCTCTAGATCTGACTCTTGACATTTACACTGAGTCCTATCTTCTTTGTGAAAGAGTTTAGTACACGCAAGGATTAATCATTTCTTCTTTTCTCAAGTCCCTTTCTGTGATCCAATACCCACAGCTGCTTTGCTGCTCTGGTGTGAATAACTCAAATAGTAACTAAAAACCCTCTGAAGTCTAGCTCATAAATACACTGGCCAACTGACCAAAACCTGTTCCCTTCTCCCCTCTTTCACAGTCTCTTCCAGATAACCGCACTCACAAATTATACACAGTATTGCTCTATACACTGCCCCGACATGATGGCAGCATTTTGCAGTTCAGGCTGCAACAATTCATGGTACATGGCATGTCTCTCAGTGAGGTGAAAGACATACCACAAGCTAGCTCTTTGGCTGCAACACGCCTTAGCCTAGGATTCTTACTAGAAAAGAAAACAAACCCACCCCAAAATAAGCCCAAGCGTGACATTACTTTCACTCCCAAGAGGCACGCCTTACACCACAAAACACTGCAATCATGCTTTTTACAGAAGTATTTTCCATTGTTATGCTCTCAAAACAGTTGTCACTTTAAAATGTTGTTTGATTTCATGAAATATTATTAAAATCTTAGCTTCAAATACAGAGTAATCAATGCAAGCATTTACCTTGGTATAGTGGCAATTGAAGAATAAAGGATATAAGATTTGCTCTGGAGATCTATGCACAAAAGTATTTCCAGCATAACCAAACATCTAATACTGAAATGTATACAGGTTTAGGTTTAATTGACAACGTGTTTTTACCTTTCTGAGGCTGAAGCAGTCTCAGATGGGTAAGATTAGAGTTCTGGAACACGCTTAGCAAGCCTGAAGAAGATATTGGCAGAAACAGTCTACCTTTCAGCAAGTATTTATTCTACCTAACCACCCCTTCTATCATCAGAAGACATAACTTCAGTCTAAGGGTTAGAAAAGAAAGTATCATACAACAACAAGGCAATCCAAGTTTGAAAATACCAATTTCATAAATGTTCCTTTCCATCTATAGTCTTAGAGGATAACAAAAACACCCAGAGTATTGTTAATGCACAAGAAATCCCCTGACTTGAAAGGGCTTGAGTTATGCTGTTGTAGACCCACAAAGGTATTTTAAAATAAATATTTAGAAAATTCTGTCTATGAAGGAGGAGTGCTCTTTTATACCACCCAAACAAACTTTCTTAATGACTGGAAAGCCCATACAGTTACTGGTCCATCTTTTAGCATTCTGTATTTATGGTATATTAGAGATCAAACAAAGACCACATCCACAGTGCAAAGAATTAATCATTCGCATTTTTCTTAGATGTTTTACTCACATCAGTATTTGGAGAGCCACAAAATAAAGCTAGTTTCAAAATAAGTTCTTAGCAATACAACCAGAGTTTGTCTTTTCCACCTGCACACATGGGAGGGCAGGGGGGAGAAACCATGACAGGTCCCAAAAACCTGATCATATCCAGTGTTCATTCCTGCTCAGATACAGGTTAGGATGAGATAAGAGTTTACATGCGTTTAAGTCTTTTATGACCCTGAAAAACCCTGCCTCAGCTATTTGTTTATTTTTTCAGACAAATTCATTTACTAATGGATAATATGTTGCAAAACTGTAACAACCGACACAAAAACAACACACAGCCTCACAACTACTGATCCAGTCAGAAGGGCACTGCTGTATTCCACCGATCCAGCTTTTCAAGCACAACGCAATACTGCACAGGAGCTGCTGCTGTACCAAAACCGAAGGTTTAAACTCAGAACTCGAGGCCCTTCACCTATACCTGCCCTAATATCTGCCTGCCTTCTTGATATCGACAACAAATATTCCCACAATGACAAAAAAGTCCCATGGGAGAAAAACTTCTGGGGAAAGCAAAAAGAAAAAAAAAGAGCAGTTATCTCAAAATTGAATTTTATCCAGTATTCATATTCATTAATTGTTAGCTTATTTCTAAAGCTTTAAATATCTTGTATCATCTACATACACAGTGCCTTATGTGTGCCTAGGACTGCACTCAACTCCAGCATCAGGCCATTCACACTTGTGAATTTGCAGAAGATCTTTTACACAACTACTTGTCTGAGCAATTCCCCTGAAATTAGTCCTCTAACATCACATATATGTGCAAATATTTGAAAATATTAGGTTTTTCTTTTCTCTGTTATCAGCATAAACTTCTGTTTTTCAGTCTCCTCTTTTTACTGAGGTCGCTATATAAAAGTGGTTGGTGCAGCATTTAGTGCAAGCTGAAGAGCTCTAAGGAAAGTCTGTATAAACCCAAACAGGTTTGCTTGAAATAATCCAGAAATTAAGTCATTTTTACAGACATACAAATAGTCATTTTGATAGAAATACAACTCTTGCATTTATCCATAAATAAAACCGTACCCACAATCATCTCATTTTTCTTCTCTGCCTGCATAAATGAAAGGGGGTAACAAACCATCTTCGTAGGTAATACACTGAGCAGACAGGTGAGATAGAAGCTTTTACCCTCACACTTGTCCAGTTTTGACTGAATGTTTCTGATCACATCTCTAATCATGCTACAGTGAGTGTGGAAACCCTCCCCCCCACATACACACACTAATTCGGCTTTTCACTTGCTTAATATGAGTTTTGTTTAGTATTCTGCAAAAGTGTTTGATGTAGAACCTCAAAGTTTCAATAAATCCTAGGATAGCGTTTACACAGACAACAATTTTAACACCTTCATGACACTTACCATCCTACCATACAGAAGTTAATATTAACATCAAATAAGCATACTTTTACACGGAGCAGCACACAATCACTTTAAAACCCTGAGTTCTTGCCAGACAGGAGTGCTTTGTGCCTGGGTCTGAACCTCATTCATTCAAATACTCCTTCTTACCGAAGTTCACAGCACCACTCGCAAGCTCGCCAATTATCACCCAAGCAGCTAGTTTAGTCAGGCGACTAAACACTTCACGCGCTGAATTGCTGAGCAGTCACCCCGTAACATAACAGGGTGCTTACTGACAAGCTCTGGTAAATCCTACTCCAGTAGTTTATGGTTGCCAAACCTGAATTTGCACACGCTCCCCCTGTTGCCTACCTACCAGAGCACAAGTGAAACACTTAACTCCAGACTCCAGCTCCCTCTCATGAAGCCAGCTTAATTGATAATTTAAGATAATACTCTATGCTTTGTAATGAAGCACATACATTGTGCCTCTTCATTGTGCCCTGGAGAGTAGATTGACAAAAGGAATCAAGTGGGAAGGCGAACGTTAACCACTCCAGCAGGATTCTCCAGGGCTCACCAGTTAGCAACCACAATCAGAAGTACCTACTACAGCCAAAAGGTGAAAGATTATTGTGATTAACGGAGGATTTTAACAGTTAAAGTTTGATTTTGTTTTAATTAAAAATAAAAATTAAAACACCTACAAAAAAACCAAGAATAGGGTTGGGCATGCAAAAAAGCAAGTCAGATCTCCAGAGACCTGAGTGCAGCTGGACTCCAAAAGCCAACTACAAAGGAGACACAGCAAAGGCTTGAGTAAGGACACTTCTCAATCTGGTAAAAAACATTTCCCTTTTCTTGATGTCCTGCTTAACGTAAGCAAGGGATATTTTCTCTACCCTTCCCAGATCATGGCAAACCAAAACAGTATCTGAGTGACCAAAAAACAGTATGGGGATTTCTGGTATCAATATGCTGTCCCGCTCATCCCTGGAGGAAGCTGAAGTGCAGTCAGTCCCTTGTTTGATCCAAGTATTTTATGCATCCAGACCTTAAATTCAGCTGCATATGGCTTCTTTTTTCTCAAATATTCAAAATACCTGAGTCTTGCACTTGCCACAAGGGTATCTGCCTAGGAAACATGGCACCCAAGCCCTAGGTTATATCTGCAACAGAGCCAAGTCCGTGCAATCTGGCAGCCTTAACCACTAGATACAGACACAGCACAGCCATACTAGCGCACAGGCCCTAAGAATTGCAGTGCAGTATCACGCTACGGTTATATACGGTCTCTACTCTGATCATCTTCATGTCGCATTATACTTAACCTTTAATATAGAGATTAAATGGCTTGAGTCTCCTCAGGCTCTTCATTCAGCTGAGCAAAGGAACAATTAGATTTGGAAAAATAATAAAAGAATTTACCAGTGCTGCTCTACCGATGGGAAATAGCTTTTATAGGGGACAAGTGAGATCAGCAAGCGAGAAGTGAGAAGGGAAAAAAATCCTACTACTTACAATTCAAATTCTTCTCAGGAAATTTGGCTGCCCTATCACTGAGTTACCATCAGTTTCGGTGAACTGGAGGGAGACCTTTTGAAACCCTACTACAAAGTGTTTCTGCCTGCTTGTGAAATCATAAGCAAAAAAACAGCTACACCAGATAGAAAAATACTGTACAGGCTATTCCTGTTGTCTTATAAGATCATCTTAGAGATACAGAAAAGCTAACAAGATCTTAGCAAAAGACATTTCCAGCTTCTTCATGGACTGCTTATGTGCAGTTTCCAAAACCAAAGAGTTAACCTTTCAGGAACATTGGCACTGGTTGTGGATGAGCGATACACAAGATAGAACTCACAGGGGAGTGTCTCTAACCTTGGGTTTACTCCTTGTGACTCAGACTTTCACTTAATTTCTGCAAAAGCATGCTACCTGTCTGTCTTGTTCAGATCACAGCATCCGCATTCTTTCTTTCTATGAACTAAGGGAGTATCTGAAGACATGAGAAGTGTGATAGTAAGTTACTGGTAATTGCTCTTGTTCAAGGATAAAAACTATGCAGCCATTGACAAAACTCCAGATGTAGGAATTCGTCTCCTGTGTCCTCCCCTTTGGGTTTGGTCTTTTTTTCCGTAAAATTTTAAAAGCTTTGAAGAGTCTGAATGGCTGGCTTCAACTTTTGAACTAAAACTGATCTTGATTAATGCTTTTACAATTAACCACCAAATCACTCTTACCATTTCTAAATCACTTCTGCTAGCTCATGAAGAGGTGCCCACCAACTGAGATGCAGTATCATACTGTTAAATACATTGGCTGCCTTTCCCATTTGACACCCCCACTTGAAGTGCAAAGCAAACTTCCAAGTGTCAGAATCAGATTCCTGCAGAGAGATCCTCACAGACATACGGATCCAGCAACAGAAGCTGACAAAATTATTTATGCACTTGGTTTTCTATGGCACTTTCTTCAGTCATCACAGCTGCGCACATCAGGACTTGGCAAGTTTTAGGCCTACGGTATCTTCGGGTAGGAACATCAATACCAGTTTGGAGCACAGAGTCTCTCTTACCGCACCTCTATGCAAGGAAGAATTTTAAATTAAGTTCTGCTAATGCAAATTGCTTACACCTTTCTTAGATAGAATCTGATAATATGCAAACACTGTAAGATAAAATAGCATTGAGTGAAGTGCTTCACTTCATGGGGGGACTTGATTCAGGAGCCAGATAACACCTTAACAAAGTAACTTGTCACAAAGCAGCTGACAATCTCTTCTGCAGTATTTCATGTACCTCTCGGTGCGCAGAAAAATCTCTGAGTAAAGCTTATTCTTGCAAGTATCAATTAAAACATTTGGTGAATCTTTCCAAGTAGCTTAATAAACAATGACACTTCTTTGTTAGAATTCACTTTAACATAAATTTCACCTGTTATTTTGCAAATAGTGACAATTCAAGAGTTAAACTTGGTAATAGATTTGACAGCCTTTATTAAAAAGTAATTTTACTCAAACTAAGTTTCATGAAAACAACTATTACTTGGTCTTGCAAAGTCCAGCATAATTAATGTAATTTCCGTCAGATATAATAGGAACAGTTTCAATTACCCTACTTTCCAATTATTCTCCATAATATCTTTTCTTTTAGAAAGACTAGAGTGTCTTTTATTAATAAAGTGTTAAACTGATAATGATGATCGGGGAGGTTAAGGGAAGAGGGGAGGAACTGTCTACACAGGAAAAATTGTATCATATATTATTTACCCTGTCTCACTCAAGCTCCCAAGAAAAGGGAAAGACAGGATAAGTGACTTAATGTGAATATCTGAATTGGACATGCAGACGAGTTACAAGGATTAAGGTCAAAGGATAGATAAAGTGCATAAATCTGCCCAACATTCATTAAGATGCAGATGTTTTATTTAAAGACACTCCTAATTCAGACCAACATTAATAAAAAAAAATCTGTAAGCCTAGCACTGTCAGATTTCTACTAATACAAGTTCTTTTTGAATCTTTGCACATGACTTAAGCTAGTGGCACAAAAACGTAATTAGAGAAAGCTCCTTTTTGATGAGGTGCTTAAATCCCATTTTGAGCTATTATAGGTGGTAGGGGGTGGAAAACATTGCATACTATTTCAAGTACTATGTCAACCCTTTACAGTCGAAATTGCTGTTTTCCAAAATAACTTCCTCACCTGACTCACCACACCAGCTAATTACTAAGTGTTGACACCCACATATCTAGTTATCTATGAGTACAATACATCTGCACAGGCAATGCCATCTCCTGTTCTGAGGTTTCTAAAGCACTTTCAGAACACAACGGTAACACAAGGAGCTCAACTGCTCATTCCAGAGGTGTGCTGGTTATGCCAATAGACGTCTTTTTGACCATCAGACACTAGGAGGCTTTTTTTAAATCTTAAAGAAAAAAGGTTTCTATGCTTGCAGTTCCACTATTTAAACTGTTGTACAGAGCTCTACGAATCATGAAGTACAGAATATTTTATTCCACAAAAACATTTTCACATATTGACTTATGCAGGGTTTAATATGCAAAGATCAGCATGTATTCCTTTGTTATCTTTTTTGTTCTTTTATTTCATGTAATCTTCTACTTCAACATTTTAGAACGCATCCCATTCATTTTGCTTGCCATTCCAGAAAAAGTCACCATCAACTTCAAAACACTAAATACCTTTTTGTGCTAGACTTCACAGTTACAAAGAGGTCAAGCCAATTTTATGGACTAGAAGTAGCTGTTTAGCAATGTTTTTATTATGCCATCAAATAAATACAGATAATACAGAAGAGGGAATTAAGAAAGCATAAAGACCTCTAAAGGTAAGAACTGGGCTGAAACTATAAGAGAAGTCATATTTAAACAAGTAACACAAAGATAATACAATGTGCATGAGTGGCACCTCAAAAACATGCTATATATTTAGCATGTCTATTCACACTACCATTATAAATCCTGCTTTGTAGCAATTAAAGACTTTTCAAAGTTGATTTCCATCAGTGTGAAGGCTAGCATTACAGTCCTCAATTTAGATGCATCTCCCCTTTCCTAATTTTGAAGAACAGTTGATGTAAACCATTCCAGACCTTTTCATTATTAGATAAGAAACTCATAACCTTATTGCTTTTCTAACCAAGCAAAAAAGCCTAATAACAAAGAACCGATACAATCAGTTCAACAGTTCCACTTTTTCAAATGTTTAAGAGTAAAAGGAGTCTCCAAGACCTCCACGTTACCAAAGCTTCTTAAAAGCCTCACACAGACTATATTCCAAAATAATGGCGCCAAGTATGTAATCAAAAGGATACATATTTCAACACAATTTATAATTTAACACATATAAAGGTTCAGTATGGTGCCTCTTACTCGGGCAAGACTGCCTTTAATTTCAGCCTAGACGGCTGCAAGATTAAGTCTAAGATCACTCCTTGTTAACAGCAGCCTTGTAACGGACAAGTTCTCTTACGGTGATCCACAGTTTTTAATGGCCTTTAGGTAAGGTCTGTAACAAGACTTCTGTTACAGCTTTGCAACCAATCCTCACCCCACTTTGGGTGCACAGGTGACTGCACACAGCAAACCTGCCCATGACATGGGAAAGCAGAGAGCATGGAGCCATCCTTCCACACACTAGAAGAACAGATCCAAGAGAAAATACAGTTATTGAACCCTTCCTCAAAGCTCCTTCGCAATCTATCCTGCCTTGCCAAGAACCAAGGCAGATTCCACAACAGTATCCTTGAGAACACCAGGTGCTTCAACACTTGGGGATTAGAAGATTGGAAGTGTGTTTTTTAAGAAGCTTTCAAACATTTACCATGCTTCATTTTGCACAGTGAGGTGGACTCTGGGTTCCTTTTTGATGAAGCTAAATCACAGTACCCCTCGCACTCAGACAAACGGATAACTCAGCCCATGGAATTAGATTAAAACTAATCCAGAGCAAAAAAGACAACAAAAAGGTGCACTGACATGCTTCAAATGCACATATACAGTCCCCAGCTCCTCCCATCTCACACTAACATCTCCCACTGTGAGTTGACACCACTTCACAAGGTCAAATCTGCCAGAGACAGTCCAGCCAAAAAACCCACTTCAGTCAGCAGGAGGAGAAAGCCTTGCCCTGTGTACGAGACCTCATTCATTTGCTGGAATTCCCAGTCCTCATTTAAGTCTAGCCAGATCTTTACTAAATTGCTCTGCATTTTAAGATACACAGAGTAAGTGATTACGTTAACTCATGACAACCAGCAACCAGGCTATTGCAGCACAGTCCTCAGAGCTATTCACTCACATTTTCGCCGCATTGCCAATGCTACTATCTAATGGCTGAATCCGAATACCTGACCCAGTTATCAGCAGAAAACATCTTAGAAAAAATTCATTAAATGAACATAAAACACAAATGACTGGGACAGTCACTCAACCGCTCATCCAAATGGTCCTAAGGGAATCTGAATACTAAGATGCTGAATAACCGCATCCTGTAACTTGTCACCTGCATGAGCACATATGGAAGAGGAATAGTGTCTATTTGCCACGCAGAAATCTTTAAAAATGGTTTCAAGAGAACGGTAAATTTTAATTCATAACTTGTGTGCAAAGCAAAAAGCAGAACCCATAAAAAGAGGAAAATCAGCAGACATAAACACAAACCAGGGAAAGAGGAGCAATTTGTTTAGGATAAGAAATCACTTCTCTCTCAGTTCAAGCTGAAGCCCTTCGAAGGGGTCAGAGAACACATGAATAATCTTGTCAATAAATATACTCCTGTTTCCTAGAAGCTTTTGTCACAAATCCTCATTAAAGGCTCCTAAAGAAACTGAACCTTAATTAGATGAGAGAAGAGGCTACCCTTCATTTCCTACCCTTTGATCATTTATTAATTTATGAAAACTGTCCTTTCAAAGCAGTTGACAAGACAGTCCTTGAAATACATATATCTGGTGCTTCACTGTTCAGTGCGCTCAGGAGATCAAGATGGGGCAGAGAGGAAGCTGATGCATGAAGAGAAGGGAGAGAAGGGTATAGAGTTTACAGTTTAAGAGCTAAGGATTACTGTGACTGGTTGGAGAGTACCTTAAGCAGATGAGTGAAGACAAAGATTAATTCACAGATGTACTTGGAGAAAAAAATATTGGTCTCTGCCTCACACAAACACTTAAGAAGGGAGAGTTACCACTCAGGAACGACACTAAAATTAACTCACTATTGAGAAGGAGACAAATAGAAGGCTTCACATCATTAGGAAAGGAACAGTAAACCAGAAAGCATCGTGATATCCCTCCAAAAGACCACACACACATTTATGAATTCATATTGCATGCAGTTCCATAATCCAATTTCAAAAATGGCACCAAAAAAGTAGAAAATGCTGTGAGGATAACCAAAGGTACAGGAAAATCTTCTTTACAGAGGGATTGAGTAGATCAGTTTGCCTTCTGAAGAGAAGACTAGGGGAGAGAGAGAGTGAGCAGTAGTCTACAAAATTACGCACTGTGTAAAGAAGCTGAAGACTACCCTCTTTTACAGCAGGGCAAGGGGAAAGAACTAGGTAGCACCCAGTAGAGTCATCACCAAGGAGGCTGAAAACGAAGTTAAAAGTAATTCTGCTTTTCATGCAAATTTTCATCAAAATTTTGGAGGTCACTGCCAAAGAACAACAAATCTGAGATTTGATCAATTTGCAGAGATTAAGTGTGACCATTAAAACATGACTGCCCAGACACAGGTTCCGGATGGCCGGATGCTGACCAAGCATAGGAGCATCAAGCCCATGTGATTCATACTTCACACCTCCTCGCACTCCTCTTGGTGAGTGCTGCAAGCCCCAAGGCAGCAGGGTAGAAATATCCTTGGTTAGACCTGGTATGGCAACCGGTCAGATACAATGGAAAGACAATCAGGTCTTTTCCTTAGTCAGCCTTGTTAATGACTGACTGAAGGAAAGAGCAAGTAGCCCTCAGCCCTTTCTATGTTCTTAATCTACAACTCGGTATCCATGCAATATGCATTGTGTCTCCAATTCTGTAAGGAGTCAACATGCACACAGCCTGTAAAACTATCATTTTTATTCATGTTACATATGCTACATGTGGTTTGGATTTTTTTTGTCTGGTTTGTTTTGGGGTTTTTTTTTACTATTTCAGGCTGGCCTGGAAACACTATCACTTGGCTAGTTCTTGCATAACACACAGAACGTCAGTCTGAACAATGTTCCAAGAAGGATGGTGGAGGAGTTATTTTCCTATTCAACTCAAATCTTTCCTAAAGCATTCGCTAAAATTAATTTTAGCATGACATGCATTTGATCACTACAAATGTTAAGTTCAACTCCCAGAAAACAATGAAAACTGGTTATTGGCAAATATTTCATTATTTGCACTTACAGAACAGTTATTTATTTTCTACAACGTCTATATGCTCAAAACCATGGATGGTCCTCTAACAATCAGTCCAGTTTTCCTACCTGCTGCCCTCACGAGAGGCAGAAGGGAAAGACGAGTGGCAGCTTTTGTACCTCTCACCTGCAGCCCCTCTTCCCTGGATATGAAGTTCACTCTGGCAGAGAACTATTGTATTTCCACTGAAACCACCAAGATATACTTGGATACCTCGTTATGCATGCGTGTGTTTCCTGCGTGATGCAAAGTTTCATTTCATTTTGATCCCAACTACATCAGCTAAAGAATGGAAGAAGCCTCCTGAAATTTAGAAAGTATTCTGTGCATCTGTAACAGTAACCTAAATGCTGAAACTAGTCAAACAGCTGTCTGAAGCAGGCTTCCAATTTTACCTCAACGCTCAACTAAAGGATGCAATTCAAAAAAATAAATTAAAAAAAAAAGCACCAAACCAAAAAAAGTAATAAACTGTCAGAGAATTAGCAACTGATGGACAGGTTTCCTAGTAAAGGACTAGCCATGGCCTTCTTTGGAGTGGCTATGAACCAGTGTGCCACGTTCACACACGGTTGGCTGATTAGGAGTTTGTATGCCTGTGAATCCATAAATAACTGTGATAAAATTGCTGGGTTTTATTATGGAGTTCTTGGGTACAACAGTTTGTCTTTCTTCCCACCAACAGCTATTCTTAAAAACAAAGGCTACTCAGTGCAATTTTGCAAAATTATATTGATTTCAGAAGTATTGCAGTCATTTACATGAAGTAATGACCTCTTTTTTTTCTAATGCTAACAGGAAGATACTGAAAAGACTAAAAATCAAGGACCATCCATTTGGTACAAAAGGATTCCCCCTTCAAAATCATTTTGACAAGGGTTAGAAAACATAGAAGCTTTCTACACACTACACTTGTTAAATTGAACAACAACTACAGCTCCTTAAGAAAGCAGAACTGAGAGGGGCATACCTTTCATCTCAGGAAAAAGAGAATATATGAAGACCAAGCTCCAGCTTGACCTTTATCTTCATAACTGATAACTCTCAAAAGTGACCAAAAGGTTAACTAAACTCTAAAAAGGTCATCTGTCTTTAATCTGGCTATATAGATCCTTTTCTGATGTTCAATAATACACAGCTACTGTTCATTAAATATCACCCGTCCATTCTGTATTTTTACCTTCTGTTTTCAGCAACAGCTAGGTTTTTGTTCTGTCAGATTAAATAACTTGCAACTTCCTTCAATCCAGCACATTTTCTGGGATAGAAAGTAGTTTAGAGTTATGTAAATAAATTCCTAACTGTTCTCCTTCTACAATACTTTTTCAATGTCAGATACATATATATATGTATATATACATACTAGTTTTGAGCACATTAGTGACTACTTCTTTGCCTCAGTATGAGTCTGTCATACTTGTAAGATACAGTAATCATCTCTTTTGCTTCTGAGAAGTGATGCAGCTCAAATTGTACTCAGCCGAAGCTTATTTCAAAACAATTATATAATCCAAAGTTATATCAGAAATGAAACACTGAAATCCAAACTTAAAACACAAAGTAATAGTATGCAGGATCAGGTTCTTCAGATGTCTAGAGAGTTAAGAAAGCACTGTGAATGAATATAAAACATCAGGCTTGCTTCCTTTTAAAAAAATTGTATTGCTATATGTGCAAATACACTCTGAAAGTTCACATTATCTGATTGAATTACACAGGTTATTCTTGTCTTTCTCTTCTCTTTCCTTCTTTCAAGGACAACAGTATTCTGAAGACTTAGTTCCTTCCATTCTTCATTAGCCAAAATCCAGATGATCAAACAGATAAGTGTTATCTTCTTTTTTCATCAGGTTTGTAATGAAATCCACGAAAAAGACTTTACCTGGCACTCATCTGATTAGCTTTCATGTTTTCTGCAGATCTCCCTTAAAGTCAGTCTGCAATATTTACTGTGAAGAACTTCACTTTTCAAGTTGTTTTATAAATTTTATCTTTGAATACTGAGAGTTGTGAAAGACTATCTAGCATAGAAAAGAAAGCTATTTAAAAAAAACTAAACCAACTCTTCAACCAACCATCATTAACTTGAACAGAAACTATGTTTCAGGTCATTCAAAAAATGTGTGGGTGCTGGGTGGGCTTCTCCAGTCCTCCTTGCTCCTGGGATTAAAACAAGAACATAAGCGATCCACAGGCAGAGATACCACTTGTCCACTTCAGCTGTAGCAATACAGGAGGAAATGGAGTGTACTCCCCCATCTAGACTAACAATCTTCTTCCAGCTCTGTCCTATCTGTATGATAATTGTTGTTATAATTATCATATTTATTGCAAAGATCAGAAGTAATTCTTCACTGTCATGCCCAAATTTGCACATGAAAAGTTAATTTGGTCATCAATTCAAACCTCACTCTTCACATGAAGAGACGAATAGCAATCATCATCCAACCACGCACTAGTTTGAAATGCTCAGAGAAGACAGGCTTTCAAAAGGAGTAACATCTCTTGAAGGTAATACCACCACAGATAGGCGTGAGAGAAAAGGGCAAGGGGTGATTTAATCCCCAGCAACCACACAGTAGCAGACAGGGATGCCTGTATTGGAGACTGACAAAACAGACTCATCTAAATCCATCTTCCCTGGATGTGAAGCTTGTAATGGCTCTACGATTCCCAAGAGAATCCAGGTTCAATATGACGAGGAATGGTCCTAACAGCACCTGGATGTTTGTCCTCTCTACTGTTCTGAGCACTGTACAAATCTTTGCATGTCTCCTGATTTATTAGGCAGCATTTCATTCTGGTTTCTTCACGGAACAGTTACGAGCAAAACATTATAAAGTATGTAATTCTCACAGGCAAACAGAAGTACATTCTTCCACACGGTTGTAGCCCAGGATCTGAATCACTAAGTACCACAGTTCATCTCCTGAGACACTGAAATCAGAAAAATAGATGCTTCCCAACATACAAAAGGGTGAAACTAAGCAAGTTGTAGGCATTTCACAACCTCGTATGCTGCTGAGCAAGCCTGCAGAGGGTACCTTGTTAACCTACACAGTTGCATTTCAAGAGGAATGTTGGTTTGTGGATCAGTGGATGCATGGAGCTGCCTTCTGACTCTTGCCTCTCACTAGACACACAGCTTTCCTGTCAAAGATAATCTAGTCTTACCAGTCAAAGTGAAAGGAAGAATGTTTTGCCAAAAGCAAAAGAGGATAAGCAAGATGAAAGGGACTTCACACGAGAGGGTCAAGACCTCAGATTTAGGTATAAGCTTATTGTTGTTAAAGTACACTAATAAAGGGTCACAATGGATGGGGCATAGCTTGTGAATTTGCGTATCTATTTCTTCTGCCTACTAAAATCAGTCTAATAGCAAAACTATCAGGGTGTCACTTCAGTCCTCAAAATCTAACCTTTTCTCATTTATTCTACAGCACCTGCAAGAAACAGAAAAAGGCTCAAGGGATGAACAGAACAGCATGCGCTACAGGTCAGCGTCTTAAGCCTCAGGAATGTTTCAGGCTAACCAGAGTCTCACAACAGCTTGGTGACATATTATGAAATTAATTACTTGCAAGCCGTGGGACTAAGCCTACTGGCGTTCACGCCCACAGACATCACCTTACAAGTGGTACTTACCAGCCCACCTGTTTCTATTTTCTTGTAGGATGGCAAGCAGTGAAGAGCTTTAGTTCTGGCATATGCCTTCTTTTCCACACGGTCAGTTCTTAAGCGTAGATTTTCAAATAAATAAATCACTGGACAGCGAGATGCAACATACTAGCCAACACAGAGCCATCAGTGTAGCATCCCCAAAATAAGTCTAATACAACGTAATCTCAACAATCAGAAGGGTGGATAAGGGTTGTAATCATTAATCACTTCTTGAACCTTCCAATAGCATGTTTGTTTGTTTACATACATATGAGCTCACAAATACAGTGGGGAAGATGGAAGACAGCACAAGGGAAAATTACTTTCTCCCCAGCATGATTAAAGGAGTTTTCACAGAAAAAGACTTTCAAGCAGCAGTTTTATTGTATGCAATGACAACAACCAGGTACTTTAAAAACAGCAGTATGAAATGCAATTTCTTTCAAATTAAGTGAGGTTATTTCAATCAGACAAGTTCAGAAACCTTACCCTCTATGAATTAAATTGCCTACAGATTTCTCTTTTCTAAAGTAGTCTTTTTCTTAACTAAAGAAAAAACCCAAGATTTTTATGCACCAGAAGACACAAACCCCCCTATATATCAAGAAGTAAATGGCCAAGCATCTGTAACTTAAATTTCAAAGTCTGCACCTTTGTTATTCAAAGAAATTATCTCCCATCTCTCTTCTCCTCCATTCAAACCTCTTCTTCACTTTAAAAGAATGTGTGCAGGTTGAAACAAAATCCAGAACCATACCGAGACTTGAGCTCAACAAGACTCGGAGGGGTGTCTGCCTGATCTCTTTATGCCTCTTCTTCAAAGAAAGCTGGCTTACAGACTCGAACAGTGTTTTATTAGAATGCACCAAGGCATCATTTTGCAAGACAGTACATAAGCAGAAGAAAAAAATCTTAAATCCAGTGGGTGATCAGATTAAAGAAACTGCTGAGGCAGGGTGAACATCTCCCGCCCTCTACTCACACCTCTGAAATAAGCGGAGGGGTCCCTCCCAGTCCTGATTGCTAGCCCAACAGCTTTCAGTCCTTTCTCAAGTTGAACAGACATCAGACAAGTCTCTCTTAGGTCTCTGTGAAGTCTGTCATCATTCCTGAAGGCAGGGCCGTGCTGAAGGCAGGATCTCCTCTTGCTGCCCATCTCACTAGCTGACCGCTTCACTCCATTCACCAGAGCCTTCCCCAGTCTAGGAAAGGAGCATTTTCTCCTTCGTTCCCTTTCCAGGGAAAGTACAGTATGTCGAAGAGTGCAGCAGCAGCCAGGACATCATACACAGTTTCTCTTCCCTGTCCAGCCACAACCTGACGTAACATACACTGTTCAGCTTGCCTCATCAGCAAAGCATTCATCATACACCCTGAATGTGCTACTCTGAACACTGAGCACTCAACCTATTCTTTGACTGTTTCACCTCTTACAATTCACACTATCTGAACTTGATGCCAGTTTGTGTGATAATTGCCTAAATCAGAACCTTGCTTTCCAGATTTCCTATGTAATGAGTAAACAAAAGTTAAATCATGAGCACAAAACTGAGATTCACACATTGGTTCTCATCCAGCAGCCACTGCCACTTAACCAGAGAGGTCTCGCATTCAGCACAGTCATTTCTCCAAATCCAGTTTTTAATGTCTATCACGCTCTACATACCACGTAACGATTCTGCAATGATTATTCAACGAAACAGACACCCATTTGTACATCTCAGTTCAGAGATCTCAGCAAATAGGTTGATAAAAAAATCAGAATAGCGTACCGCCCTGCAAAGACACCAGTGCAGTTCCCAGAAGTAAAACAGTGGCTACAGCACAGGACTGCCTCTATCTTCAGTGGCAGGGAGGAAAGCTCCTTACTGAGGGCAGGATTTCATGCTGGAGACCTCTGAGCTAGCTCAGGGACAGCACTGCAGTGCACTAAAGAGTGGACGTGCGGTATCTCCCCTATTGACTCGAGTCCTTTCAAGTGCACACTGAACACCAGATCAGTGCTCTGTGGGATTACAGGACCAACAAGCGGCTGAACATACCCCTTCACCAAGGAAATACAAACCTTCTTAATTGCTGTTCCTAACAAACATTGATGAATGTGTCACCTTCCATTTGATAGGGTGAGTGAAGTTACTACACACCTGTTGGGAGCAAGAATTCACTTTCAGAATGAAAATGTACATCCTACTGCTTTCTCATTTCCATGAGAATTTTCATGCAATTTTCTGAAGTGGTAGGCCAAGGACAACTTATTCTTTAAATAATTTCCTCCACTAAAAGCAAAAGACAAACTCTTATGCCAAATAATTCTAAGATACAAGATCTTACCAGACAAATCAGACTTCTCATTAAGTTACCTCTTGCTTCCCGCTGCCAGAAATTTTTCTGTTACAGAGAAGAAAACGTATTGTTCATACTGGTGTTCTTGTCACTTTTTTCACTGCAGAAGAACAGCTTTCAGCAGAGAAAAGAATCAGCACATAAAAATGAAAGCAGAATATATACCTGAACTTCAATATACAAACTTGTGTCCAGTTTCCCAGAAATTAATAGGTCTTGATCTCAAGATCCCATCAAAAAAACTTTAAATGACCAAGTTTGCAGCTATTACTGCAATCTAAGAACTTCATTAAAACTTCCCTTGCCTTCGCAAAACTTGAACTCTGGAAGCAGTTACAAGATAATGATCACAGCAGAGAGGATCAGCAAAGGTTATAACTAAGTTCATTAAGTACTTCCACAGCTGAGCCACATTCAGTTCTCACTGCCAATGAATTTGAATTAGGGTATTTGCCCTCATGAAGCAGATAACCTAGTGAAGAATTTTAATACAGAGAAAGGGGGGAAGGAAAAGAGGGTGTTAGAAACAGGACAATGAACTCTACAGTCGTAAAAGCACTTATTTCAAACTAAACTACATCATCGCTTGGTTCTACCACACTGAGAGTTGGTTTCTTTCCTTGGTCAACTATGAAGATGCTTTAAGTCAATGGTCCCCAAAGCGGGGTGCACGCATCCCAGGGATTGTGCACAACATTCCACTGTGGTGCAGAAAAAATATATTTGTAACCTTAAGTAATAAAATATTTTCAAAATAGGATTTGCTTCATCTTCATCTCATCCTTTTTTCATTTCTATTTTTGTGTATGTTTTATAATGTCCATAATACATTAGTACCTGTATATAATGGATAAATACATACTCATATACTGTGTATGCATTTTTTTACTGTTAGGGATGTGCGATCAAAAGAGTTTGGGGAGCTGCTCCAAATAGTGCATCCATCCTAGAGTAGCATTCTTTATCACTGGAAAGTGTTTAAACCTTCTCACACATCCAGAACTACCACAATTTCCCGATCCATCTCCAAGCCATACCAAACAACAACAGACAATTCAGTAACAGCACCAGTTAAATACATCTAGCTATGAGACAACCAAATCCTAGCACACATTCAGTTGTCTCTTTGTTCGTTTATAACCTCTGAAAACGGCTAATCCATTTTCAAGTATGGAAGGAAAATGGAGGTTTTCAACTGCCCTATCCGTTACAGTCTTCAAACTGGCGAGATCAGAACAGAGGCTTTCCACGGAGGTGGAATGAAAAAGAAGGGGGGGCTATTTCCGAAGCGTGTACACAACCACCACCAGTTGACCATGACGGACCAAGTTTCTTAGGTTCTTAGATCTAAGCCTGTGCTTAGTCAAAGCAAAACTCCTATTGTTTCACCTTTGGAAAAAAAAGCCCAAAACTTCCATCAATATACATAAATAATTTCAAGATTCAGAAAGTATTACCTCCAGAGTAGTTATTTTCTACTCAGCTCTTTTTCATTATTTATCATGCCTCTATTTTTAGAGTAATACCAGTAAGAAGAGCACAGAGGTTGGCTTCTGCCTATCAGCCAAAAAAAAAAACAACCCAGTGCTGAGGTCCAACGCCTGGCTCAGCCTTGAAGGGAAACCCATCTGGAGCAACACTCATGAACACCATCCTACCGAGCCCCAACCCTGCACCAGCCCCGCCATCGCAGCACATCACGGGGGGTCCGGTGAGGGGTTTGGGGGGGTGGTTTCTTTTTAAACCTCATCTAAGGGCAAGGTGGAGCAGAGGCCCTTCCCCCAGCCGCCCAGGCCCCGCTCCAGGGGCCTCGCCGCGCCCTGCCCGGCGCCCTGCCCCGGCTCCCGGCCGCAGTCCCCGACGCCTCCCCTCCCGGCCCAGGCCCAGCCCCAGCCCCAGCCTCACTCGATGCCTCAGGCCCACCTCGTCGGGGCTGCAGCTCGGTGC
>Ga0065711_1031288_pt1 | contig 30072 bp, 30 predicted proteins | sample Hoacrofraction12_FD_59098 | JGI IMG/M metagenome (GOLD analysis project Ga0065711, IMG submission 59098) | Hoatzin crop microbial communities from Cojedes, Venezuela - Epithelial fraction 12 v2 (version 2) | ecosystem: Host-associated > Birds > Digestive system > Esophagus > Crop | place...
TCTCTGGAGATATTCAAGCCCCGCCTGGACAAGGTCCTGTGCAGCTTGCTGTAGGTGACCCTGCTTTGGCAGGAGGGTTGGACTAGATGACCCACAGAGGTCCCTTCCAACCCCGAACATTCTGTGATTCTGTGAAAGAGGACACGACAAGCCTGGTCCAAGCTGCCCAAGCGGAATCTAGACTGTAAAGCCATGGGGCTTGCTACACGGACTGTGGCTGGGGTGTGGGAGGGTATCAAGTCCTGCTTGCCCTACTCCTCACGTTAAGGATCAGGGAGGCACTTTCAACCTACGATGCAGAAGCTTGCAAGGGCCCAAGGTAGCACAGCTTCTTTGACCCCTTTGGCTGGCTCTTCTCTACTAGCAACCCTACCCACCCAGGCCAAGGAAGGGGCTGCTGGTGTGGATGCTCACCTAGCCACAGCGGCTGCCCCTGGGAGTTGAAGAGCAGGCTCTCGCCCTCCCGCTGGAAGGAGGGAGACACGTAGAAGTCACTGCTAATGATGCGCTGCAGGTGGCTGTCCTGCCAGTGGAGGTCACAGCCCTCGATTGCCCGGGTAAACACGGTTCGTCTGGGCCTGGCCAGCGAGTCTGCAAAGAGAATCACAGAATCATTTGGGTTGGAAAAACCTTTTAAGATCATTGAGTTCAACCATAAACCTAACACCACCAAGTCTACCACTAAACTGTGCCCCTAAGTGCCATATCTACATGTCTCTTAAATACCTTCAGGGATGGTGACTCCATCACTTCCCTGGGCAGCCTGTTCCAATGCTTGGCAGCCCTTTTGCTGAAGAAATTTTTCCTAACATCCAACCTAAAGCTCCTCTGGTGCAACTCGAGGTGATTTCCTCTCACCCTAAGGGCACTGTAATGCCTCTATTAGCATTCACTGTTTCAAACAGTAATAATTTTGAGTATCGGTATCAGAACATATCACAAAATCACGTTCTCTAGCATCTACAGTTATGACAAACCATCAGCGCCTTGGCAGCCTGTTCCTGCCCCCAGACATGACCTCCCTGGGCAGAGCAACGTTTTTACCATGAGAGCAAAGCCCCACCTGGTCCCACCCCAGCCGGTTCTGAGATGAGCACAGGGGCTCTGGCTCCTGCGCTACGGCCAGCTGCCTTTAGACAGCTCTGCAGCCCATCCCGGCTCTGACGGACACTTGCTAGAATAGCTGCCTTGGCCAGAGAGGTGCGAAGAAGGCAGGGGCTGCCCGTCCATTTGCTTCCTGACGACAATCCGCTGACGCCTTGAAACGTGGCAGTGCATTCCCACCGCTGCCACGCTCAGCGTGCAGGGGTCAGGACCGGGCTTCCTCAGCACTGCTGCCCCGCAAGCACTACCAGCTCTCCTCTTCTGCTCCAGCGTAAAGCCCCGGCTTCACCGAACCACAGCTGCTTAGATCAGCGGCACCTGAAGCTGTGAAGGGAACCACACGGGCCTATCTCACCTGCCTCCGGGCAATGTGGAGAACCATCGCCTTCCAGCAACCTCCCCTGGCTGTGCGAGAGGGCTGGAAGGGAGGAGACGGCATCATCTGAAACCCCAGCACTGCTCTGCAGTGATGTCTGTGCTCCTCTTCAGAGCTGCTCTGTAACTTCACTGACATTTTTCAAGCTACTGAAGCTGGAAGAGCCTTTCGTTCCATCCAGACAGATCAGACAAGTGGTTGTGGGAAGGAAAAGGCCTGTCCAGAGCAATCCTGCTATCGCTCCAGCCATGCTGGACCATGAGGGCCAAACACAGCCGGTGGGCTGCAAAACGGGAAGCCCCAAAGGGGATGCAACGCTGAACGTTAGGTCCTGCAACCCGCAAGACAGGCCGAGTTAAACACATGCAAGGGGGGAAAACAAAAGGCACTGCTCAGAGCCGACGCAGGGAGGCCGGATAAACACGCTCCGGAAATGATGGCAACAAGCAATTAGCCTGAATGCTGCAGGCACCCCGAGGTGGGGAGACATTAAACAGGTGTTCCTACGAAGAGAACCATGCCTGCTCACTTTACCAGGAAGGATTTCAGGAATCAGCTGTTCTCCTTTCAGCAACAAAAGAGGCTGGCAACAATTTGCAGCAGTATTTGCATACGCACAAATGTTAACCCTGGGGCACCTCCGGGTCCGTGCTGCTCTCAGTCCCCTGCTCGGACAGGCTGGAGCGCGGGGACAAGGGGTCATCCCTGGCACGCACTTCGGAAACTTCCCGCATGCCTAAGGAAAGGTGACCTGCTCAGCCCCGGCAGCCTGCCCCGAACGCTGGAGTGAACCCTTGGCAGTGCTGGGAACACCAACTGGGAGTCCCGGGGCCGGCGCAGGACATGGAGCAAGGCCAGGTTTAAACTGAGCTGCTCCTGGGGATGCGCACGGGGAGGCACAGCGAGCGGCCGGGTGGGCTGGCAGGGTGGCCACGCTCCGAAGCGCTACCGAGGGACTAAGCCCACCCAGGAGAGTGAAGCTCCCTTCGTGGCATGGCTGCTGCCCGGCTCTCCCCTTCCTGCTTTGGCCACACGTAATACACCAAAGAGCAACTCCAGCGCAACAGATGGAGGCACGGTGAGAGCAGTAACTTTCAATTAACATCTACTTCAGGCTAAAGGAAGGCGGGAAAGTGCTCATATTTAAAGGGATCAACTGCTTTGTCAAGGGTTGAGAAAATATTTTAGCACAAAGGAATAACCCCGTAACTACACTGCTCTGTTTGTGCTCTGAACTTGAACTGCATTTAACATTCCTGCCTAATGACTTCTCTACCATGAGAAGCAAAGCCCATAAGCAAGGCTCAAGGGCTGGGAAAGGGGCTCTGCATCATCTCCAGCTCCTCACTGTCACAGTACAGCCAGGGCTTCTGAGCTCAGCTCCACTCCGATTCAAGCAGCACTGGTTTTCTGTAAAACTCCATACCCAAACCTGCACAGACCGGAGGAGTCTGAACTCCCCAAAGGTCAAATTTCTTCAAATGGCCTCTAATTTGATGCTCAAAATACAGGTGACTTCACCCAAGATGTAGCAAAATGCCAAATATTTCAAGTGTATCTAAAACCAGGGGCTGTAAAGAGAAATGTTTTGTATTCCCATGACTCCCAGAGACCTCGCCAGCAGCTGAACTGAGGCCTCTCAACTGTGCGGTGAGTTTTGACCCAGACCCAAACCCTGTGGCCACCGGCTGGATTTCCACTCCCTGCCCAGACTCACCTTGGCTGTGACCGGAGCTCTGTGTAAGCGCGTTGGTGATGTTGGGAAGCTCGTTACCGTAATTGCCATCTTCCAGGGGACAGACGTCCATCTCGCCCCACTTGCGCAGCTGCCGGAGCCAGCAGGATTTCTCTTCCAGCTTGCAGTGCGGGTTCAACACCACGCACACCCACAGTGCCCCTAAACAAAGCCAAGACATCAAGGAGGTGCCACCACCATACCAGCTCTTCTGCTGCTGTGCTCGTTGCAAGAGCCTGCAAGGTTTCATCGGCGTTTGTAAACTCATTTCAGCATAACGCACAGACCCAAGAGGGGGATTTAGACAGCTTTTAAATAAAAGTAAAACTCCTCTGTAATGAAGCTAAATTATAATCTCATGAGATGGGGGACAGTGGGGAGGAGGGAAGGAGAGAGCGGCTGTGTATGAATTTGTGAGTGCTTCTGTCTGCCAGGACAAATCTAGTGTTTGAACTACACATCAAAGCATGCTTAAAAACACCCTGGCAAGCTGCAGAGTCTGTATCTCCAAAGACTAACCTGATTTTGATCCTACCCACGTTCCCAGCGCTTTAAAGCCCGCTCTGAATGCTATTTCATCTGCCATTGTTCTTCAGGCCATTTGCATTCAACTATTTAAAAAGGAGATTTGGTGTATTTTCTTCCCTTTTTTTTTGCTTTTTCTTTCTTTTTCTTTTTCAATCCCCAGTAGCCCCCGGCCTGCAGAGGAACCAGCATAGGAACCTGGAGCTTGGCTTGATGTTTCACAGGCAAGAGCCCTCCATAGTGTGAGCCCTCTGGATCTCGCAGAGGTGCCCAGCAGCAGGACACGCAGGCTGACACCCTCCAGGTCAACCACGGGACCTCACCGGCCCTACAATGCTTGTCTGCTGCATGACAGGCAGAACCAGGCCCAAGGACATCTGTCATCGTTAAGATCCAGCTCATCTTTTCCTAAGACAGCGCTGACGCTGGTGCTACTAAGAGCCTTCCCGACTCTCCTAGGTTACCCACTGCTCTGAAAAGGGCTGCAGCAACCCAAATAAGTACAAACCCATGAACTCTCCTTCAGCTAACTGCATTTCTGCCCAACTTTCACTGCAAGGCTGCCAGGACGCGGCACCTCCCCTCCCCTGTGCCTGCCCCGTGGGGTGGGATGGCTGCATGCTGGTCCAGCTGCCGTGCGTGGTGTCCCCAGGGATCCCCTTGGGCTGAGCAGCCCATGCTGCTCCTCTCTCTGCCCAGGTCGGATCCTGCCACACACCCAGGACAGCTCAGCCTCCTGCCGAAACACCCTCCCCTGCCTCTCCTCCACGGGGCCCAGCGGGGACCTGGAGCACCTTCCTTCTCCCTGCCCAGACAGCTGCTCTCTCCCACCTCTCCATCACTCCCAGAGCCAAAGTTCCCATCCCAAAGTGACAGCCAGTGGCAGGACAGCATCACCCAACCCAGCTCCTCTGCATGGCGAGGGGACTCCTCTGGGCACCCAAACGACCTCCCTTGCTCACCGTGTTTCGTGCGGCAGCTCCCCAGCTGCACAGCCACGATGTCGAGCCAAACAGCCCCCAGCAATGCTGCGAGTCCAACACAGGCAGCCGGAGCACCCAGCCCCTTCTCCAGGCAGCAGGAGGCAAAACCAGGCTGAGCAGTGATGTCCTGACTCCGTCTCCACTCCAGTGTCTCCTCACTGTTCTGGGTTATAGCTGAGCTTTGGTGATGCTTTTGGGGTGCATCTCCTGGGACCTGTCCTCTGCCAGTTGGGACCTGAGGACGTGCTTGTTCAAATCTTTGATAAGGCATGGAAGGTGTGCACGTCCAGCTCCTCAGAGCAGCTTAGCTCGGCAGGAGAGACGTCATGGCGTCACAACGCAGATGGTGGCAGCAGCATCTCATCCAGGAATGGGCATGGGAAAAGCAACCCCGGGCACTGAAGATCAACAAATCTTCAAAGCGGCCTTCTCCTGGTCCAGCTCCATCCGCGTCTCAGCTCCGCTGTTCCCAGGAAACCCCATCCCACCGGAACCCCACTCCTTTCTGATGAACAGGGCGCAGTAAGACTTTTAAGCTGCAACATCAGCAGCTAATGCATGTGCAAGAGAAGAGCTATCTCCTCAGCGGCTTTCAGGGCCTGTTTTCCCCCGAGCAGGTCTGTCACTCGCTCATAGGCTCCTGCAGGCTGCACGGACACGCCGTCTTTGAAAAAATCAGTTCTCAGCTCCAGAAAATGAGTCTTCCTGAAGGCTCTGGTTAGTGCCCCTCAGCTGAGCTGCCACACCGAGGGCATAAAACTCCCCATCGCCTTGGCCGGCGTGAGCTAAATCCTGTGAGTGCGGAGTATCCCAGGGCTCCGACTGGTTTTGGGCACCCCCTTCCCATCAGCGCTCCCGCCTGTTCTCTTTGCCCCTCTTCACCTGCTCTGGGGCTGCCTGTGCAAAAAGCATCCTCCGGCGATGCCGGCTCGTGCCTCCGACGGCAAGCAGAGCGGCTCTGCGGACAGGCAGTAACGAGGGCTCGGTGCTCCGGCTCTGCTGCCCCCAGAACCGGACGTGCCCGCTGGATTTCTGGCTCCCGCAGCCCAGCTGCCTCATGACTATTTTCAAGTGCCCTCTGAGGCATCCTTTGCCTGCCAGAACGCCGTGCCCCTGGGCTCTCCTGCGGAAGGGAAGATGTGGCGGGGAGGTGGGGACAAGGAGGGAAGAGGGATTCGCATCTGTCTTGGCCACCATAGTTATCTGGGAGATGGAAATAAAGGATTTTTTGAGCCCTTTGGTCAAGTGACATCAGCTGACAGCAAAAGTGACTCCTGTCCTGAGCCGAAACGCCGCACCAGGTCAGACTCCGTGTCTGCTCACATGCTGCAGAAACCTTCATCTGAACTTTCCGATAGCAGAAGGTTAAGCGGGGAACAAAGCGGTAGATCACGATTAAGCTAAGCCTCTAAACAAAAATGCCTTTTGATGACGGGGCTGGGTGCAGGGACAGGAGGGTTGGAGCCTTCCCAGCCCAGTGCTTCCAGCTGCCAGCCCCGGAGAGGACAAGCGCTCCGATCCCGCGCCCAAGTTTCCAAACCATCAAAGAAATTCTCCTGTTTCCCACAGGGTCGCTCCCCGGCTTAATCTGCTGAAATTCCCCACTGTAAACAAGTGGCTGAGATAAATAAACCCGTCTCCAGGCAGATTAAGGTCAGGCTGCACTTCAGCTGGTTTTTCGTCTATTTTTTGTAATTAGGCTTTAATCGTAAGTACTAATGCGCCAGGGCAAATACTCCCACGCCACAGAGCTCTCCATCCAGCAGGTCTTTCCTTTGGCTCCCCAGCAGACGGGGCAATAGATGTTCGGTTGGCGGCACACACACAACCAAATGATGCCCTTTTTATTTTAATTTTTTTTTTAAACTCTGAAATCCTGCAAAATCCTTTATATTTTCCCCACCACAAATCCACAATCTTCTTTAAGGCTGATCTTCTTCCAATCCCACGCAAGTCTGTGATGCAGTCTTTGCTAAAATTGATGATTAATTATTAAACACGTGCCCAAAATAATTTCTGCGAGGCCCGTTTTTCTTGTCCACGTGGCAGGGGAACGCAGTCTGCGCCAGGGCTTCCTGCGGCAGCTGATGCCGGGCCCCTTGTCCTTCCATTTGGCAGCAGCGGTAACGCTGGGCAGCTTTGGCAGCCACAGCCCACAGGCGGTCAGACAACGCGCCTTCACTGCTCCATGTGCCCTGGCTACCGTTACCCACCCAGCAATAGTTTGGGACACCTCTCCGTGTTACTGACGTTCGTCACTGGTGAACATCACCAGCTCACTGCAGCTCTGGTCCCTCCATGCCTGGACCCTTCCGTCAGAGGGATGCTCTGTTCCTACAGCAACTGCTGCCCCAGGGCCAAGTCCAAAAGGCTGGGATGTGGGGAATAGAATAATCCCTGCTCTGAGTACAGCCCATGCCCATCCTGCCCTGGAGTCGCTTCTTGAATCATCACCGTGTCCTCCACAGGAGCTTCTTCAGTGTGGAGATGCCCAAATCCCACCCGCGTGATGTGTCTATGCCAGAAAGCCACTCGCTCTGACGTGTGTTGGCTGGCACCACGTTTCACCTGCTGTCACGCTGATGCAGTCTTGGTAGTGCCCTGACATCCCCCAGCCACCTCGCCATCTGCTGATGGGGATGGGCTGTTGCCTCCTCCCGCTCTGCCAACCAAAATTACACGCGCTGACCTGGTCCTTGCATGGTTAAGCCAGGACGGAAACCCAACCGCTCCCGCCTCATGCGTGTGGGAAGGGAGGGAGGGCGCTCAGCTTGGACAGCACGTTTGAAGTCTGGCCAATTAATCTCTAATTCTGGACAAACTGCTTCCGGCGTCCAGGCCTGCCTAGACACCCATCCATCCACATGTTTGCTTTCTTCCATGTGGAAATTCTGTCTTGGTGGATTTGGCCACCTCTCTGGGATCCTTGCACATCCAACCATCTAGCTGCAGCATCCCAAAATCCTGGAAATATCTTCTTGGCAAGCAAGCACAGACGAGCTCTTCAGGGCCAGTGCGGTTATTTCCATCTAGGGAACTTCACACAGAAGCGAGACATCCCACCCCTGCCCGGCCCTTGTCTGCGCCATTTGGCCAGGCTCTCTGGTCTCACGGCTATGTTTGCATTTGTTGGGCACTTGGTATAAGGGTCTGTGACCCCAGCTGCAACTTCAGGTACTCTGGATCTTGAATGATCCTCAACCTTCTTCCAGCTCTACAACCTTCGGTCCCAGCCTGTAAGCCCTTGCCCTTGTACTGTATCTCCCACCGGCAGGTTGCAGAGGAGTAAAAACTCACTCAAGAAACTATGGCACAAGTCAAAGCATTCTCCCAAGATCCCAGATGTCCAGGGGAGCCCAGGACTGCTAGATCAACTCCGCCACACAACCAGCCTCCCGGGGCCCACGTCATCTAAATGTTTTATTCTAATGATATTACGGTGTCAGCCAGCTGAGCTGGTGTCTAAGGTGCTTAGCTAGAATTACCCAGAAATGCATTTCCCTTACAGCCAGGCTCTGCGCTGGCCATCCTGTCCCCCTCACCCTGGAAACGTGCACCAGAGCAGGCAGAAATCTGTCAGACGTGTCAGACAAGACAAGACTTGAGAACCTGCCTTTCCTCCTCTAGGTCACTGTACCTCCAGGAACAATACTTCCACGTCCAGGCTACATCGAGACCCTGGGGCCCACCAACCCCTGTGTCCTCCCTCGCAAAGGCTTCGGGGCAGCACACCAAACACCAGGATGCTGCAAGCACCAGCGTGGGACCAGCCATGCTCCGCACACCCATCATCCTCGACTCCTTTGCATGAGAGAGGCTGGTTTAAGGTGTTGAACTGTGTAGTCTGGGTCTGATCCAGCTGTCTCACCAGGATTTCCCCAGCAGAGAACAGAGCAAGCTCCTGGCATCTCTCAGGGCCTCTGCCCCCAAAAAAGAGCCCCCAAAGCCCCTGGCCCATCAGCCCAGCCAATAGTGCTGCTGCTCTCTGCAAGGTGGTGACCCTTACCCAGCTCATCCCAGAGCTGCCGGCATTTCTCTGTTATGCCCGTCCCCTGCTGCCTCCAGAGAGAGAGCCGAGGATCAGCCATGAACTGCTCCGTTATCAACGTCAGCATCCTGGCCCCGTTGGAGTCCCTCATGCGCAGCATCTCCCGGACCTGGAAAGGACAGGGAGAAGGTCTTTCGTGAGACAAACCATGGTCCCTCGAAGGTGTTTAAGACATGGTCACCTGGCTGGCAACCTACAGCACCCTCAGTCTGAGGGTCCAGACTGTAAAAATATATACATATATATGCATGCATAACATATAGTCATGCAATGGCTGTGACCTGACTGATTAGAGTCCAGCTGAGAAACAGCCACAGCCCAGGCTGTGAAGAGGACCAAGCAATCACGAACATAAAAACAAGGCCCTTCTGCAAAGAACGAGAAGAGTCTGTAGGCTGGTGCCACCTCTCCATGGTCTCAGTAGGCTCTGCAGGATTGGCTTTCCCCACACTGTGCTGATGGGGAGATGGGGGAAAGCCCTCCTTTGCGCAGGGATCATGGCAAGCCCATCGTGTGGGAGTAAGGGACCTGCCAGGAGAGTGAGACAACCCAGGCCTGACCCAGAGCCTGGATTACAACTGCCTGCTCTGCGACCGGGCGAGAAGGCACTGGAGCAGAGATTCCCAGCTGTGACGGGCACCCTGCCAGGGCAGCCGGCGAGCTGCCGGCTACGTGACGTGCTGAGCAAAGAGGGGAGAGAGCAGCTGGCTCCTCCTCACCTTGGCAAACATGGAGTTGAGCTGCTTCCCCGAGCCGTAGTACCCTCCCTGAGATAGGAACAGCTTCACCTGCTCTCGGACCTGCTCCTCATCCAAGTGCCAGCAGTTCTCGTCATCGATGCTGGCCCCAGCAGTGGGGTCGGGAGCGCCTGGGGGGACAGGGAGGGAGGAGAAAAGAGACAACCGTGTTTAGAGCAGCAGGGTCAGCATCCCACCAGCAAGAAGTGGACCCAACTCTCAGCTCAGGCGAGGGAAAACCAGCCAGGTTCCCAGGCAGCGAGCCCCAGCTGACAGCATCATCCCCACCTTCCACAGCGGTGGCAGCAGCCATCAAGAGGGATGCCAACCACAGGGCTGCTGCCTAGCCCGCTCCCTCTGCATCCCACGTGAAACGAAGCTGAGGAAGAGCAGGGACCTGCCCTCCTTCAAAGCCCCAGGGCTGCAGTCAGGGCAGCTGCAGAGCCCGGAGCATTCCCTGGCTCCAGGGATCACGCGGGGTGCGCCGCCTCCTGCTCCACATCACAGGTTAGTTTAAGCATCAGTAAAGCTCCAGTTCCTGCGAGCCCTTCCCCACGTTAGGAACAGTCTAACTGAGGTAACAGTTCTTGGGGGCTCCAGAGCCCTCAATTAAATGCCTGGCCCTGCCCCTCATTTGCTTTAGGACAGGGGCCAAGTCCCTGTGCCTCAGTGTACCTGCCCGGGAGAGACCCTCTCCTGGAAAGAGCAAAGGATCAATAATCCTTCAAAGAGCAAACTGTGACCAGAGCAGGGCCTTTGGCAGGCACACGCGTGTGTTCACAGGCTGTATTTCATCTTCCAGAGAAGAAAAAAAGAAAAAAAAACCACAAGTGCTTTAAACAACAGCCTGGATCCACCTCCCCTTGTCTTGCCCCTTTCGATTCCCATTCACCCCCCTGAGGGCTGCCCTACCTCCCAGCAATGCCCCAGCTTCCCGGGCTCGCAGGGCAGGCAGCAGCACAGCTCCAGCAAGCAGCCAGAAGCACAAAAGGGAACAGAAACTCAGCTTTTTGGCTCCACGCTTTTGAGTCCTGCTCTGCTGAACCCTCTCATTGAAAACCAGTGCCAAGGAGGGACCAGCACAGCTGGAGGATGCTCTGCTCAACTTGAGTCTGCTTCTCCCATCTCGGCTCCCTCTCGAGCGAGGAGGGCCATCAGGGCAGGAAGAGTGAGGTGCTGCACGGACAGCCAAGGGAACTAAATCTTAATGATGTCCCAATTAAATCTAAATAATGTCTTCCCCACTTGACTGGGATCTGGTTGGGGAGCAGACATCGCTTTCATGTGCATACAGCTTGGGATGCTATGCACGCCCCAGCCCGTGCATTGCTGAACCAGGAGCTCAGATGCAGTTCATGAAAATCAAGCTCTGGGATGCCTGCTCCGCAGGGCAGCTGTCTCTTCTTGGCTTGTAAATGAGAGGACATCAACCCGAGGGGTGTTGCTCCTCTGGCAGAGGCTGAGAATGCTCCTGACCCGATAAGATACAGCTATTTGTATTTAATGTCCTTTACAAAATTCCTTTAATTTCTGCTAACAGTCGCTGCCTGAGAGCAGTTCCAGCAAGCTCTAGGCGCAGCCTGCGCCGTGCTGAAGGGAGAGGAGGATGCTGCTCCCTCTGCAGAATAATTTATAGTTGACAGAACCACATAATTGGGACGGGAGCTGAAGCAGCAGAAAAGAAATCACAGCCCGTGGATGAGCATGAGGGCTTTTGCCTACAGCCCCATGTGTGCCCTGATCCTGCTCCTCTGCCGTTGGTGGCCAAGCCCTGCCGTAGGCTGCCAGGGACCACCACACCGGGGACAGTCCATCCTGGCCCCATCTCAGCTTTTCTGTGTCTTTTTCTTTCCTCCCCCAACCCTGTCCTTATCTAGCAGATAAAGAGCAGACAAGCCAGCGATTATCCCCTATCAGGAACCAATGACTAATCTGTCTACCACCAGCACTCATCCCAGCCCCACAGCCGAGGTATCCCAGACGCTCCCACTCCTGATATCCTCCTCCCCACCATCCCATCCGCCGCTCCGAGCTGCGGCTATCCAGACCGGCCAGGTCATCTCAGCTGCTTCTGCAGGGTGACCTGGCTGCATCTGTAGGGTCCAGGAGGGCACAGACACCTCGGGTGACCCATCCCACCGAAGGTCAGCCCACCCTCGGTCCCTCGCTGAGGCTGCTGTGACAGATAAAGGCGGAGGAGTTAGCAAGACGCAAAAAGCGGCTGCATTTTTGTGGGGTTCCCAGGACTACCCTCAGCACTCGCTGCTCACACATAGCGTTAGCGACAGAAAGCCCAAACAGCGAGGAAAGCAGCGTGCAGCTAAATAAAAACCTCCTCCTCCCACGCAACACATTGAGCACTTCGCACGCTGGGGTTCGGGCCGCAGCCAAATTAGCAACGCGCCTCCAAATAAAACCCAAATTTGCTTGTAAATGTATTTTGCTCTCCTATAAAAGATTCAGACAGAGGGCTGTAATAGCAGATTCCCACACGCGCAGCGCAACCTGGCAGATAATGGGCTGCCCAATTACACCGGGGAGCTGGATAAACATTTAAGAGCAAACAACGGGATTTGTGCAGGGTTTAAATATTAATGGCAGGATTTGTCCACTTCCCCTTGCCAACGTTCACACTGTGGGGGCTTCGGCGGCAGCAGCACGCCGTGACGCAGCCGATGAGCGATTCCATGTCTCGGCTCCAAAGGAGCAGGGAACGGCATGTAAAACAGCCCGGCGCCTGCGTAACGCGTTTCTCATATAGCAGCGCTCCTGCTCCAAAGAGCCCTGTTTCAGATGTGCTGGATCTTGGTCCTGCCGGATTCAGATTTAAGGAAACACCATTGCACATCTTGAGTGGAAAGAGTGTTTCACCAGCCCGTTTAAACTGGCTGTAGAAACAGAGATAAAAACACAATCCATCACCCTCCAGGCAGGACCCTCCCCTCGCCGCAGGCTTGGTGTTTAACTGTTTGACAGCCAAGCGAGACTTCTCCAGGCAGATACAAAGACTGAGAAATAAGGACTGGAAAAATCTACAAATTAAAAAAACAGAGTGAAGCCAGACATGGAAAATTCAACGCCTTGCTCAGAAACTCGCTGCCCAACATGAAGCAAACAAAAGGCGCTCCTGGATTGGAAAGCAGCAGGTTACAGGGGCTGAGGAGGTGGTGAGACCTTGTGGGTCATACCAAGGCATCAGAGCATCCCAAACCCAAGCTCCTGAACCCAAGAAAGGGTGATACATCAGCCAGGCGGCACGGGAAGCGCTCCCAGAGTGCCTCACCCGGAGCAGGAGTGGCGACACAAAGAAAAAGGGATAATTATAATTTTTAACCAGCGCCTGGAGCTGATGGTAAAAGCAACCCAGGGATGCAGGTGCTCGCCCTAGCATCTCCCTCGTGGTTGTCTCAGCTGACTGTGCCCAGCACCCGCTGGTGGCTCGGGGTCTGGCCGTGCTGGCTGCGGGGTCGACGGTGCCGGGGGGGCTCTGCCAGCCGGCCGAGCCGCAGCTGCCCGGAGTAGGGCTGGCCGTCGTGGTGGCGGTTCACAAGGGCCATCTCATGACTGCACGTGGTGGCATTGCCGAATGCCTCCGGGCTGCCTGTCCGGCATCCAGAGATCCAGAGAGAAAACAGACGTGAAGGAACAGCTTGGGGCAGGGGGTGGGGAGGACATGGACAAATAAACAAACAGCAGAAAACCTCGGAGAGAAAATAACCAGGCACCAGAAAGGAAATGAACTCTAACGAGGGATTAAAAATAGCAGCAAAGCGGGGAGTCAAGCTTCGCCAAGGCTCCCGGTTCATTTTCAAGGGGAGGGAGGCTGGATGGAGCCTCCAGGGTGGTCTGAAGATTCACACCCGTCTGACAGCAATGGGGCACGTGAAGCTGGACTGGCTTCCAGCACGGTGGCCAGGCTCTCTGGTCCAGCCGCAGCCATGTTTGGAAGCTGCTTGTCAAGCACCGCGCATGTGCTCTGGGGTCACTGGCAACGCCAGCGGCTCTGCAAGGCAAGGGGGAAGAGCCGCTGGCAGAGACTCTCTCTCCAGCGCTCAGGTGTGTTATTTTCCCTTGAATTCACATCAGCTCAGCAACCAGGAACACGAATCCCCTGGAGACCTGACCTTCTCCTCCTCCCCAGTGGGAAAGCAGAATTTCAAATAGATTTACCAGTGCTGCCCTCCAGATGCTGTCGTGGGATGACCTCAGAGTTAAAGACCGCCTGAGGACTCAAACATTAGCCCTGGCTCAGCATGACAGGACAAGCAGGCAGGGACTTCCCGCACGGCCGACATGGCAGCCAACTTGCTGTGCACAAGAGGCAAGATGGGCCAACAGGTGAAGGACGGTGGTAGCCCAGGAGCCGAAGGAAGGGCTCAAGGGGGTCAAGAATACATCTGGGACAAAAACAAAAAGATGAGGCAGAGGGCTCCGTATGGCTCTTGCAGAAGCAGATTTGGTTTTCCCATGCCAAAGCCTGAAGGACCATTCCTGCTAAAGAGTTTTCTCAAAGTCCTCTCCTCCAAGGAAGGTCCTGAGAACCAGAAGGACCACAGAGGCCCCTTGGTGATTCACACCAACTCTCCGCTGGCTTGTCCTCGCCAGGAGCTGCCCCTGCACTACGAGACAGTGGAGGTTTTGTGGTTTTTCCCACTTCTGGCTGAGAAGAGCATCCCAAGCCTTTCAATGGCATCAGCTGAGTGCCACAAACACTGTGTCACCCACTGGCATTTCCATCGGGCAGAAAGATCACCCCGACCACGTCTCCTGGGCTGAGGGCAGCAGCTCTCCCTGCCATGCCCAAGAGCTGCTCAAGCAGGACGAGTTACCAAGCTGCGACCACCGGGCTTGTCAAAACCTCCTGCTTCTTACCCAAAGGATGGGGAGACTTCACAGACGATGCACGAAGGATACCTCTAAGCCCCAAATCTTCTGGGCCCACAGGCACTGTTAGCCCTCAGAGCTGCCTCTCATATCTTTAAGCTTCTAATTAAAGATTTTAATGACCACTGTCTCTGACCCTGCAGTGGTTTCCATCAGCCTCCTCTACTTCCTTGGCCGCAGACTGCTTTTGCCCTCAGGAAGCATTCAGTGTTTGCCTCCAAAGCCCAGACATCCCAACTGGGCTCAACATATTTATCTGAGACAACAGCTTTCCTCCTGCACACTCCACACTGATCCCGCCTTCCTCTTAAAATAAATGCAAGTCATTCCCCACAAGCATGAACCAAAACACAAGAGGAGATGAGTGCCACCTCCCAGGCCCGCTGGACCCTGCACGCTCACTGCTGCTGGGTGTTGGATCCACGCTGTGAGAGCAGGAAACCCAGCGCTGCTGTCGGGACTCGGTGCTTCTGAGCTCCCCCTCCTCCACATTGCTTGCTTTTGCGCCCGAAATCTCCCTCTCTGCCTACAATTCCCATTTCAGCTCTTATTCACAGCCTTGCCTCTACCGATACCCCTGGCCCTCTCCGCAATACTTCACTGCATGAAAGCAATCACTCTCGGCTTCTCACTCGCACCTCAGGACACACTCTTCCCATGTTCCATGGTGGTAGAGCATGGATCCCACCCAGTGGCAAAGCTGCACCTATCCCCAGCATGTCCCACCATGGCTGATGGCCCTGAGCCACTTTCCCAGCTCGCATTTCCCCCGAGCCAGGCTGGACCCATGGCAAACCAATGTGAGCCATGGGCTGATGCTCTCGGAAGAGTGGAGGGAGCAGAGTGCCAAGGTGGCCACCAGCAGATGCTCCTCACCCCATCAGAGGCCTGGCTGTTGGATCCAAGCTCTCCAACTGCCAGTCCTTGCTGCCCCCAGCAGCCACCCCGCCAGGAAAGGCCAAGCAGCTGCCAGCCACATTTGCTGGCGCAAGGAAAACCCTTGCAGCCTTGCTCCGTGCCAGACAGTCACGCTGCTGCCTGTGTCCCCAAGAAGCAGGAACACACTTGGGGAGGGGACACAGCAGCACTGAAACCCACCCCGGTCTCCTTGCTCCAGCTGCCGAGCGCGGAGGAGTCAGACACGCGAGACGCTCTCGCTGTGAGCACGCTGCCCTTTGCAGCCGGCTACAAGAGCAGAAACGTGACCCACTCGAGCAGGCAGAGGTCAAGCGGGGAACAGAGCGGCCGGCACACCTAGGCTCTCCGCTCAGATTGAATCCTTCGAGAATACGCGAGCGCCTTGGCTCAGCTCCGAGACTCCATCATTACTGGACAGTTTGCATTTCCTTCTAGGAAGGCAGCCGGGACGATCGGCATGCAGTGCACAGCCCGCGGCTACAGACTCCTGCAAGGAACAAAGCTCTGACGCCTCGAGACGAGCACGTCAGACAATGGCCTGTAATTTTCTTTGCTGTTCAGGCTCTGCAGGGGGAGAAGGAGCAGCCCTGAAAGCCTTATTTTAAAAAACCAGATGATCCTCTTGCACAAGGGGCATTCCCCAGACAGCCTGGAGTGCTCCCGAGTTGCAAAATCAGCTCCTCCACTCCACATGCTCACCATCAACATGGAACGAGCAGCCCTTTGGGTGACCAGAGGCAGGTGGGGAAGACCCAGTGCTGACCTGAAGCTCAACAGACCTCTCCTCAGAAAGACTGGGGAAAAAAACAGGAAGGATTTCTGGAGAGGCCGTTCTTGCTTCGAAGAGTAATAACCTCAGGCACCCAGCACACACACTGGGTTACTGTTTGGGCTGCAGAGGTCGGCCTGCCAAAAGCCAGCTTAGCCTCAACCCCGAGATGAACGAAGGTGTGACCCCAAGGGTCTGAACTAGACATGGCCAAGAAACGCACACGTAAGCCTGTGAAGCTCTATGTAAAGCATACCTTGAAAAATTTCAAATCCCAAGATCAGGGATCCTCTATGAATGAATGAACTGCAGCTAGGAAGGGGCAAAAAAATTTGGATCCCCTTCAACTGGAGCTTCCAAGGAGCTTCCAGATTGCTCTAACATACACAGTCCCACGCGCCTGCAGCCCCTCCTCGCCCTGGGCTCCTTGCTCAAATAGCTCTGCGATGCAGTTGCACTGTGGCTGGGCTTCACTGGCAGGACAGGGGGGGCCAAGCTTGCAACGCTGTCCAGAATCGAGCACCGAAGCCCTGGATGACACCACTGTGAACTTGAACGTGGATTTTTTTGAGCCTTCCTTTTCACCGGGTGCGACATCTATGAGATTTAGATCATCTTAAGATCATCTTAGATCATCTCATCATCCTAAGGCTGATCTGCATCCTCCCCCAGGATGAGACAAGGCTGTTCTCCTGCTTGCAGAGGAGTTCACTTGCTTGTGACCCCGGCTAGGCAGCCACATGGGTGTCGGATAGGTGCCACCTTCTGCTGGGTAAGTCAACACGTCTCTGTCATTTCAAAATCACACCCTAGAATGTGTGAATCTGCATGAATCTGAAGGGACAGAGAATTTTCGCTCTTTTTTAAAACTCCTTGTAAAAACAAGAGGCAGATACTGAACTTGAGCCAACATCTGTATCTTTGTAAGACTCTCAGTCACCAGCCTTTTGCTGACTCTAGAGCAATAAATACTCAGGGCCTTAAAAGCTTTTCTTCAATCTCCTTAGGAGAAAGCAGCCTCAAACAATGGCCAAGAAGGGATCTTACCCAACCTCCACTTCAGTGGATCAGCTCAGGGAGGGAGCAGACCTGACCAGATTCTTGCAGTACCACAGCTCCTCATTCGTTTTTAATGCCAAAAAATGATGAAACCCCCCCAAGCCAGTAATTTAGAGCACAACCACACACACAGCAGATGTGGCCCAGAGAGAAGACAAAAGCCTCTCCCAAGGCAGAAGCAGGAACAACCAGAAAGAGGGAGGGGAAAATATCTGAGATCAGAGCTACCATCACCCTGCGGTGGAGGTGGACCCCTGGCCTCACCTCTACATGTAGACTCAACCAGTTCAGATCCTATTTTAGGCTGCATATGGGGCTTTTCATCTTCGGAGCACTTAACAGGCATGTGTTAATCCCTGCAACGCCCTTCCATGGCAGATAAGTGTTTATTATCTCCGCTCTACAGCTGGTAGGACAGGCACGGTGGGGAGCGGCTCATTGTTGCAGACCCTGGGCAACCTCAGCTCCCGGGCTCCTTGGAAAGACACAGTGGGAGCACCCGGCTTAGGCTGACGAAGGGAGCCTTAGGGCAACTCCCCAAGGAGCCTAGGTCACCTCCTGGGCCAGCGGGCAATGGGAGCACGGCTGGGATAGGCACCGTCCCCCAGTCCGTGCTTTCCAGGGCAGGAAGCCAAAAGCATCTTCCAAACACAAAGCCCCAGGACACATCTCTGCTGCCTTTGTGCAGTAGGTCAGGACAGCAACACTCATTTATTACGGGTAAATTAACGCCCATGGAGATTAAAGCTTTATCTCCCACCAGCTCAGCCGCATCTGACTTAGCAACGTGCAGGGCTGGGCTGACACCATGTCCCCGCACGCTGGAGGAGCATCCCCTGTACCTCCCGCTCCTCAGGGTTCCAGCACCACGTCCTTCTGTGTTGGTGACTAAATGTGCTCCCCTCCTCCACCCGTGGCTTCTCCATCCTACTCCGAGCTGTACCTTGTGCACCACCAGCCTGCCCGCTCTGCCTTTTCTTGCCTGTTGAATCCAGTGTTTGACAGATAAACACATAAAGAAGAACAGAGGGCAGAACGGGGATGCGTGGCCAACACCCATGTGGTCCCAACACCCATGCATTAACATCAGTTGACACTGCCACCTCTCTCTGCACAGCCAGAGACAAAAACAAAGGTCACCACCCTCAGTGTGAAACCACCAGTCCATCCCCAAACAGGGACTGAATCAGCACCGAGCCACCCAGGGAGGAGGGAGCAATTACCGTGCACTTGGTTGATCTCCGAGTTGGACGACAGGATCTCATCAGCCAACTTCTGGGCAGTGGGCAGCACCTCGGTGTGGTGTGCCGTGATCAAATACTGAACAAACTTCTGGAGCTGGTCCCTGTTCATCTGGAAAAGGGTCTCTGAGATGGGAAGACGGAGTTTGACCTGGTCCGGCTTGCGGATCCTGTACAGTGAAAGTGCCACGACGTGGGCACAGTAAAAAATGTCCTTGTTCCCACAGCCGCATGTCACTGAGGTGATTTTGCAGCGGTCGAAGCTGATGGCCACCTTGTAGGTCATCTCTGGTTCTGTTGCAGTCGCCGGTTCCGTTACTGTCCCACTGAGGTGGAACCCTGGAGAGGGAAAGGAGAAGAGCAAAAGGCCACGTTAGCTTTCCTCTGACCATGACTACCCATGCAAACTCTGGAAGGTGAATAGGGGCAGCCAAGGCTGCTTATGTATCACTGTGTCAAGGAATGCACCACCCAACACACAATGTCCCAGTGGCTTACATCCAGCAACACGCAGCCCGCGTACGAACACACTTCTGCACCAGCACACATGTGCAGCCAGACTCATCGGCAAGTCTACTTAACAGCCAAACCCTCAGGGGAAGAGCAAAGCCGCTCAGTTCCCATTTGTTTAAGAGTCTCTCAGACTGTTTCTCTCCTGGGAGTCATCTTCATCCACGCCTCCCTCTTGCTGAATTTGCAGCTCTCACGTGAGTGAGGGATGGCAGAAAAAGGCCAGGTTTTCTTTTCTTTGATGAGGCAGACAAAAAAGCCCCACAAATTAAATGCAAAGCAACTCCAGCTTCAGCCCCTCAACCAGGTATAGTGCTGCAGGGCATGGCCACAGCTCTGAGCTCTTCCATGGAGTGGGAACAAGGAGCAGGGACAGAAGCAACGCACAGCCTGAACCGTGGGCTCCAGGGAAACTGTTTGTTCCCTGAGCTCCACAATATTTGCTGCTCGCCTGCGAGCTCTTGAGCTTTCCCTGAAATACTGCTGCCAGGGAGCCAGACTCTCGTCGGCCTGATCCGTGCGCTGGGCTGCAGGGACAGCCCAAATCACTCGCATGAGCGTTATGGTGCTCCCAGCAGCCCCCACCGTGCCCTGAGGGGCTGCAGTGCCTTCAGGCACAAACTGTGAAAAAAAAAAGTCTCAACAAATCCCATATGTGGGTGAGGAGTGCGAAACAGGCTCGGAAGGTCCTCTGGGTCCAAGGAAGGTGGATGCACCAAGCAAGGCGGGGATAAAGTCAACGAGAAAAGACTGGATGCCCATCAACCTCAATCGGAAATCCCAGGGAGGCCTTCCCAGGAGCCAGCTGCCAAGGAGGTCCAACACTACCATTCTGCACTTGCCCAGCCACCTGGAAAAGGGATGGGGGAAACAAAGACGTCCATTTGCTTCGTTGCCACAAGGAGAACTAGCCTGCACCAGGAGGTTAACTAACGTGGCTGGGGCCACTCAGCAAACCCCTGTCAGCGCCTGGTGTGGTACCTGGGACCCAGCAATCCACCTCAGCCCTCCTCCCCGAAGAGGATGCTCACTTTTCTCTGTGCCACTGCACGCTTATTAAGCCCGTGTTTGTACAGAGGTCCCTGCGGAGCCTGCCGTCCCCCCAGAGAAGGCAGCAGACAGCTGAGAGCCCTACAATTAGTGACAGAAAAGGAGAAGGGGTGGGGGGGTGAAGATTAAAATACATTAACTGTATCAAACCGTTGTGCATTTGCCAGCTCTCACAAAGGCTTTCCGAGACAAATTCTACCAGAGGTTTTTAATAAATGGCATCAAAACCAGCTATTCACTGCCAGTCTCTTTAAAGCCACGCCAAAAAACACATTCAAATCTGATTAAGCGTCAAGGAGGTCTGCTTTCACTTTAGTGCAGGGGAGGGGGAAAGCAGACCTGTTCTGCTGCCATCGCCCGAAACCCACCCAGCACGGCCGGTGGAGTGGGAGGGGAGGGATGGACAACCCCGTGCTGCCCTCTCGCTCGCACGCTGCCAGGAGTGGAAGCGTGGCTGCAGAGGTGCCGGGCTCAGCCCCGGGCTGACGAGCCCCCCCTCCACACAAGTCCATCCCCCGGTCGCCAAACTATATAAATCCCAAGGATAAACTCCAAAGTGTTTATGTTTTACCACTTCTCTGGTCTGTGATGCTTGGCAGGCGGCTCCGACTCGTTGCCAGTTTCTCCCTAGTTTACTTTTTTTTAACAAGTTAAAAGGACTGGAAACCACACTCCTGAGCAATAATGTATGCATATACGCGCATGTACACCCGTACGCACATACACACACACACAGAGATATACAAAAACCCCTCTAAGACAAATTACTAACCATAAACACTGCCTTCAAACACTTACTTTACCAGGAGCATGGGCCAGACCCCACTTGGGGCTAACTGGTGTAAGGCTGGAGGAACTTGTTTAACAAATCAACGTGTTTCAGACAGGTGTAAGTCTGAAAATACACCAACCGTGGTCTGAATCCAGCCCCCGAGGGAGGAAGTTTGCCCAGACACTTCCGAGGCTGCTCACAGGCGTCCTACAAGCTGTGTCCCCCCAGCCACTGCGAGAGCCGGTCCTCACAACTCGTAGCCGGGGTCTGCAGGTCAAACAGCACCATTCAGCGCGTCAGCAACTGCCAAGTTCATCTGGCATGCGAGCCCTAAGTCAAGTGCTGGTTTAGATTTTAGCTGTGGTGGCAGCAGGTCTATTTAAGATAAACTAGGAACACTATACAAAACATTTATCAAAAGCTTAGTCAGAAATTAAACATGGTGAGAGGAGGCAAGGGGAGCTGGTGGCAACAGCAGCATTATTTGGGAATATTTACATTAACTGGAAGTCAGCCTGCAGTTACCGTGCTGCGCCCTGCTCTGTGGCCAGGTCTGCAGCCCAGAACCCATGGGTGGGAGATAGTTTCACCAGCTCATCAGTGATGGGTATCGCTGTCCCAGAGAAGAGTGGTGATTAAAAAGCAGGTTATGGTGTGGTTACTGCCTCATTCATCCAAGCACTCACTCCTGGTCCACACAAAACCCTGATGCTAGTCACCAAGAGGCTACAGGTCACCCTGCAGAAGGACAGCTGTCACCGTACCCTCCTCTCTGTTCATCTCACGTCCTATGAAGCACATGGGGCAGGCGTTACCTCCACTCCAGCAGAGAAACACAGCCCTGGCTGCAGACACGGGGTCTGGATAGCGCTGAGAGCAAAAACAAATACTCTTCTCTGTGTTCCCCCTGCATGTTTTAATTTAAGACGCTCCTACAGCCGAGTGCTTATCTAGGACTTCATCTTCTGTTCCTTAACATAAGCTAACTTGGTGTTTGATTTGCTGCCAGCAAAGTGACAGTGCCAGGCCTTGAAAATGATGGAAAAGAAATAATTAAATACCATCTTTGTAACTACAGACTCATTACACCCCACTGCAGCCTAGCTTTGTCCCAAGAACGACGTCACCTCCTCCCTGCTCCAGAACAGCCTCCCCTGCTTTTACTATGGATGCTTCTCAGTGGATGCCTCTTTGCAAAAGGAGCTGAGTGCTCATACCTGCCCCAGTAAGAGCGCAGGAAGGTGCCACGGATGTTCACAGGAACACAGAGCATGATGAGCACACATCCTTCCTAACCCCACTTACCCATCAAATGGGGACAAAACACCAGAGCAAGGACCTTTTCCCTGCCACGGCAGATCTGCCCCTGAGTCTCAGCTCTGATGTTGCATTAGTACTGCAGGATATTGTGCCTCTGACTGAAATTAAAACCAACCCTAGAAATGTCTTCTGGGAGTTTGAGAGATCCACACCGGTGGCACTTCCAAACTCATCATCTGGGCAACATTTTCCTCTTTGGAGCTGCTAAACTCCACCGGCTGGGAGGAACGTGGACCTACAAAACATCCCTGGGCTCTGAAATGGCTGTGAAGGATGAAACCTTTAGCAGGAGCTCCAGCACAGGACACTTTGCTATTAAGACCATTAAGGCCTCAACACAAATGTCGTTAACCAAGATGGAAAATTCTTTGATCTGTAAACCTACTCAACCTAAAGGAGCTTTGCAAACCCTTCCAGTTCTCTAACAGCAGTCAGAGTCTTTCAGTTGGGCATTTTCAACCCAGATGTCCACATGTCGCCCATCAGGAGAGACCACCATCCCATCCTGCAGCTCCAGCCCACCACTGGGCCAGCTGTGGAGGACCCTTGTCTTGGGTCCCCCAGCAAACCACCAAAGGTAAAGCAAATGTTCAAGCCGATTACATCAAAATACCTGAAGTTCAGAGATGCGCAGACCACAGGTGGAAATTTAAACCCCGGAAACAAGCAAACCCAGGTGTAATCCCTTCCCTTAACTATGACCCTCCAACACCCATGAGGAGGAGCAGGGAGAGGAGGACCCCACAGCTACAACACCAGCCGGGAACTTGAGAGCTCAGCTCTGCTCCTTCTGGCAGTTGCTGCTCACAGCCATCCCCCACATTTCACACTGCAGCCCTGGCAGAAGTCACAGTTGTCATTCGCAAAGTTGTGCCATTTGGAAAAATTCGCTCGCTCTTCCCAGGCGCAGCACTCGTTTGCCTCTCACTGAGCATTAGTGCAATCGAGAACCCGACCATCTGAGGTTGCTGCACTGCTATCTCTGCGCAAGAGGATGGGGACCAGCAGCGCATGGGTGACACAGGGAGCATTTCTTCACATCACTGTGGCTCCTCTACCCTTCTGTAAGCTTTTTTCGGTCTTTGTGGAAACCTCAAAGCAGGGCAAGGAACGGCTCTGCAGAGGGAAACGCGCAACCACATCCACCCCTCTGAGCAAGAACTCAACCAAGACATCTGGCTGCCAGTTCCTCAAGCAAAATTCTAGTAACTACAGCTGATATTCTGGACAGGCTCCGTCAGGAGCAACGTTATGGAAAGTCCATCCACGTCGCTTCCGAACGGCACCAGCCGCATCCCTCTGCATTTAAAACATGTAGATATGGCACTTCAGGACACGGTTCAGCAGGAATGGTGGTGATGGGCTGATGGTTTGACTTGATGATCTTAGAGGTCTTTGCCAATCTCAATGATTCTATCCTGTCAGGAGAGGGGTGGCTGCGGCAGCCAGTGACTTGGCTCCTCGCTGCTCTTGTGGCTGGTGCTCAGCTTCCAGGACCCTACCTCTAGTCAGACTAACCCCACTTCAAATCTGCGTTTGAGCAGCTCTGCCTTCAGAGCAAAACTGAAAAGGAACAAATACACAGATATTTATGGGGCTCAGCAGATGCAGACGAGGTAGACTGAAATTCTCAGCACAAGTGTATACACTAGGTTAACATGACCCAAATATTTTTTTTAAATTTCCAAACCACAGCGGAAAGGTATTTTAAACTAAAGCGATTCCAAGCTCTTTAGTGATTAAAAGGACTGCAGCTCCAGCTCCTAGTGGAAAAACCATTTGTTTTTCCACTGTGTGAAAGCCATAACTAGCAATGAATAATAATTGCTCCACCAAGTGTTATTTATAAGCCATTCTTGGTCACATTTCCGTGCCTCGAAACAGCAGCTTTCCAAAACGTGAACTTAAAATCAGTCAATATTTGTAATATAGACAACACCCGCGGGAGGAAGGTGTCGGTGCGCTCGCGCGGTGCGAAGCAGAGGTTAGTAAAATCTCCCAAAGCTTTCTAGCTTCTACATCAATTCCTCCAGCCAGCTGATGCTGACAATTGCTCAGTCCCTGACCTTGCAGTTGGAAAGGAGATGGGCTCATGAACTCATTTGCACATGACAATGCTCCAGCAAAGTGAATCATCTGCCTCCGATAGTAACGGAGAGTACGGCGCGCCCCAGCCCTCCCGGGCTCCATTCAGCCAGCGTGGGGCTGGCCTTTTGTGCTGCGAGTGCAAGAAAGACTCCGCTGAAGATGTGTGCAATTAAACCCACTTTTCTTGCTGCTCTTTTGATTCAGCGCAGCTCAATGAGAGGCACCCTAGGCAGGTGTTGTCACACACAGATAAAATGTGCCTTTTCAGAGAGCTGGCAGACAAAAAGAAAGAGGGTAAGGCTGAATCAATTGCCATTTCTCCCTTGCAAAATAGGGAATCCAGGCTTCCAGCGAGTCAATGAGCAGAGCTGGTATGAGTTTACATACTCCCTCCTCCCCAAAGCGATTTCTTTCTGTGATCACAGGCAAAGGTGTTGCCATTGAACGAGACCTTGGCAGGGATGAAGGAGGCAGGCGATGGCTGGCCGGGAGGATGCTGCCCCAGCAGAACGCAGCCGTACTGCTGCTGCTGTACAGTTTCCCCTTGCAATCCTCCTCCCCAGTCCCACGCTCCTGTCCTCTCCCAGTCATTTTCACCCTGGAAAAGCACCTCTGGCTTCGCAGAGCTCATGAAGACCATTAAAAGCCCCCGGCAAGGAGCTGTAACAAAGGGATACAGCTCAGTTGGAGAGGATGCACCGTGCCTGCAAGCGTCTCCACATACCTACTGCCTCGGACACCAACTACCACAGGTTTAGGAGAAATGCTGTCTGTCCAGGTAGGCCAGGGAAGAAGCACGAGCTGCAGCTGTAAACAGAGGAGATGTAAGCAGGATTGTTTGTGCTGGAGGGAGCCGTAAGCTCCTCTGAGCAGCTGAGTAAGCTGGAAGGACGCTCTCTCTGCCATCTGCTCTGATCCCACACCACCTCCTGCAAACGAAGAGTCAATCCGCTGGTTTCTATCCCTGTTAACCTCTAATCAGCCACAAGAACCAGCCTCTGCCTTGCTCTTTATCCGAGCCAGCTAATGCGTGAAGCACACCGCGCTTCCCATCTGCTCCAGCATTACTAGAGTTAAAGGACAAAGCCGTTTCCCTGTCCCAAGCATTCACTTACACAGATGCCCTTGTATTAACTCAATTTCCCAGTGATTTCCATTATTACCCTTACGAGATTTCTGGTGTTTGTTTATCCAGGAGCCTGACATGGAGGGCTTTTTCCTCCCCCTACCCAGCTCAGAGGGTGGCTGGACCAAGGCCATGCTCCAGACGACTAGTCCCATTCCGTGATACTCCCCTAAAATCCTCAAAACGGTTCCCCCATTTTCTCCCTGGCCTGCAGTACTCTTTGTTGCCCATCCAAACCTGAACACCCAGGTTTTTTTGGTTTTTGTTGCCAGCCCCAAAGCCAAGACCACTCCTCCCAGCATCACCTTCCACATCCTTCCGCTGCCCACCAGCAAACGGGTTTTTAATCTACCCAGATGTGCAACCTTTGCTCCAAAGACATATGGTTTGGGGGAAGAAGGAAAAAATACAATCAGTTTGAAAGCTCAGACTGATTTCCTCTGCTAAGTTGCAGCCCTGCAAGCTGAACTCCTCTCCCAGCAGTTCAGATTTAATGCAAACCAACCCAAATGCTGTTATTGCAGCAGCATAAGCAATAGAAAGGGCTTGAAGAGAGGAAGGGTTCACCACATCTTTGCTAACATGTGCTGCTCATGTAATAACTGGTGGCAAAATGCTGTCGAGTCTCTGCTCTTCACTGCTACAGTATATCTCGTGGTAAGCTTGAATATAAAGAACTTTCCTAAAACCATGAGAAATTAGACAGATGAGGAGGTACAGTACATATTTTGACAGAAACAGTGAATGTACCATCTCCACATCAAGGGAGAAAAAGCAACCGATCTGTGACCACCCCAAAAGCATTCCTCTTCTCTCTGCGTTCATGAGCAACTGTGTCTGAACAAGGAGCAACGCGGTTCCTTGTTATAGCTCAGGTGTTTTCTTAACAGATGCAGGGTTGTTTTCAAGCATGAAAGAAAATAGCCATGCAGAGGAAATTCACTTTTGCTGGGGTTTCCGGGCTTATGCATCCCATCAGTGGAGGCTGCCGCAGAGCAGACCCAGCCCCATGCTGTCACCACCCCGGCGGCCGCACGGAAACCGATGGGAGATGCCAAAACTCACACGCGAGGCTGACCGGGGGTCAGCTCCTGACTTCAATGGAGCCACCCAGATTTCCAACAGCTGAGACGCTGGCTTCTAGTACATAAAAGGGTTTTAATTAGGAAATGCCTCTTCTCCCTCCATGCAAGTGTCACTATGATCACTGATCTTCACCGCAGTTGAAAGCGAGCAGAGCAGCGCTCTTCCCTTTGTCGCCTTTTTTTATGTGGGAATTCACATAACTCTTCTCCCCACAAAAACACAATCCCGACCCCCAAAAGTGAAGTGCCTCCCATGCCAGAGCCCTTAACCCATTGCTCCTGGCTTAAGGGCTCATCCCTGGGTATGCTTTGGTCGGAGAAGTTGCTCCAGAGCCATGGACATCCTTTTCTAGGTCTGCTCCCCTTGCTGACCTGCTTTTCCGCGAGATGGCCTCCCTCTCACACCAACAGCTTCTCCAGGTCTGTCTTCGCCTCAAGCTAGGGAGCAGCTTTGGATTTTGTCTCCAAATACACGAAGATAAATTGCATCCAATGCCTATTTTGCAGTTTAAAGCCAGAGCTGGATTGGGCCACCTCCACATCAAAACCCAGACTCAACCTACCAACATGGAAAACCAAAAGCAAAACCAAGCCTGAGGGCCTCCTGACTTGTTTTCTTCCCAGGTTTTGGTTTTGCATGGGGCAGAAGTGGCAACCAGCTTAACAAGGACCAGAATCAAACCAGGGCACCACGCAGCAATGGAGGGAAGCAGGACACCACCTCGCTCCTCCCCGAGACACCAGACCTTAAAATAGCAGCTCTACAATTTATAGGGAAGTTATTAGTGATAATTTTCCTGGCCCTCAGAAGCCTTCTGAGGGAATGAGGCAGCCTACATTCAGTATGAAAATCTGCTCCAAATTCTTCCAAAAAAAGACATTTTTTCCACTAAGAATAGCTCTGTTTTCTTAAAAGGAGGATAAAGTCTGACTTTCTAAGTTATTGGCAATGTTGTTAAACGAACATTATATTTACGAAGCGTTTCAATAGCATTTGTGGTAATGGCCTCAGCAACAGATTTGCTGAAAAGGTCAATTAACTTCCTTCCCAAAACCTCGCTTTTAAGCACAGAAAAGGGCTCCGCATTGCAACTGCTCCCCCCAAAGTGGAAAAAATCTTTGAGATGACACTGTTCGCCATTTCTGCTCTCCATCCCCCACTCGGGAGTTGGGCACAGACCCCTGGAGCAGGAACCAGGACGAGCCCCCTCTCCTGCCAACTTTTACAGCGCCCATTTATAACAAACCCACCTCTTTTTTTTTTTTATTTTTGCTATTGAATTTCCCTAAGGAGACCACAGCCAAACATTTTTTATATTGTAGAAATATTATTGTACTTAAACGGCTTAGCTCACTTCAGTAGCTTCATAAAAACTTCAGGGTTTTCTTTTTTCCACACCCCCCCCAACCAACAAAGCTGAAATTTTGGAGCTTACTAGGACTGCTCCATATAGGGAAATTAACTACTCATCGCAGAATAAATTATTCAGCAATTGCTATTCCAGATCAGCCTCTTCTGTGGACATTTTATTCCAGAATCATTTTGGGAAACTTTGTGAGTGTATTAATTATTCTTATTGCAGGGACTTTAGTACCAGGACAGGGAATTATTCAAGTAACTCCTGTACACCAGTGGCTGGGGTGGTCACCACCCCTTGGTGACAACCCTGGATCAGAGCAGCCCCAGAAGAGGAGGTGAGCAGAGGTGGTAAGCTTGGGAAGATTGATGCTGAATTTCAATGTCCGGGAAAAATTGAGGTGAGGGAAAAGTATACACCTTGATTTCATGTGGGAAAACCATTTTTCCAGCTTGGTTTCAACCTGAAGCTGCAAAGTGAGAGGAACCACCTAGTGAAGAGGCTGAAGGACTGTGCATCATGAGATGCAACGTCTGCCCCGCAGTGCTCAGGGAAGCAGCAAATGATTCGTCCCTGCGACCTCTGCACAGAGAGGAAAGGGTAAGCTACAAGGGAACCTCCAGCAGGACCATGCTCTGGATGGGGGAATGCTTGCTGTCATGTCGTACTTCCCACATCTCCATCCTGGCTCTGCGCTCTTCCTGTAAGAGTCCCGCCTGCACACTGGGGTCCCCCATCCCCGGTTGGTCCCTCACAGGAGGGATGCCAGCACTTACACACGTCCCTGGGGGGTTGCAAGGCTTTCATCCATTGTGCACATGAAGTCTGCTGAGGGTATCTGAGAAACACCAGCTCTGACAGCGGAGAGACCTGCAGAGCATCTGAGTGTTTTCCACCTCTTCCACAAGCACCAGGTTTTTGTTTGGTATGCTCCAGTTCTACTAAACTATACATCACACCCAAAATCACTCACACAACTACAGAGTCAGCTCCACAGAGCCCCGAGGCTGTGCCAGAGCAGCAGGACTCCTTGCCATCTCCCGGGCATGGCCTTTTCCCCAAGCCCCGCACATAGTATCACAAAAGGGATCCCCAATACACTGTCCACCACCACCCATGAAGCTCAACGCACTTCAGAGGGCAACAACAAGGCAGTATGTTCAGGCACTATAAGAAAAATCAAAGAGGGACCAGATCAACCCAAGCGAGGCAACCATGTACAAGTTCTCAGCTGCCAGTATCTCCTTTCCGGTGAGACCCCGCAGCAAAGTTTGGGGTGATGGCTGATGAGCTGTCAAATTGCCCAATTCTGCATGACAAAAACCCTCTGCAGAACAGTCATCACGCTTTAAATAACACTTAAAAACCCCTTTTGATCACATTGAACCCTTCACATGACCCTTCTGAGAAGTCAGGAAGGCAGTGGGAGGTCTGCGGAGCAGACTTCCCCAGCAGTCCTCCTTGCTTGAAGGGAAGGCGGTTGGGAGACAGATGCCTGACAAAGACGCGTCGCTCTCCTGTATCAGCAGTTTTCACCATCTTTAGCATGCCGGCATTGCACGAGAAGCAGATTCCTGTGCAGTAATTTTAAGCCCCTTGACGCTACCCTTTCTTCTTCCGGACACATCGTCCCCAGCATCTCCTAGCACCATGCCACCAACTTCTGATTTAGCAAGGAGCCTGCAACTGGAAAGCTGTCCTGGAGGATCCACCATGCAGGGGCAAACACAAGCCCTCCCGCTTTTCAAGTTCAAGATGACTCCATGGCTTTGCAGCCCTCAGAAACAAAGGGCCCCAAAAAATATCCAGAGAGATGCGAGCCATCACTTTGTTGGGTTGGGAGTAGCGTATGGGCTGTGTCTGTGAAACTCGTGTTTCTGATTAAAAACTTCACAGACTTTTTTTTTTTTCTGGGAAAAACATTGTTATTCAATTCATAGCCTAGACTGCAGGCTCCTCCGTTTGCTTTTGGTGCAGTGCAAACATCTAAAACACCACCACGTAATGACAAGATCTGTCATCGGGATGGCTGGGGCTACAGTAGAAAGAAAAACGAGGGAGAGATCCATTCCTTCTCCCTGGAATTCATCGCAATTAAAACAAAAGGAAACCTATATTGTGCAGTTAACGCTAAGTACACAGGAACAAAGGGAAAGCGGAAAAGTGTGATGTGAGACATTTAGGGGAGGTTTCCTCCCATTATGTGGCATGAGGTCCTTCTGGTAGTGGATGGAGAGTCTCCAGCTTCTCTAACCACAGACTTATTTCAGTAATTGAGTCCCTTTACAAAAGGAAAAGGGAAAAGGGAAAAGGGAAAAGGGAAAAGGGAAAAGGGAAAAGGGAAAAGGGAAAAGGGAAAAGGGAAAAGGGAAAAGGGAAAAGGG
>Ga0065711_1031289_pt1 | contig 30072 bp, 16 predicted proteins | sample Hoacrofraction12_FD_59098 | JGI IMG/M metagenome (GOLD analysis project Ga0065711, IMG submission 59098) | Hoatzin crop microbial communities from Cojedes, Venezuela - Epithelial fraction 12 v2 (version 2) | ecosystem: Host-associated > Birds > Digestive system > Esophagus > Crop | place...
ACAAGGTCCTGTGCAGCCTGCTGTAGGTGACCCTGCTTCGGCAGGAGGGTTGGATTAGATGACCCACAGAGGTCCCTTCCAACCCCTACTATTCTGTGATTCTGTGATTCAGCAGAACTAGCCAGATGCAAAAGAGTCGGGGGGGGGGGAAAAACCCCAAACTGTCTTACATCATGCAACGCTCACCCTGGCAGACCAAGCTAATAATGTCACCCATAGAGAGAAAACTGGAGAACAGTCGTCGGTATTTGAAGTTACCCAAGATATCAGGTGCACAAAGTAGAGCTGGCTCCCTTTTGCGCACAGCAGAACCCACCCCTACTCCACCAGGATTCACCCCGAGCGCCGCTCTGACCTGAAAAGTGACCTTTTCAGGACAGCTGCCTCTTGCTCGGCAGATCTGGTCCCTGCTCTGAACTGTCACGGTTCTCAGGCCGGTTTCCTGGAGAACCAAGCCTGACGTAGCCACGCGCCGTGTGTGAGCGCCTGCGCAATCTGTCCTCCCTGTAGCTGCCGACCCTGCAAGCCAGCTTCAACCAGGGTTGCCGGGCGGACGGGAGATGGGCGTCCCTGCAAGTGCCCCGAAGCAGAGCTTAGAGGAGGAACGGGCCTCTCCGCGCAGCCCCTGCGAGCTGCAGCAGCACCCTACGAGCTGTCTGCACCAGAAATTAGTGGTGCAAGATGTACGGGAAATGGTACAGCTGCACCCCAAACACAAACCCATCCGAACCCAGGGCCCCTTGAGGTGGTGCTCACCAAGCTGCTCTTTTGCCCCCGGTAAAGCTCCCGCCACCCTTCCCTTTACATCTTGCCACACTCCTTTTAGTGCCTCTCCTAAGCAAAGCCAAAGGGCCAGCAGGGAGAAAAATGGACACGGTTCCCTACAGCAACACGACCAGGACGAGCTTGCCCTCCTGCTCGTGGAGGCCTTGCAGTGAAGAGCAGGCTGCTCCCTAGAGACCCACAAGAAGAGGACACTCCTGCTCGTTTCATCAGAGCACAGAGCCCACGCAGCTCCTCGCTGGGGCATTTTGTCACCGTGCACATTGCCCACCGCTGCGCAGGCCCTGCACGCATTACAGAATGCACCTAATTAAGTATGCATCCTGGTGAGGTGTCTGACGACCTAACGAGAAGTCTGGAAAGCACCGATGAACTGAAGTCATCTGGAAGAGGTGACTTGCCTTCCTCCTCATGGTACTTACGGACTGCTCCAAATTCAACCATTCGCTACAGCCTTGTGCTTACTTGAGCTAAACTGTCCCCCAGGTCTGACGAATCACTTCAGCAACTGAACAGCCAGGAGATCCCTTTGCTTTTGCCATGCTCTGTACCACAGACCAGCGCCGAGATGCTTCAGGGTGCCCTCCAGCACTTGTAAATCTTCCCCCAGGTAGAAGTGCGCTTACGGACTTGGTCTGGAGAGATTCATGGAGCTCTGACACCGCAGAAGACCTCAGAAAGGACTGTCCCTTCAATCGAGACCTTAGCTCGAAGAAGTGTTCAGCCAGAAGGGTTCAGCCAAGGCCCATCTCTGGAGATACGGAGACAGCAACAAGTTTTAGATGCCAGGGACAGAGGAGTTCATAAAGGGGTCAGTTAGATAAAACCACTAAAATATCTGACCCAACAGATTCTCTCTGGTGGCTGCTCCCAGGCTGGTGATGAGGAACAGAACTTCCTGACAGCAGAATTCTGCTTTCTTTGCTCCCACTGCGCAGCCACGACTTGCAGCGATGAGCCCTGCAGCGCCGCGAGTCCAGCTGCACCCGACACCTGAGGGCATCGCCTTGGGGGCGCAGAAAAGGGCTCGGCGGCCACCGATGGGCTCTGCGACTGCGGGGACGAGGGGACGAGGCACGGGGCTCCTCCATAGAAAGAACACGTAGGAGCCTGAGATCGACCGAAATAAACAGCTTCTCCATTCCCACCCGCTGAATCCAAACATCCCAGTGATAAATATTAGTACCAGTCTTTGCTGACTTGCCTGGATTACAATAAAAGTGAAAGCTGTAGCAAAATATGCGATTTGAACAAAATCCTGAGCAAATAAGGAAGTTTCACTTGAAGCACAAGCGACAAGATTTGTTTGAAGATTGAAACAGACTGCAGGCATGGAAAAAGCCAGGCATAAAGCTTTCAAATTACTTAATACAGTGAAAAAATAAATGGCAAGTGATCCCAGATTATTTTAGAAAAGACTGGCTGCGATTTACAGCCTTGATTAGACTGATTGCTAAACGATGAACAGCCAAATCGCTTCAGTAATTAAATTTCCAAGCAGGAAAACAAAGATTCTTACTCTTCAAAAAGCTGGAAATCAATTTCAACATCCAATGCTCCTTTTACCCTTCTCAGCAGAAAAGCCTGCTGCCCGACAAGGTGATACTCCAGGAAAGGAGACGGAGCAAGGTTTTCCGTGGCAAAGCTAAAGACCACGTAGCTACACCTCGGCTCCGACAGCAATACAACCCGATGGGAAGTTGCACGTAGCATTCGGGGATTTTTCAACCTGAAAAACACGCAACTTCCCTCCATATCTTGTGGTGCGTTTTCCCCCCCAGTGCTTCTAACAACGAGTGGCAGCTGCCCAAGCGGGTGGTGACACCAACACCCCGTGCCACCCTGGGGGCTCCTCTGGAGCGCTCCGGGCCAGCATCGACAGGAGCCCTGCCTCTGCGCCTGGGAGCCATCCCCTGGCCACGGCAGACGCTGCAGCAGCCCTCAGCACCTTGCCCAGCCTTCCAGAAGGGTCTGTCCATCCGTCCGTCCATCTGTCCATTCATCCGCCCACCGCCCGACCCTGCCGGGCAGCCTCCGGCTTTTCGGCGGGCGCCGCACCCCGCCACCCTTTGCTCCCGCAGACACCAGACAACTAAACCGCAGGCGGTCCAGTGTCCCCGAGCTCCCACCGGGCCGGTGTTTTTCCCATCTACGTGGGAACGTGTGTGAAAGCGATTCATTTCACGTAAGCCGGGGGAAATAATTCTGTGCTTGGAAAGACTTTGGAGTTGGTTACAGCGCTCATACTGCGCTGCGGTCTTGGGACAGACAGGCAAATGATCGCGACCGTAACACCAGCAGTGTTCCACTTTCTGATTTGGCATCCCTATATGCTTTAACAGAATTATTTTCATGGTGAGATATTCGAATATCTGCTTTTATTCACCTAACACATTCAGTGTGATCGGCAACTACAAGGAAACATGAACTGTAGGAATATTTTGTTTGTATGCCCTGAATTTCATACGGATATTACTAAATGATAACATAAGGGTATTAACAGGATGAGAACTGCAACATTTCTATGTCTTGAAATTCAATGCTGTGGTTCCTACAGCAACCATAACCATGGCCACTCTGCAGGCATTTTACATCCCCGTCTCCGAAGGCACAGTTCCAAGTGCTCAACATACACAAGCAAGAACCGAACGAAAGCACTTTTATTCCTGCAATAAATATCTTACCTGCTAAGTCACAACCACTGCCAGGTGTTAACGGCACTTGTAGGCGAAGATCAACTCCCCACAACCGGCACTCAATGCCCTGAACACAGCTCCTGTGCACAGATACTCACCGGATTGACACAGCTTCTGCTTCCAGTTACTGCTGGAACAAGAGCCCACTGTTTGTCCCAAAGCTTAAACCATTCTTAGAAAGCTAAAAAAGACCACTTCAGGGTCTTTCAAATACTATAGTTTCGACTTCAGAAGCGCTGGGTGAAACGACTGCTTCTCCATGGTTGTGCTCTCGGTTTACCCAGCCCCTTTGCTGGGAGGCAGTACTTGGTAGCACATGAAGAAGAGACCAGCAGACGCAGAAACATGAAAACCACCGAGTCACCCAACTGAAGTTCATGGGTTAGCTTTTTTCTGCTCTTCAGTTTGTCAGAAGCAAGGAGCACACACACACAGAGAACAATTACTGTATCTGTCTTGTTTTTCTTGGATTTATCCACGCATTCGCTGCCGCTGGAGCACAGGACACTGACAGGCTTTTGCTATGGAGAAGTGTAACTTTTAAAAAATTCTTACTAATTGCACTAGGCTGAGCTTTTCTCCAAAGCTGAGGCCCTTCCTGCTGGGTAACAGTTTCTCCTCTGTAGTGATGGAGTCATGGTCAGTGGTGAAATCCATGAAACAATTCACTGCCACTGGAGGTAAAAACTCCAGAGGTGGAATTTTCACAACCAGACTTACTCAGAACGTCAGATCAAGGCTTTCACTGGCAGCGCCAGTGATTTGCAGTAACGTGACCCTATCTTTACGGGAAAGCTCCAGGGCTTTTCTACACAAATTTACAGAAATGAGATTGTACTGACAGTCAGAAGTACAGGAAATTGCAAATCTACATGTTTAAAATTAAATGTTAATCTACACTGGGATCGGCTTTCTAAAACTATATTTAATATTTCCTAAACATCTGCACCGTGAATTAGAAAACAAAAATTTTGAGTTAGTATGATCCCCCCCCAAATAGCAGAAATAGCACCTACTACTGAGATTCTCTAAATACCTCGCTCTTTGGGTTACCGAGACAAGACCTGGTCCTGGATCGCTGACCACAGACTGCGCAGCAGGGAACCCCCCTCCAGCCCACCCTGAACCATGGAGAATGACTGCAGCTCGTGGGCAGCCTCTGCCCACCCCCAGCGAGGCACCCAAGCTCCCCAGGAACTGAAACAGCATGGCCAAGTGCGTCTGAACTCAACGCGGCCACGTACATCCCACTGCCCCAGGCCAGGGCTTAGCAGATTCTCCAGGCTGGCCACAGTCCTAATGAAACTGCAGTCCACAGCACGGTGTACGGCACAGCAGCTGTGGGAAGGACTGATTAAAAGCCTCTACACATTATCCCAATCGGCCCATGTATATCCGAGCTTTTTACTGGATTGGAGAGATCTCTGTTTAAAGTCCAGATCTGCTGCAACCCTCCTATATGACTAGAACGACTCCTGAACCTCTGACTTCAGTTCTTTAACACAAACACATGCATACTAATTTCAAATTTTTTTTTAATAATCTATCTTGACAAAAAGTGCTGTAATTAAAAAAGTCCGGGATACAGCATCTCACTATATTTGAACTTGAAATTTCACTGATGTACAAGAGAAAGCTGAACCCTGCTCAAATCTGAACTAAAAATCTTTGAACCCACAAAGACTGGACCAGATGCTGCAGTTTTAATAAACGTAGTATGCAAAACACTCAGACCAGCAGAACTAGCTGGTTCTCTAACCCACCTCTCCCTACTTCTTCTCAACACGGTCTAGGTCCTTCGACCTTGTCTTATGTCTAATTCATGACAGGGAGACAGACTGAAGTGTTTTAGAAAGCCTAACTACAGGAAAGGTTTGCAGGAGAAATTTTAACTGAACGCATTTAAACCACGTTCAACCAACAGGACAAGAGGCAACGGGCACAAACTGAAGCAGAGGAAGTTCCGTCTGAACATGAGGAAGAACTTCTTCACTCTGAGGAAGCCATGGAACAGGCTGCCCATGGAGGTTGTGGAGTCTCCTTCTCTGGAGATATTCAAAACCCACCTGGACGAGGTCCTGTGCAGCCTGCTCTGGGTGACCCTGCTTTGGCAGAGGGGTTGGACTAGATGACCCACAGCGGTCCCTTCCAACCCCAATCATTCTGTATTTGTTCCTGCTCCACGTTCAGATTTTCTTTTTTAATGTACGCATCTCTCAAAACTTTCATTTAAGGCAGTCAACACCCTCCCCCCTAACCCAAACTCTGACGACATTTTTCTCTGTCGGACCCAGCAAGCAAGAGACCTCTTCAGCACTGCATGATGTGAGTTTTAGCGACGCAAACCTGCAGTCACAAGCCCATTACAAACACCTGCCAACACACCACTCGGACCACGCATTCCAGGACACCAGTCATGCCCTTACATAAAACCACCGGCCGGCTGCTAGACACACATCTCAGAAGGCCTAGGCCTGCTGCCACATTCTCGCCACACGCTGACCTCCGATTATTTTTAAAGCTCGTCCCTTAAGGAGAGACAACCCAGCCGTAGTTCTGCAGAGCCGTATCAGCAGCAGTGCTGATAAACGTACGCTGATGCCCAAGGAACACGAACAAGTACAAGGTCTGTGTTCGGGAAGAAGTTCGTCTTCGGTCTGGAGATCTGGAGGAAGCAGTTTTCCAGGCAAATCCTAGAAGCTTGAACAGTGAGCGTCAGGATGCTAAAGAAATAGGAGTATATTCTTGCAACCTGATGATTTTACAAGGCATTTGGGAAGAAGGCTGTTAAAAATCTGGTTCTGATCATAAGAAGTGTTTTTTTTTTTAATACCTCGAATACAAATTTACTGTGAAAACCTTCTGAGAACACTTCAAGAAAAATACTTCAGTACAAACTTTAAATATCCAAGGTATGATACTGGTGCACTTTTTAGAAACAATTACATACTTAACAGGTGAAGTAGGAAGAGAGTATTTCAGAAAACATTTAATATGAAAGCTTTGGAACTTCCATCGAATACAGATTTACATCGTTTATCAGAACACTTTTTCAGTTCAGACAACAAAGTGCGCTGCTGGGTGAAAAAAAAAATACATTTGGAGGAGTGCTTAAAACGTAGGAATTGAAAGGATAGGTGACCATTCACCTGAGAAAGTACAATGACTGCCCTGAAACGTCTTATTGCTATTACAAAATAGAGTTTTCATGGAAAAAACCATACTGAGCAGCACAGGCACGGGCAGAGCACTGAAAGCCAACTGAACTCCGGCAGCACCTGGAGTTCTCAAGCCATGGTACAGAATATACAGAGAATAAAATGCAAATTCAGGAATATTTACTACATTTAACAACTATGATTACCCTTTAAACTAGCATAATCAATATCAACGCTTAGGGAAAGAGAGGGGAAGTCTGCTGCCATCACAGACTACAGATCACAAGAACTAACTTGCAAAATATTATGGATTTTGTATTTTCACCTTGGGTCAAATCTGAACTGTGTACTAGGAATAACTATTAGCTCACTGCAAATTTTAAATGCAAATTTAGGCTCCAGTTTAAAGCACATGTTAAGTACATGCTTAAGTGCTTCACTGAAATATAACCATAAAACATTAATACAAAAAGTCAAGTAGAATGCAGGGTATTATCTACAGAAGTCCTCGACGAAATAAACTGAGTATCAGTAGGAAACAACACATGAAGAAATCTCTTCATTCTAGTTTGCAAAATCAAATCCAGGCTCACCACAGTGGTGGTTAAGAAGTGGGGACCATCCCGGAGCAGCTTCGCATTCTCCAGAAAGCTAGCTGGCCACTGGAGTTCACCAAGGATGGGTTTCCACACTGCACATCCAAGAGCAACCGTGGATGCCCTGCACAGCAGAAGCCAGACACACAGCTGGCATAAAGCCACCAGAAGCAACACAGCCAGAGCCAAGCGGAAGCACGCTGGAAGAGAGCTGCAAGGAAAAGTTATCACCGCTACTGCCTACGGCTGTAGTTTAGCAAGCTGAACATTACAACAGAGGAGATCAGCAGCCAACCTGACTCCCACTTTGGGGCTTCAATACTGTGCGTGCCCAGAACGCAAAGGACGGTATTGCGGCACGTGCAGCACTACCTCACAACGGCACTGACTCGCGTCAAAATACGGTCGTTATCCGAGAGTCCTTTTGTGCTTGTATCAGTCTGACCTAGTCTAACATGGAGAACTTGGTCTGAAAGAAAAAGTCACTAGTCAGCATTTAGCACATCCTTTTAGACTGCCTCATTCCGCAGAGGAACAACAGAAGAGTGTTCTTAGCTGCAAACAATACTCACAAGCCAAAAGGACAAAGATACAATTTTAGTAGTTTAGCAGAAGCAGAAGAATGGAAGCATTTACCCAAATTTTAATGCACTAATCAACTACACTTAAAAAATTTGATTCAGACTTAAATAATAAATAGGTGGGCAAAATACAATGCAAGACTTACTCAGTAAAAGTGAATTTTTAATAATCTCATGAGATCTACTTAGAAAACAGGACTAATAATGTTCACAACCGTAAATCCAAACCCTTCACACACTTCTTTTTTTCTTAACACAGCAGTGAACTGTAAACCTGCACTCACTGGTTACCGCTTCAGTTATTTTAAATATTAACTCAAGTGTTTCCTCCTTGGCCATTTCAATTTTTAGCACCAAAATTAGCCCAAAAAGAGGTACTGGTACAGCTCGATGTTGTAAATGAATTGTTTACATATAATACTTTATATATTATACACACATACTGTACATTCACACGTCCACACAAACGGAGGCATATTTAAATGAATATATTCTGTGTTTCAATTTGTTGTCAAAGACTTAGGAGCAATGGAAATAAAGCAGAAGGGGTAATATTTTACATAGTAGGCAACTTTAATGCTGTAGTGCACTTATAAAAAAGTCCAACTCTCCCTCCCAGCTCAGCAGCTTTTTTTTTTTTTAATATCACTATTCAGAAGGATGCAGAAGTTATTGCCTAAATGTTATTCTATACATTTCCATCGGAATTCTCAAAAACACTTGAAATTGCTAACTAATTTACAACTTAACTATTTTTGTTGTTACAGCTTTAACTCATTGGCAATTTTGGAAGCAATGTTTTTAAAAGCTATGGATGTTCCCGATATCCGCTTAAAGCGAACTCCATTCAGGGACAGTCTTGGCAGTTTACACACCTCCATCTCCCACTGTACAAGGTTTTCTGCATGCCCATCTCCATGGACGCAGAAAAGCAAGAAACGCTCTCTTTGTTCATAGTCACAATTATTGGCATCCAGGACCTTTCGTATTTCCCTCATCATGTCATTGGGATCCATGGAGCTGGTGGTTTTCATGCTCCAGGTAAAACGCAGAGACCGAGGCTTGGCTTCCTTGTTCTCGTCCTTCTGATCCACAGCTACATTGCGGCTGAAAGACAGGAATTTGTCAGTTAGCAGGGCCAGCTACCTCCTCCACATTTCATGTTAGTGAAGCAAACGAACACTCAACGCACACTACCGGGATTAGAGCAGCATCTAGAGGCTCCGGCTGCGAGCAACGCCCCGCGTTCCCAGCTGCTGTACAAACACACAGTCAAGGTAAAGCATTAGCTGTTGGGGCTGAAACGAAGGTACGGTATGACGGGTGACACAACTGGAAGTCACTGGAGTTAGGGAGGGAATCGGCCTTGCAGAGGCAGAACCACATGCATCACCTACAACTCGATTGTTAGTCAGCTTCTGCTCAAAGCCCTATTCTCGGGCCGTGCGGACACCTGAAACACCAGCTCTGCGCTAGAAGTTTCTGGAACATTCAAATAGCCGTGGGCAGTGACAAAAGGGCGCTGAGACCAGGTCGTGGGAGTGCCAGACCATGGGAGGCACCCACTCACACACAGCCGGGGTGAGCCCATGGGGGTTCCTCCACACCACCTCCTGTGCACCAGGATGGAGACCAAGCTGCAGGAGGGCCCGCGGAGTTCCAGGACCACAGCTGACTGCGAGCAGGACCCGGGGACCTTGCAGGGGCCATCCACCTACCCACTGCCTCAGGGCCAAGGCGTGCTGCCCTGCTCCGGCTGGTTTGGTGCCACTCTGGCCTTTGAGATGGTCACTAGAGACCCACCACACTGTAGGCTACCGGGGTTACCTTTAACAGGGAGGAAACACTTTGTCTAAGCTGGTCAGTAATTCGTTTAACACCAACGACTGATACAGGTAAGGACACGAAATCTTTCATGGCTACAAGCTATGCAACTAAGTGCCTTTGAGGCTGAAATGCAGCAGAGAGACCTCATCAACATCATTAGTAAAGACAGGGAATAAGAGTGTTATTGTTACTGACAGTTTTAAGAGATAAGAGCACAAAATATTGAAGCTGCAACTTTTTTTTTTTAAATAAAAAAAGTTTTTCCTTTGGTAAGGGTAAATAAAGTTATACAGGACAAAGAAAAGAAGCGTTCCAGAAATTTCTAGTTTGCAGTGATTCTTCTACTTCCATTAAAATCAGTGGTCATGCAGCTAAAGAATAAGGAATTATATTTGGACCTGGGGGGGGAAGACAGATTTGCTTTATGAATATTTGCACACTGTCAGTTGCCTCTTTAAACTTACTTGTCCTCAGGACAAGACGCTTAAATATACTGACTGTCATGCTTAAATAGTTTCTGAACATACCTAACCTAGCTGACCCCAAACCACACAGTTTAGGTCTCATGTTGAACTTCAAAGCTCAATTTACAATATTAAGTCAAGCTGCTCTTTAAAATAGTTGGCAAGGAATTTCTGGTTACACAATGCTTTTCCTTCTATCACCATTAAGCGGGCAATTATGAAAAAAATAAAAAGTGATAGCAAGGTCAAAACTAAATAAAAAGCTCTCTCAAAGATAACCTATTTCATAATTTTACATTCTACTAGAAAGACTTCCAGTAACTGAGAGAGCCATAGGATTATGCTGTCAAATCCAAATATGTGATTTGCTAGATGTTCTAAAAATCAACAAGCAATTTGAGTACTTTGCTTAACTTTAAAGCTTTAATTTAATAACGCTGTTAGGGGGCAGCGGGAACACAGACTTTTATTCAATGCTCATTTTATTTTTGAAAACTTCTTCTACTTGAAAACAGTTGGCAGAACCAGCCCAAGTTTGATCATTTCTAGCATTTTTTGATATGCAGATTTTGGAAGAAGAGTATAACATGAAAAATATTGTTTAACTATCTGTGATTCTGGAGATGAGAAACATCTTCTCACCCTTCAGTGGTTATCCCACACATTTGCAGCCTCACTAGAGACCACTTAGCTACACATCTACAAGACAACAGCAAACTGTAACGACTAAAATGCAAAAAACCACACGAGGGAAAAGGCAACAGGAAAGATCAAAGTTTAGAACCAAATCAGTCAGTGCTTTAACAGCTGTTTTGCAGACAGAAATGCTTCTTTGTTTAGTTTCAAAGCCTCACACGAAACAAAAGCTGCTGCCTGAAGCCACTATGCCACATAATCAAGGGGAGAAAGGTTCAAACTCACCTAAGTAACATTTTAAACAAAAATTTTACCCTCACCTTGAGCCCTCAAATCTCCCGTTCCTCTCATATTCAGTCGGGAGCCTCATTGAAAAGAATGCAGAAGCAAAAGGAAGTGGGAAAGAGAAGACAAATCTTACACTACAATATACAAATCTGAGTAGCTGCTAAAAGATATTGCAAGCATACCAAAGGTGTGTTAAGATACAAAGCAACAAAGATGTAAAGAACTTTGTAGGTTAGATCAAATTCAGAATATAACATTATGTCAAACCAAATGGAAGTCTATAAACTACGTTTCTTTAAAAGTCCATAACTAACTTTTACAATGTATGTTTCTTTATATTAATGTTGTAGAACTCATTGAATAAAGCTGAACTTTTAGCAGCAGAAAATGTTAAACTAAAGTTACAAACCATATTGAAGTTTTTGTATTATTCAGTAAGTACCTCATAAATAACTCCCAATTATTTTTAGGCTAATTATATTTTCAAGTTTTATATTTAATATAATACATATTTGAAAAAATACACTGTTTATGGACAAGTCTGGTCACCCTATGCGTTTGCATGCACATGAGATCTGAGGTATTAGGTGTTAAAACAATGCTAAATACCTCAAAGCAAAAGAACAAGAGGTATACACATTTTAGCAAAGATTTAGAGGGAAATCCAAGATTTCTCAAGCTGTGGTAAATCCATCCTATTCATTCCCACACCAACCTATCTTGAACACCGGAGTGAATTTAAGCTTTCTGTCCTGCTTGCATTGACTAAAGCATGTTGCTGATCACTACCATTTTTTAAAAGCCCAGTATCAAGCAGAATTAAGCGGTAAAATCACCTTCCTCTACCTTCCCTTTACTGCAGTACCATGGTTCTATGTGTCAGTGCTAATTCTGCTCACAGGGAAGCTGTTTTTATAAGGCTCTTATCAAGCATACTCTAAGCTAGTACACGGCTTCTTCACTGAATAACTGATTATTAAAACAGTTTGGTTGACAGGTGCCTAGGGACAGGAATGTAAGACAGTAAGCTTATACTTTGACGCACGTTGGTATTTGTATCAGGGTATGTGGGGTGTTACAAGGCTTAATTTCCTCCTTTCCTGCCTTTTGAGGGTTGCAGTGAGGAAACAGGCTTGTCAGAGGGCTCTGTGCAGTCCCTGTCGCAGGGGAATGGACGCTGTGTTGGCACTGCGAGGAGCACGGTGGCCGCACACGCTGCCCCAGCTATGGAGCCTGGTCCTTGCTCAGCACTGACGCTGCTATCACAACAGAAATTCAGTTAAGAAAGTGGTTAAGTCACTCAGCTATGAACTGTTTATCACAACAGCATCCGATCAGAACCCTGCGCTCCGAGGTACTGCCCAGCCCACGGCCAGATGGGGTCTCTGCTAGGAGACGATTCCATCGACTAATGCAAAGCTGGCCCAAGCAAAAAGGACAAGGAAGATAAGAGGAAAAAAACTGACAAGTCCTCAACTACTTCTAGAGTTTCAAATCATGTTTTTCATGGTCATCATTTTCATCATAGCACAGTTTTATATACAATTGTTAAAATTCAACTTTGTTAAAAAAGAAAGAGGGAGAGAATTGTTCCCCTCAGTAACACAGGAGGGCAACTCACCCAGAGGCTGCAGACCTCACGACCTCCCAAGGACCTGACTGCAACCAGTACTTGATGTCAGATTTCGGAAACCCACATTAAGAGCTGAAAATGTCAATAGCACTGATGATCATTTTAGTAGGCAGATTAAGATCACGTGCTACTTTACTATGGTGGAAATCGGAGAAGGTGCAAAAAGACTTACAAGGTCTGCAGAGAGTCCATGAACTCATCCTTTACGACAACTCTACAGGACTGAGATGGGGGTAGGTGGGAAGAGAGCGAACCACCACATGTACCAACTGAACAAATCCACACCTTTCAGATGACAAGGGAAAGGCTTGTTTTACTGGGCAAAACATTCAACAAATCTGAAGATACTGCTCAACTGAAAAATTGAGAGTACTTGAAGTTTAAAGGGTTTACTGTCTTCCTACCAAGCGAAAGATGACCTCTTCAAGATTTAAGCTTGCCAAAGGTTGTAGAAAACAGGCGCATAACCAGTCTACCCAGCAATGAATAGTCTTACTGTTACTGGAATCTGTCCAGAAAAGTCTGGGAGGAAAAATCCCTACTGATGTTCTCAGACCCTTTTTAAGCTGAAATTTAGCCAAATTGTTCCGTTTCTAAACCACTGTAGTCTAAATCTAAGAAAGGTCATTATTTACAAAATACCTGTCACTTTGAAATAATAAACTCTCTTTCACAGAAGCCTCTCAGAAAATCCTTACTTTGCTCAGCTTTTCCACACATCACTGTTCCATTCAGTTAGCAGCGGGAACTGCATTTGGTGACACGCACCCTCAAATATGAGCCGTCATGGCAAACTCTGGAGAGCCGTGCCAGTCTCTCCAGATACTCCATCCTTCATGAAGGACAAGGTTAGGGTTGAGTTCCACAGCCCAGCACTGGTGCTGTGGGAACAGTCACTTACTGTACTGCCAGCATTGTTTCGGTGGGTCTGCAAGTCAGATGCAGCCCTGAGGCCTCCTCGCTGCTAACACAATCTTCACTTCTGCAGGAACCGCAAATCGATGGTTTGTGTTCTAAATTTTCTGGTTTTGCTTGTATTTTTATATAAATTAACTTTATGGACCAAAACATTCCTTGGTCCTGAGAATGGAACAAGTATATAGAAAAGTTATGTTCTTACTTGTCATGCGATGCCTATACACTATCTCCTTTATGCTTTTGATATAAAGTTTGTGAAAGGCTTTCAAAAATAAGAGTGCTTCCATACATCTGTCCTGAGTTATGCTGTGTTTTCTGTTCTTTACATCTTTGTATAGTCTGTGTTAAAAATCCAAATAAACACAAAAACAGTCTAAAAAGATATGGAAGAAACAGCAAAAAAATACAAGGTGCTAAAATAAGACCAATTTATGGAAATGGAGAGAAGATGCTGCAATAAAATTCAGAACACAGAAAGCAATTTTTGCTGTCAGAAGAGAAGTCAGACTTCCACAATATGCAGACTGGCAAAGACAGTGCATGGTACAAGAGAGATATATCTATATTTTATATCTCTGTTTACCAAGTACAGTATTAGAAATCATCAGTTTAAAGAGGAATGACTGATTATCTAGCTTTGTTCAGCTCCCTAGAATGATGCTGGAGTGCTATATATACGTGCTATTGGGTGATAGTAGTTCTTTCAGTATCAAAGACAGCGAGTTTAGGTAAGATTCATAGCATAAAAAGCACAAAGAAATTGCCAAAACCCCCAACATTTTCAGTTTAGTTTTGTACCTCCCATACAGATCAGGTATGGAGGGACACCATGCACCCTTAAACAGAATGTAAAGAGCACAGTCTGGTCCCGTGTAGGTGGTGCAAGACTTTGCAGATCTCTTATTCAAAAGACATATTCATAGAAGCTGCAGCAGCTATTTCCACAATAGCCTAAGATTCCTGGCCTCAGGTCAAAGGAAAATTTTAGAAAATTATTTTTAAAAATTACCTTTTTAAAGTCTCAAATTTTAACAGTAACACCCTAGTTTAAAACTGTACTCGTATTAGAATTTTTCACCTTTCTTCAGAGCAGCAGAGTAACAACCTTATATGCATCCAGCTGTGGAAGTTGCACAAATCACAATCCTTTATTTTACAAGGATTACAAAGCTCCCTCTTACCAAGTGGTATGCACCCCACAGCTCACAATGCACACTGGGTAAAACTATTGCCGCTGCTCAGTTTCATCTGTATACTGTGCTGGATGGTTTCTTTCCTTGACAAACAGTTGGTGCATGTTCCTTTTCTCAAGTCAGCTGTGACAACGCCAGCCAACACAACCAACACCAGTTCTAAACATAGTCATGTTTGGAAAAGCCCTGATTATTATTACTGTGGCATGGAATTTACTCATTTAACCATGGGAGTACCTTTAGACTCAGACTGTACATAATAAACCCAAATTTAAGCTGCAATTTATGTATCTCGGGTCTCCCTAATCTAAGTATTTCCTTGAAACGGTCTGGAAAACTTCACTTTACAGTCATGCACATAGCCTTGCCTTCTGAAAGTTAAAACAGATGTCTGGTTTTTGGCCCTGTCTCCCTAGGTGGAAACTGAAAGTATTACCCTTTAAGAAGCTCCAAGGTATAACTAAACAGAGCATCACAAAATTCTACTGGAAAATTTACCTGTTTACTAACTTTTGTGAGTCATAATGGACTAACAAGATACATATCAGCTTGACTCATACCCAAATTGTAAAACTAAATTCAATCCTTTGGACTTGAAATGTGAATCAGACTTTTGAGTGTCTCCCTTTTGTTAACAAATTTGCATAGATGTTATACTTCTTGCTTATAAGTGAAGTGCTCTATTTGCACTTCAGCTAATGCATCTCATTTTAAAAGAAATACACAGCCACTGCATCTTCATTCAATCTTCCATACAAAACCGCTGGATTCATAACTGTGTTCAGTCTTTCTACTGTATCAACTCCAAACAACACTTCAAACTGATTTGTTTTTTATAGAATACCATACAACAAAGAGAGAATGTAAAATTAGCATCACTTACCTTTATTTGCTCATAATCTTATGTTTTGTTTAAACTTTCATCATTGTTATCAAACACCTCATTCTTCAAACATAAACATGCTAAGTGTATTAGTACAGAGAACAGAATTACTTTGGTACTACCAACTCTATCAAAGAAAGAAGAATTCATGAGGCATGCTTAGCATCTTGTTATACAGGTGCCACAGATTCTTAAGTATCATCATGAGTTAATGGATTTATTCTACGCTTTCCTCTCAAGAAAGAAAGTATTTAGTTCTCAGCAGAAAGTTTAGTTTTCAGAAAACCAAGGCTAGAAAGCCAAATCTGTTGTTAATTGCAGGAGCCACTTTTTTTTTTAAATATAAATAAATCCTACCTTTTGATAAACCTGAATGACATGTTTCTAAAAGAAATTAAGCCAAAATAATAATTAACAAGAAGTTTTACACAAAATAAATTGAAAAAGCCATTTAGAGTGAAACATGCAAAAAGACCTCATTTAAAACGCACAACGAAATTACACTTTGATACATTCTGAGATTAGGCAGATGATTTAGGGGCTGAAGAGTCAAACTCTTAGCATTGCTACTTCCAAACTTAATTTTCCTGGGAAATATGCCACCAGTTGTTATTACAAATTAAAATACCTACTGGTGTCAAAACACTTTAAAACTCCTAATCTGCAAGGTCACATAAAAATATGTTTGGATTTTCTTCATGTATTTCAAATAGAAAGCAAAAATCAATAACTACTATAATTAGATCTCAAATATCTTCAGAGTTAGATTTCTTCCTTCCTTCGCAACATTAGGTCAGCCATGTTGTGCCAAAAACTGCCTTAAATACTTAGTTAATTTAGTGGCAGAAGCTGTAACAATTGCCTACACCAGAACATAATTAAGTTCATAATCAAAAGGATTCTGATCTCCCGTAGAGAATGCTAGAATAAACTAACAGGTTTTAAGGTTTCATAAATTTATCTAAAGAAAAGAAATATAACTGCGTCCTTTGATGGGACTATTCACCTCCTTAGTAGTTTGCACAGCACCTAGTACAAGAGCCCCGACTGTAAGAGGTCCTCCAAGTGCAAACTTAACCATCTGTAACAGAACTATTGTGTTGCAAGTTATTTAATCAAGTCCAGCTGGAATTTAAACTATTGTCAAAAGTAGTGGGGGAAAACTTCTTCAAGAAAACCACACTGCACTGCCGAAGTTGAAACTTGGAGGTAACGACAGAACTTTGAATGCTGTCTAAACAACTGAGTGACACACAATGCTACATAGTATGTTCCAGCAGCACAAGTGAAAAGCTTGCATGTTCACAGCTTGAGCGTCCGCATTTGGAACGTCAGATGGAAAATTAAGTAAGGATATTACAAACAAAAGTAGAGAAAGAAAGATGTGCCAAAAGGATGTCTTTAAGACTTCACTTGACAAAAAACAGATGACTTAATTCTTAAAAAAAAAAAAAAAAAAAAAATTCAAATTAATCTTTTATCTCTCTCTCAACAGAAAAAGAAGGAGAAAAAAAAAAAAACCCAAAATCCAGGGAAGTGTTACATGGCAGAGTGCTGAGCAGGGTAAAACTTTGACCAAAGGCTAGGCTGTCACATTGTTATTTTTCACAGAAAATTCACTCTCTAAATTGAAATCAGCCAGTTGTGAAAAACTGACATCTGGCTTAGCATTATTTTGTAAGAATAGGAGACTACAAAGAGGATGCTGAGAGGGAGGCATGTACAGTCACAGAACAGACAGGAAGGAAAAGACTTGGTGCTGATGTGATATAAACCTAAAATAAAAGCAAGCAGGCCAAGACCAGAATGATATATTCCAAAAAATCTCACATGATGAGGAGGGTACAAAAGCATGGAGATCCTCTTAAGGTAAAGACAAACAAACCCCCACTTCTGCAAACACAAGCTGTGGATGTCAGAGTGGTCTGAAGTATGCAGTACGTAACCGACAGGTTTTAAATACAGGTGGTTTTCAGTTTTAGGGTTTGTAGGAACTAACTCAAAAAATCGTACACAGATTTGAAACTAGAAGTCCAATTAGAATAAAAACTGTTAGTGCATGAACAATACCTGCTTAAGCTAGGCTCTGGCTGGACCAACACACCTTCACACCAAATCTAGAATCTGCACATGAACTAAAGGTCAAAACAGGAGTTTTTCAAGGTCTGACCAGACTCCTGCCTAGGCTGAAACCACAGTACTACCATTATTTTAAGATGACCTATGCTAGCACCACTGCCAAAAGAAGCTTTTGTCTCCTGGCCCTACCCTTTCACCTGTGACATTTCTATTCGTGTGCTGCCAGCAAGATTATTCTTGAAATATTATCAGCTGACTGGGAAACACAACCTCAGCTTCTATCGCTATGTTAAATATCAAGACTGGGATCCCAGTTTATGCCATCTACTGACAGACCATGCAATCAGAGTGAGCAACTTTTGACCTAAACTGAGATGTTTCAGCTCTGCAGCATCTGTGCCTCGGATACGAGGATGAGGAGCACTGAAGCAATAGCACAGACCCAGCTGTCTCACTTTTTATCCCATTTGATTCAACTGCTAAAAACAAATGGCTTCTGTAACCAAAAAGAACTACGAAAACCTCATAAGCCAGTGCGTTTTAAGTTGCAGAAACTGTTAAACCATTAATCAGAGCATGTGGACAAAACAACCTAAGCAATAAACTACTAGGTATGTCTACTACCCGATAAAGAGGAAATGTTGCACTACCATTTTAAAAGGCTTACCTTCTTGTTAGTTTTGAAGTTAGTTTACTAAACAGATTAGTGGAACCCCTGGTCCGAGTCTGTGAGAGTGGTGTTGCTTCGTGGGACAGACTGGGGGAGGCTGGCGGTCCGTTGTAGGTAGCAGTACGTCGCTCTCTGAGCTGGCCATGGAAAGTGCTCCGACTAGCTGTTCCTCTGGGGAAACGAATACGATCAGGTGTGGTCGCACTGCTAATGCTGTGAGTTGAAGCAACAGGAGTTCTTTGATCGGGAATAGTGCTAGAGCAGAAAACAAAAAACAACGCTAGAACAACTTCACAGAAGCACTACGGTTCTGCAGGAAACACAAAACACTACGCTCTACAGTAAAGCAAAAGCAGACACTCTTATATAGGCCAGGGTTGCAAATATCAAGATCACTACAGCACTGTATGGAATCAAAACTTGTAAGAAGTTAGGATTAAAAGGCTGCCAAACCAGAAATCTACATAGGCAGAAAAACGCAACAGGAGTATCCTGGAAAAGACCAGATAAACCAGGCATACAATGTTTCACTGAGAAGACTGATAAAAGAATAGATGAGTAAAGTTTCCTCCCAGGAAAGAGAAGCAATAGGTAACTTTAGTGTCTCTCCCTCCATATTCTCTATACACATCTTTGAAAATATTGCTAATTTGAAAGCATCCTACACAAAATTCTCTACAAGTGAACAAGTAGTGAAGTCCTTCAGGATACACAGTTAAAGTCTCCCACAAACTCTGACAATAGGGCATGTCCAATACTCCTAACACTAGGAAAAAAATTAAGGTTCATTATTGCAGGATTATGTCACAGACAGCCTGACACACCACAAGACAAATGTAAATAAGACTAAAAAAAATGAGGAAACACACATCTTGTGGGCAATATGTACTAGAACAATCTAGGACTAAAATTCCACAGCACAAAGTTAAGAAGCAGTGGGTATAAGTTAGTTTCACAACGATTTCAGGTTCTTACATAGGCCTGAAGTTATCTGCGCCATTGTCTATTGGAGGCAACATCATCTTCGTGTGCACAGAGGCTGACATGGACATCGACTTCTGATGTCGCAGCCGAACACTGGAGAAGGATGTAGTACAAACTGAAGCAGGGCTAGCTGCGTAAGCGAACATTTCTGTCAGGCTGTGAGGGGGTTTGGGTTCAGGCAGAGGCAGAAAGAAGAGCATGATGGACCAACAACAAACTACTGCATAGAAACAAAGCAAACTTTTCCTTCTGTTAATTGGTTTATCAAAGAATATGAACTCTAACAGCCCTCTCGTATGTAAACAGCAGTAACTACCCTACGCTCCCCTTAAAAAGCATCTTTACTATAGGCATCTTTACTATAGCACTTGACATCTATGAAGTGACCATTCTCTTACCATTAGCATTAGTTTGCAGCAAAACGCTCCTTGATGTACAGAACCCGAGTAACTCAGTGTTCTGTGCCAAAGCACTAGTATAAAGCACTGATATAACTCGCATTGGTCTTAACATTAAAAAATGCATTAAACCACCAACTGCACTTTCCGAAAGACTGATGATAGCTCCATCCCAGTGTTAAAAGAAATCAATGTCAGCTGGGCCAGCTGTCAAATCTTGATCTACATCTGGAAACTGAGGGACTTCACAGGCACAAGCGAAACCAACAATATCACGATCTTTCACAAGTCCAGAGAGGCCCAAACAAAAACATTACTATTAATCAACCTGTACACCTCAGAGGCAATGAATAATGCTGGGTGCTCTGTAAAGGAAGAGGTATGGCTGTTGAAGAGCATCTCGTATTGCTTGGCCATAAACCTTAAATTCTCCAAATTACCATTCAGGCTTTGAAGGAATGGTCTACAGTGCTATCTTAGCAGAATGGCCAGTAAGCTGCCAGCCCTATAATATGTTAAAATAGGAGCATGAAATCTATTTCTGTCTTTGGGCCAAAATACTCTTTGCAGCCTTCACATTACCTAGTAACGATAAGGACGTGAGGAAACTGAGAGGCCACAAGATGTATCCGGCCTTTCAGGCTACCACACCATATATCATTCATCTTAAGTTTGCTTTAAAAGTAAGGCAACTGTAATTCAGAAATATCATCTGGGGTTAAGAAATCAGTAATTGTCAGTGAAAGTTTCATGACACTGCATGATCACTTCCAAGTTATCTCATGGTTACACATACTGAAATTCAAGTCCTGTTATCTCATTCTAGTATGTCAGACTTGGGCGAGGAGAATGCCAGTCCAGCTACAGGTACCAGCTGACCCACCCCTCGGGCTTAGCTCTCAAAGCACTGGTAGAAAACACCTCACAGCTCAGACATCAGAACTGCTGGCTAACATGGTTAGCAAAATCTACTCCTGTTTGTTCTTAACTTTTCAGAATCTACAAAACTTCATCTGAGTCATGCATGCACCTCTTTGCTGAATCCAGCAGGATGCCGACTACAAGCATTACAGCAATGAAGCCTGCCACATAGCCCAGCTTTTACATTACCCCAGGGTACTCAGAAATTGCAAGGAAGTGAACATTCATCTCAAAAACAATACCCTGAAGTCAAGTAATCCCCAAATAATTGGTCACTAGCCTCCCAAGCACTTCTAGCCCTTTTCCTCTCCATTTGTTGCAACAGACAAAGAAGAAAGAATCTAGTTTTACAACACATTAGACCCAAGTTTTATTTAGTCATCTGCCTCCAAAGATGTGATAGCTAAAGGTATCAATAAGGTATCAGAGCACATATTAAAGCATTTACAGCTCTTCCCCTGAAGCTTTGCTAGAAATCAGCTTCCTTGGATTACTAGCCTGGGAACACAGAAACAGCGAGCTAACAGTCACCAATTAGTGCCAAGCCTTATTAAAAATCTGAGGCTGTTGTAAATCACTTGTTACAAATGTTTTTAAGCAATTGCCTATCATTATGACGAGAGTTTCATGAGTCCCCAAGTGTGTTAATTAATGCTCAGGCTTTGGAGGAAAGCCAACAGAGTCATCTCCAGTGGAATGCTTGTGTCAGCCACACAATGCATTAAAGCAGGGATGTGTGACTTAAAAACCCTTTGCTTCTACCAGTCTGGCACGGGGTCTTCAAGACTACTTTCTCCAACGTCCAGTTGACTAGCTGCCTATTGAGTCTTCAAAGCTTCCATGCCTTCAGAAATGGTGCCTTCTCAGAATTCAACGTGCAAGATAAAAACAGAACAGGCAACATTTTAACACTTTCTCTACAGAAAGAATAGACTTTAAATGTGACCATATTGCCTTTTAAGGCAAATCCTTCAAGTTTTCACTTGGTCACAGGCAGTATCTGACTGGCTATGGAAAAGCTAAAATCCAATCTGTAACAAATCACTTGTAGTGATTACTCTTGTCTTCAACATCTGTCACCAACAGACATTTCAAGAGCACAGAAAGCATTTTTAACAAAACCTTGGATTTATACGAAGCCCAGGTTGTATTTCAGATCTTGCTTCACAGAAGAAAAAACACTACAAGTTTCTAAAGTTACTTTCTGCCAAGTTGAGAGTAGAATAATTAGAGACACTACAGAAACACCTGGAAGGCAGGCAGAACTCATTCTGAAGAGCCAGTCCCATCAATAGCCATGTTTTTTTTAGCCTGCATTAAAGGTCTCTCCATTTCATGTCATCAGTCCAGCCTTTCCCCAGTTTCAGCAACAAAATATACTCAGACATAAATTCTGAACTCTGTGCCAAATCACAGTAATTCTGAAACTGTGCCAAAACGAATGTGGTTTAGCACTGAAGCATTTCAGACAATGTGAAATCTCCAACTGTAGAACAATTAGCAATACAGTCTCATCTTTTCTTGTTTTAACTCTCTATAAAGAGTAATGAAAGCAGCAATCAAAAGTACGCAAGAAAAGCTACAAAGATCCCCCCCGACAATGAAAATATAAATGCTCAGACACTTCAAATGACCCAAATAGGACTAAGTTTGCAGGATAAGCAAATGATGTTTGGATACCATATTGACAATAAAAGGTAAATTACATTAGGACACCAATTATGGATATGAAACAGAATTAATATAGTTGCCAAGTACTACTCAATGTTAACTTTGAGCTTAATGCCCATACTTGACAAACCAGAAAGGCAGCAGTTTGCTGAGAAACTCAAAGCTGGGACAAAAGAATAAGTAACAACTTCAAAAGACAGCTCCTTAGGAGTATGAAGTTATGCCTCAATTAAGGCGACATCTGAATCCCAAGCATTTCTAGTAAACAGTAGCTAATAGAGAAATTATAGACAAGATATTGCAAAGATATTACAGATGAACAAACCCCAAGAAATCAGGTGACAAATCTGACGAAAACTACTTTGGATAGAAAGATTCATTTTTCAAAGAGATTTCGGAAAGAAAAAATAGCTATTAACATACCAAATCAAAGAAAGGATTGGGAGTTTTAATCTAAAACTTGGTAACATTAACAAGGATTAACCAATGAAGGCTGAGAGAGACACACTAAGAGACAGTACCAAATAGCTGTGCTGTACTTCACAAGAGAGTTGACTGCAGGCCCAGCTGGCCAGATAGACTTTTGGCACTCTTCAAACTTATACTTGACTTTTTCCTTAATCACTTTCAGTTTGCAGAAAGCTAGGAGGAAGAGACAGGGTCAAAATCATGTTTTTTATCCCTAGGGTCCAGGAGCAAAACAAGGGACAGACAGACTTTCCATTCAACATCACAACTTCGCCACTCTTCCTGATAAACTGCCGAAAAGTGAAAAATGGCGTGCAATAAATGGCAGGTATTTCACAAGCTTCAACACGAGCTAGAAGAAAACTGTTCTCTTCCCACCCTTTACAATACACCATAAAATTCGGAAGGGGTGGAGACAATTGGGAAGAGTAGGAGAGAGGTACACATTCCTCCAAGCTTAAGTATTTTTATTAAGTACTAGCTATCTGGGCGCTCTCCTGGCAGCGGTCAACTTACTTAATGTTAACAGCTTTTGAGACCAATAACATTCCGTGAAGAACAGTTGGTTGGAACTTAGAACACCTCAGCCAGCCACCAAATGTGGTGCTATTCTACACAAGTATTACTCTACATCTAATATCTACGTTAACTATTCATTTTCTACATCTTTCCTCAGCCTTTGGTACACAGGGAACGATGACACTAGATGTGGCACATGAGCGGGGTGACTCCAATTCCATTGCATGCTCTAGTCAGGCTTTCATTCGGTAAAGTAAGAGGAAACCTGTTATTTCTGTTTTCACTCAGAATATGGAGATATCAGTGCTTCCCTTCTTGAGGTGTAAATACTGGAAGGCAATTACACTACAAGGATATTGGTAAGGAATGTTACTAGTCCAAGACAATGGCCTATTACTATTTCATCAAAAAAATTACTTTCTCCCTCAGACTTTGCAGAAAAAACAGCATTCCAAATAATACCAAAGTACAGTTTCAAGCGAAATGTAAAAAGAGAATGGCCCAAGAGAGATGGACTTCGTAGTCTGACACTAAACAAGCCTCTTCTGCAAGCATATGTTGGTTGGCCACAGGAGTTAACAACTGATTAAAGATGTAGGCTGTACAAATAGGACATGTATTTCACCAGAAATCGGGAACTCCCTTTTACATCCTAAGTATAAAGACTGCATGAATTATGCATAGAAAAAAACCCCAACATACTTACACGTGCTCCATAAGCAAAGATGTGTACTCACCTTTCATTACGAATTATACTAGCATATTACTGATTTTTAAATTAGGCATCACAATTTTTTGGAAATGTGAAGACAAGGGACATACACCATAGGAAGACATTGCATATACCTGTTCTCCTTGCCGTTTTGTATCACTGAATGCCTATCAGCAGTGGTTCTTTCACTACAAACATATGTGTTGCGCCGTGTCATTGCTCCGGGGGCAGTATTATTCTACAATTAAAAAACATAGGCTTGTTATTCCCCACAAAAAGGCTTTTCTGGGGTTAAGTCTACATATAATTGAAGGCTGTTTTACTACATGCTAGTTCTACACAGTTATAAAACTTACAATAGCTAAATAAGTTAATACACAAACACCTTCCAGTATTTTTAAGGAATAATGCAATCAGAAAAATGTAATTCTAACAAGCTGTTCTTGTACTTTATGTTGATGGCTCAAAATTAGTATCACTTATAATTACCAATGTTCTGAATTACGAATTCTCAGCATGTATAGCATTTGTCTACATCTGTATGGCCGTATCTTTCTCGCCTATTTTTTGAAATACTTTACCACTTGTAGATTGTAGAATTTTCCTTTAAGTTAAAATCATACCCTTAAAACAAGACAGGAAAAGCAAAGACTTAAGAAACAAATGTGGTAAAATTCAGTAGGAAAGTAAACATGGACTTTTAAATATTAAAATACTATAAAACACTAGACAAGTTTTAAAACCAGGGAAGAATAAGTCAAATTAAAGAGACAAATTGCAGAGAATTTTAGTAAGACATTGGAAAAAATACATTTAAATACAAGCATAATACATTGAGGACAAGAGAACCAGGGGAACTTAAACTACAGACCTTACTTTAGAGGGGAGAAAAGAAATAGAATTACTTTGCCTCTGTCTTTACAGAGAAAGAGGGTGGAGATATGCCCAAGTTGGCGATCAATTTTCCAGGAACGACTGAGAAGCTAGGTAATTCACAGATAACAGAATTATAAAAAGTTAGATGCAATTACTGTAGGAAAAACATGGTGGTCCAGACAAACATGCACCCCCAGGCTGTAGAGGAAGTAAAAGCCGGCAAGCCTTACATTTTTTTCCCCCACCCCAAGAACATAACACAGGAAACTGCACATGGTTGGAAAGTGGAAAAAAACCTTGAAAAATTTTCTTTAAAGAAAAGGATCACGGGGCAAAGCAGGAAACAAAATAGGCTATTAACTTTAAACATCACTGCTGGGGAAAGTCTTGGAGGAGGCTAGCTTAAGGGAATGACTGGTCAGCACCTGGATAAGCACATGTTGAACAGGGATGGCCACTAAGAATCAGGCAGGGGACTTCATGCTCAACTAACCTTTTGGAGTTCTTTGAAGAATTACTGCTATGGTAGACAAGGGAAATTCAGCGGATTTTAAAAATAGCACTAAGAAAAGGTTCACATAAACGGTCACAGAATCACGGGAAGAAGGATAAAAAAAAAAAAAAAAGGAAAAAACTAGTTCAACCACAAAAGGAGAGTAGCCAAACCTGTTTTGTTTCTGAACCTGAAATAAAACTGTTAAAGTGGAGTATTCTCAATAACCAGCAAAAGCTCCTCCAGTGCCTTAAGGCAAAATATTTGCCACACAGGGAGTCTGAAGCAATGCAATCCCCGAGTTGCAGATTTAACAATGAAGCCACCTTCCCTGTTTAAAAGAGTGCTGACCTGTTACACATCTTCTTGTGAATGTGCAAATAAAAATGAAAGAGTGAACTGCCCAACGTCCTGGTGTTAAAAAGTACAAAGAGTATCACAAGTATTTTAGATTAGCAGAACTATTAATTAAATCATAAGATGCATGTAGTTGTCAAGGATTCTCAAGTATTCTTCACTGGATATTCCTTAGTGATAGGCATGTGCCAAACATCAGCAAAAACCATTGATCTGCTTTCCTCTGACATCTGTCATTGCGCAAACTCCCCTCTCTTTACTAAACCTGCTAGCAATGAAACTGTGCACCTAAGTTTTGTTTATATGTTCTTGAGACATCACACTGTGCAAGCCACTTTTTGGAGCCCTCACAAACCAATGGTACATTGAAGTACTGCATATTAATATCTGCATATCATTTTGTTCTGTGTTCCTGAACATACTAGAGAATGAAGCACCTAGAACATCTGACATTGTTTTTCTGGTGGGAAATACGCACAATAACAGGTGGCTTCCTTCCTTCCACCCGCTCCCTTAGAATATTAAGTATTTGGTTCCCTTGAGAAGACACCACATAACATTAAAATGTAAGGTGATGTCTTGTCTCTGTGCTGGATCAAACTTTAAAGACTATGTGTTTTCAGGTTTGGGAATGGACAAGTTTTGGTGTTAGTATCTGAAATCCAGAGGACTCTAAAGATGCACTTTCCCAGCTCTTCCGAAACACAAAGACAGAAGGATCTGTACACTTTTCTCAGATTTCAGAGGTTGTGAGAGGAGATTTAAGCATTTCAATCTTCCCAATTTCAGTTTTAGCAAGAACACAGTCTTGGTCTTGGGGCCTTTAAGACTTTTCAGCGTGCAACCTTTCATGATCCATCAAGGAAATTCTTCAGCTACAACTTTTTTGTTCAACCAACCTGCAGGCTATCAATCTCTGGACATGACTAAACTGCACAGGGGCACAGCACAGGAAGCCTGAAACTGGTGTCAACAGCACCACACTCCCCAATGGAATGACAGGCCCCAGGGTTGGGGTTAGCTGGCTAAATTCATCCTGGTGGCATTGTCTGCCTTCTCTGCAGGTGTTGACACTGCAAAAGCCCATGCTGAGACTTCTGACCATAGGCACAAGGTCCATCCACCACAGCACGATGGATGAATTTGCGGTACAGAGTCCTCCTCTTTTCCTAGAGAGCCTTGTGCCCACTGCTACGCCAGGCTATTTTCACATGAAGAGGCACCACGGAGAGGACTAATGAAAAACTTTCAAAGGATCAGCTTCTGACTAAAACAATGAACCAATCTATTTACTTAAGAGCACTAGTATGTTTTTCGGTCCTAAAGGATTTTAAAAACATACCATCTACTCTCCTCTTCCAGTTTTCTTGAACTATACTAAGGGCTCTGGGGTAGCCTTATTACAAGCACTGAGGAAAAACAGGAAGCTGTGAGTAATAAACAAGGACTTATTAAAACAAGGAGTTATTAGTTGCTGCTAATTATGTAACCCCTGTAGCAGGTTTTCGTTATTAATTTGGTATTTGCCCAATGAACCTGAAGATTCTTTTGATGTGCACTTGTCCAGCTTACAGAACTATTTAGTTTGCAAGTGTTTAAATGCTCTGTCAACTTCACAAGTACAGGTTGGAGCCGCTTACTCCAATGCCAGACTTAGCTATCCGCTCTACAAACACAACTCTTATCCTTAAGTGCATGCTTATAAGCTTTGTTATTTAATAAGAGCAGCACACAACTGGCTAAGGGTCTCTAGCAAGGACCAGTTCTACTACTCTCACTGTATCTGTCAAAGTAATAATAGTTTTTAAACAGTATTTTTCTTTCTCTTCAGTGATTTTCTCATCATATTACTGATTTGAGGACTTAGGTGCTCAGTGAGAACACAAACTCTCTCCACCTCAAACTTTTTTCAGGATAATATGGCAACTCCAACACCCTTTTTTTCCTCCTAGATGCATGTCAATACTGTAAGAAATAAAACTCCCTTATCAGTTCCAGGAGCTGTGTAAAAAGCCAGTGCTTCCCTCCGTTCCCAATAGCCAGAAAGCAAAAGACTAATCTACAGCAGGGGAAAAAAAAAAAAAAGAAAAGAAAAAGAAAAAAAAAGAGTTTGCACTGGCTGGCATGAAGAGCTATAAACAGAGACAATTTTAAACACTAATTAACTGAGTGACATCACAAGTCTGATTCCATGTTCACCACCTTGTACCACGGCTTGTAAAAGATCAGTTGGATCAGCTGCACAGTGAATCAGAACAGAAGAGTATCCTATGGTTACGAGCTCAAATTTCACAAAATTTGAAATAAGACTACCACATTAAATCCCCAGGATCTGGGAGCGGTGTAGAATAGCAGATCAAAATACTAAAGATACCAAATGTAAAATACGTTGTTAACTGTGATAGTAAGCTCTCGAATAAGGCACTACACAATACTGCCTGAAGTCCAATGTAGGACAAAACTGACTTGACTATCCTACCATTTTGAGTCTCAGTAGCTAAAGAGCTGTCAGGTAAGAAAAAACAAAATCTGAATGGTTCATGGACTGATCAAAAACCAAGGGAAAGGGCAGGTGACCACAAAAATCAGAAAATGGTCCCCCAAAATCATGAGCTCTCGTTCACATTGATGAATAACAGCTGCTACAGTAAAAGGCAGTTTTCCAAGGAACCTCTTTGCCTGAAATCCTCCAGCCAAGTCACTATCAGCCACTGAGCCAAATGACAATACAGAGCCAACCAAGTAAAACAAATCTTATTTTACTACTTTTTGCTTCAGATTGTCAAAAAGCTGTGAGCTCAGGAAGTTCAGTTCTCATTTGTTGTAAGTAATGGTGCTGAGTGTATGACCAAATATGACAGCTTTGTGGGACAAGTTTCAAAAAAAAAAAAACAACAAAAAACCAAAAATCACTTCATTACAAGTTGCATAAAGCACTGGGAAGTTACTTCTTCTGAAAAGAAGGAAGTTTTTCAACACAAAATCCCGAAGTTTTAGAAATTAACTGTTACAAGACTAAGGAGTTATGTAAAAACAGATTTCCAACTTTGCCTCAGAGGGGGCACCACGGAGTATACAAGTTACAGCTAAAGCGAACAACAGATTTTCTTTCTTTTGGCACACTGCCTACTGCTTGACTCTGTAAATTCACTAGTGTGGTTTTTTTGTTGTTGTTAAGTTTTAGGGGCAGGCAGGGGAAGCCCACAAGGACAAAAGCCAGTCACACTGCTTTTAAATACAGCTTGAAATACACCTTCGAACAGTTTTTAAAGCTACACTTTGATAATCTTAACATACATAACTATGACTTGGAATAGCCTGTTTGAGAACAATGATTAGGTGGTGCCTTACACATAAGAAACTAAAAAAAACAGATAATAAAACTAGATTTCATTCTTCTGTACAGAGGCCACAGACAAGTAGTTCGTGAAATCAGAAATAACTCATACAAAATTTCAGGGGACAGCCTTTGGGTTCAGTTTCTTTTTTTAAAATGATTTTTGAATATCCAAATTATGTCTGTTGACTAACAGCTACTAGTGCTAATTACTGACACCTACTAACTACTTCAGGAATATTAAGAGGTAACTTGAGTAGCTGACTGACGCAGGGGAAAAAAGGCAACAGCATCAGATACCTGTATTTACTTTTGATGAACGAAAAGTAGAATCAGCACCACTGATAAATCACAGCTTTAACATTTCCACCCCTCAACAACATTTCATGGTTTTGATAAATAAGCAGTTTTACTTACACTAGGAACAGCCGAACTCTTCTTACGTTCAGGAATATCAGCCTTATTGGGATTGCTGGCATTTCCAAGCATTGGACTAGCTGGTGCAATTCCTCTTCCTGCAACTGCACTACTGCTGGATTTTCTCGACTGAATTCCTTCCTCTTTGAGGTCACTGTCTGTAGTACTAGTCTGGCTTCTTTTGGGATATGCCACTACCGAGGGGATGGATGGTCCAGCTTAAATAAACAAACAAACAAAAGAAACAGGAAAAGGCTTTTTCTTCTCAGGAGTTCCGCAGCTATTTTTCACTACAATGGAAATGTATTCACACATGAGAATCAAAACAACACCGGGAATCAGAGTTGCAAAAAGGTAATTATTTAAATTATTGAAGTGCTTTATTGAAGCACAGGAAGTTCCGTCTGAACATGAGGAAGAATTTCTTCCCTCTGAGGGTGACGGAGCACTGGAACAGGCTGCCCAGGGAGATTGTGGAGTCTCCTTCTCTGGAGATATTCAAGACCCGCCTGGA
>Ga0065711_1003049_pt1 | contig 30071 bp, 20 predicted proteins | sample Hoacrofraction12_FD_59098 | JGI IMG/M metagenome (GOLD analysis project Ga0065711, IMG submission 59098) | Hoatzin crop microbial communities from Cojedes, Venezuela - Epithelial fraction 12 v2 (version 2) | ecosystem: Host-associated > Birds > Digestive system > Esophagus > Crop | place...
AAAAAAAAAAAAAAAAAAAAAAATTTATCCAGGAAATTAGTGGTTGACTTATGCCCTGAAGAATGAGGCTTTGTAACCTTTGTATACTTTTATCCCCTAGTTTAAATCTGGATTTTCTCTTTCCTCCCAGTTGCCTTCAGTGAGCAGTTTTTGGACGACCTGTAAAATCATGCAAAACAATATATGCAGTATAAAGTCTGATCATAGAATTTTCAGGAAGAGTCATCTCACCAGTTCTTGCTTTATCTTAACCAAGGTTTCAGTGAGCAGACAGCACTTAAAATCTACTGGCTCAGGAGGAGGGAGGGAAGGAGGAGAACAGATTTCAGAAGAGCTACATGAAATGGTTAAAGAATAAGCTAGCAATAAAGGCAGAAATCCAAAGAAAACAACTAGTCCAATCCTATAAGGTGCTGAGTACTTGTAACAGCCATTAAAATGAAAGGTAGTTGACAAACATAAACAATTTCCTGAAATCATGTCCAAAGGAAGAGTCTCTGACCTTCTGTGATGGATACATACAGGAAAGATCTGTCATGTTCGTCAGCTTGGTCAACAAACTTTTTATCTGTCTAGACATCCTTTTAAAAAAGACAACAAAACAAAAACCAAAACAAAACCCCCCAAAAGCAACAAAAAGCTCATGTTTCTCTCTTGGTTTTTTGCTCGCCCTTCTATGGGTTTCTGAATTTTTATATTTCTCTTTTCATCCACTAACACATACAAAGAGCCTACAGCAAGTTGATCAACAAATTATGTCTATGGATCAACCACATCCTCCGGCTTTATTCAGATTAGCCTCTATGACATGAACTGGGGAAGATTCCAGCAGACCTAGTGGATTCTTCCAGGCCTAGCATCTCCTGTGTCTTCCTTCTCCTCTGCCCCTGTGAAGCCAGCACATCCATTTCATCCAGAGATTCAAACCACTACAGTGCTAAGTGCCATAAGCTAGCAAGGGCTAATCAAAACACAGCTCTCACCATTCTGTTTTGTACTGGATGCTCAAGGTAGCACAGTGTAAAAAGACATCTTTTTTCCTCCCTGTAGTTCAGCACTGGGTTGAAGGGTGTCAGTTATTAGGCTTTAAGTGGGATATGCATTCACTTGTGCCTCCAGAACAATGTTTACTTAACAAATACAGTTTTCAAGTAGACAATGTCTATTAAACAGTAAAATGCTTTACACAGATACAGACACTAGGTCTTAGCAAAAAGAAAGTTGTAGACACCCAGGAAAGAGCAAGGAGCTTCTCTTCTTAAATGAGAGAACCTGACTCACGGGAAGATTACATTACTCCACGTAATTACAGATGCCTTTGCTACATACGCTGAATAGACATCCTTTTGCAGCTCAAATCATCAGTCATCATTGCTCACACTGCAAGAAAGATTCAGAAAGAAACTAGCTTAATCACCCTGTAGGTACAAGCATTTTCAAGATTATCCAAACTGCTGCAGCTGTTCTGTTAGCATGTCCTTCACCTGCATTAAGAACCATGCTCTGGACCTGTAAAAAGCATTCAGCAATGCATGGATGCACAGTAAAGATTTAGAAACATCCATGGCCATTTTATGTACATGGTCTCTGAATATGAAACACTTGAATCTTCTAATACAAATGCCCAAAGTAAAATTTCATTCATCTTAACACTGTAATAATGAGGGTAATGTCATGTATTTTCTCAAATACAAGCATTGTAGTATTTACACACAGCATTTAGCAACTGTGTATAGATTTTATAAATACATATATGTTTCTCTGTGTGTATGCACTTTACACAACACTATGTAAGACAATTATACAAATTACATAGCTATAATGGATAATTATGAACCAAATTACACTAACATATCATTAGGTACTACTTTACTGCCCTATAATACATATTTACTGCTACTGGTTTGCAGATTTTTGGACTCGGAACAGCTTCAAAGCCTACAGTTTTTTAAGTTACCAGGAAACAACACATGTATTTCTTTCTCTCCCCATTCCAAATTTGGAATTTCACACCCAAAACCCAAATACTGCCAGAGGCCCAGAAACAGAATTCTCACTGTCGCCATAGTAGTAGGGTAAAATTCCAGCACTGCGTGGACTTGCAGTGCTGCCAAGAGGCAGCTTTAACTCGCTTGAAATTGAGATTTGAGGCTTTGAATGGGACACAAATCAGCTGCCTAGCCATCTAACTTACCGGACCTTAGCATCATGACTTTTAACATATACTTTTGATCATTTTATACATTTTCTGTGATTCTCTCTATGACTGGAATCACAGTGTGCAAGGGTGTCTGGCCTTATGTGTAAAAGGGATAAAACTCCTAATAAAAGTTTTATACACCGTTAATCTTTTTAACTACTTTTTGCATTGTATGATGCATATAGTATTAAGTAGTCCACAACATAAAATCTTGCATAACAGTTTTCACAGGACTCCTGGAAAGGCCTGCAGAGCTGAGCAACAACTTTGCAAATTTTGATAATTGCTCACTCCAAACTTACGCTACCAAATCTTTGTAGGACACCACTGTGTGACCACTTTTAGTAAAAGAGAGCGCTGTACTACAGTACTAGACAAAAGTAACTGAGTATTTTTGTGAACTGTGGCTCAAGTGATAGCAATTGTTATAATCTGGACTCTGTTCACCTATACATGGAAAATTCTAACAAAATTGTATGACAGCAACAATAAAAACTCTAACACTGGTTCAATAGGTAGAATCTACTTTAAAATATGTCCACAGTAAATTTGCCTTCCTCTTAAAGAGTCTAATTTTTAAAAAAATCTAATTCCATGTTTGATGAGAAGTCTCATTTCTAGACATAATTGCATGGAGGTAACTTTTGTTAACAGTGTTCACTGTGGAGGATTTAGAACCAACAACCACAGGCATCCACTGTAAAAGATGAGTTTGGAGAAATTCAGGATACACCTAAAATGATTGAAGCCTTTGATACCATATCAGTGAAACCATCAAACTCTTGCTTAGATGAACACACCTAGTGACTGTCATAGCAAGCAGTTCCTATGTCCTGCAAAAACAGGATTTCCTCTCAGCTATTTTGGCTTAACTAAGGCTTTAAGAAAAAAAAACAGTAAAAATAAAACAAATCTACTAAAAAAAAATTCAACAGACACAATGGAAAAGAACAGGACCATCTCTGAGAGGCAAAAGAAAAGAAAACAAGAAGAAAGGGAGGAGAGGGTGATTAAAGCAAAATACAGCTCCCAAGAACATATTCTTAAAAATTTTCCCAATATTTCCTCTAAAATACAGAATTATTGTAAGCACAAAAATTGTAAGGGATCAGATACCAAGTCAGCACTCGTACTGAGAGCTTTGGATGCTTAGTCCTATTTCTTGAATTGAACAAAGGCCACTTTGATAGATGGGGATATAATTATACCCAAGCTAGGTAGATTCCCCCACTTCACCAATCGGCTGCCTGGTGCTGGAGAGCTGTCTCATTTCTTTGTAATTGTTACTACAGTCCTAAAGCTAAAAACATATCCAAATTCCCTTTTTTTCCTCCTTTCCACTGCACCACTCAATCATCTTCCATGCACCACTGACCTCTTCATTTCCCACTGCCTTTCTGCAAACTTCAAGACAGGCATTTGCCTTTTTCTGAGTATCAGAGCGGTGCCAAGAATAACTATTCACCAGGGGCGTTTGTGAGAATAGCTAGCACCAAAAATTCACAAGTAAACCTACAATTCACTAACTTCCCTGTGCAGACAAGGCTGGCTGTGCTTACGAATACTGTGCCTGTACCCACCACCTACCAGCTTGGCTCTGCCTTCCAGGGAATATAGGCTATTATGCAGCAGTCTGGACTGGAAGGTTGTCCCAAGGCCCAGTGAGGGAGTTTCACTCAGTCATGCCTTCCCGTGCTAATATTCTAAAGATTCTAATGTTCCTATATTGTCATTCTTGTCAGCTCCCTGCTTTTTCCTGAGCTTCAAACACACATTCTTGCTGCATGTATTTCATTTCTCCTCATCCTACAGAATGCTGTGATCCAGAAGTTATGCCGAATTTCTGACATAGCAAGTTGGCACCAGACAAGTAATTTCACTGCAGGATCACAGAGCAAAAACCAGTAAGGCCATAGGAAGAAAATGAACTCCCACTTCTAGCACAGCTATCCTAAAATATAACTCCAAAAATGACTTATCTTTTGAAAGACTGTTTTTTTTTTAAATCAAAATTTACCCATCATGACAGTGTCAGTATATGTGAAACAGTTCCAAGGGATATGCACATAAGTAACAGAGATTTTCTTCTGGTCCCTTAGAAATAAAATTGAAGAAAACAATGCTCTGAATCATGATGTTATAAGCAAGTACGTGCACAGTTTTGAATCCTTTGATCTATACTTCCCGTTTAGCTCTTGTCCACCTCTTCCAGGGTAAGAGCTGACTTGACTGTTTACTAGAGCTGAATAGGAAAATATTTGCATATGCCAAGAACATTTTCCAGCCCAAACTAGACAAAAAGCCAAAACCTCAACAGCAACAACACTGCAAATCAAAGTTCCAAACATTTCAACATAAATTAGCCTAAATATGCTGTTGACAAATTCCGAATTTAAACTTTTTTTTTAATGACTAAAAATTAACATATACTTCCAATCAATAACAGCAAATATTAACACTGATGACTTGGATGTAAAGAGGGAATGAAAAAAGTTTAAACTGAAATATTTTTCCAAAAACTGTTGTTTTTCACAGCTTGTCTCCATTTCAAAAAACACCCAAAATCTAAGCCAAAAGTAGTACTGGGTAGCCCTACATCAAACATAAGAGCGGCTGTAGTGGATGAAACCCAAGGTCCATCTAGTTCAACCACCTGCAGTAGCAGTCAAAAGCAGCTGCATACTCCGCAGGGGAAGTTTACATATACATACAGCACTTGCCCCATGTACCCTCCCAGTCATCAATCACTTTCAGTTCATGGATCTTCTGAGTGAGTGGTGTTTTCTAAGTGTTTAGTAATCCTCACTGGATTTCTCTTACATAGACACTTCCAGGTGCCAACTAACCTTATATAAATGCTTAACACCCACATCCCACTCAGCAAGGAATTCCATAGATTAACTACATCTCTCAAGGAGAACCATTTCATCATCTTTTGTTATCAAAATAATCCTTACATCTTGTACTAGAAGAGACACACCAGTGATCCTTCCTCTATTTTTTCCATGCCATTGATGATTTTATAGACCTCTGTACCACATCACTCTTAGTTGCCTTGTGTCCTGGCTGAAGAGTCCTAATCTACTTAGCTTCACATTTGTCATTATTCATTTGACCCTTTGTCTATCTGATAACATCATACAAAAAATATATTTCATCCAGGCAGTTTGAGACTATTTCTCCTTTTTGCTTTTAATATCAAGAAAAAGGAAGTTTAAGCTCCAGGTCAGGCATCTGAATACCTTGGCAGGCAACCTGGCCAAAAAAATTTAGTCATGTATATATACGAAAGAAAGCATTTTCATGAAGGACGCAAATATTTTTTCCAACATTTACCTGCTTTTAAATCTTACTTGAAACTATGAAAGATTTGGTTATGTAATAGATGGAGGAGAGATGATTATTTGTTAACATTAATTTAGAGTACAGAAAGGCATACTGCAATGATTTTCCAGTACTTTCGTTCATAAAATTCAGACTGGGGTACTAACTTCAATTTATCAACTATGCATTGCACAAGTAGCACTTAAGTGTTCATATTTAGATGTATTTTACTTTACATGAGGAAACTAGGAGGACAGAATATTTGTTACCCCATAAATAATGCAAGCTGTTCAATAGTTGTGTGGTTGATCCCTCCTTATGCACTTTTTCAAGAGAGGGGGAGAGGTTTGGATGTATTGTTCAGCCCAGAACCCAGCAGCTGAATTCTAAACAGAGAGGCACTGCTGGTTTCTTTGTGCACCAGTTTCTCTATTCTTTGCAACAACAGTCTCACAAGCTTATTGATTACTGTACTTAAACTCATATTTTTAATGAAGAAATAACTAATATTTTTAAATTATGTCACAATGAAGGATAGAAAAGAGGAAAAAGTTATTTACCTAACTCAATCAGACAATAAAAGGGATATCAAAGTGTTGAGAACCAGCACTTTTCCAAGTTTTCACCTGATATAAAAAGACAAAAGGAACAGCTAACAGTTTGGAGAGTGGGAGTTACTTCTTTGCCTTCTGCTCTAACCATCACTTCAATACTTGATTCTAAATAAAGGAGATGTGAAAAATAAGTTTTGAAGTTTCACATAGTAAAGAAGGGTTTTCAAGGGAAGAGAAAGATTAAAAGAGTAAGGCACAAAAATCAGAAAGAGGTGATTCTTTGGAGTATTTTGATCCTACCCAGTGTTCAAAACTAATGATACAAACATAAATTTAGCAAGAGGAATAAAAATACATACTCTAATACATGTAAATAATAAACAGATAATGTAGAGGAAAGCAAAAGGATAATCTGCTCATTTTTGTCTCTTCAAGGAAAGGTTACACTGCATTTATTTCTCCCTCTTTTGAAATCACTAAATATAAATGAATTATTTGATTCATAGGTGACTTAATAGATATGTCTCTGAACAGTTGAAACATACAACAGTAAGCAGAAACCAAAACATTATCATATTTAAACTGTTTCATCATCTTTTTCAAGGGTTTTTAGCAAGACTTTTGTTTTGATGTTCTCATTTTATTCTCTAGATTCCCAAATACTCCCATTTAAGTCACTCTGAGGAACCGAAACTGTTTGTCTGTCTCTACCACCTGCCCAAAGGCTTTCAAGAGAGGCAATTTCAAACACAGCAGGAGGTACATAAGTAGAGAATTTAAAATGAACCGACAAGAGTCTCATCAACTACTTTGATATAAGCAACTTCTGAGAGTAGGTTGCACTCCTTTATGTCTTAGACCACCAAGCAAACAAATTTTACTAAACAATGATCTGTACTGAATACTCTGAATATATTTGACAGTTCTTGTGCATGCCATGAATTCAATGCTGGGTATTTTTTCAAATTACTTTTCCTTTGGAAAGCATCCTAATTTTAAAAAAAGAGAGGGAGAAATATCATCCAGGTCCAAACTCCTTACTAACATTTTAATAACTTTTTAAAAATCAAGGTTCCACTATTACTGAACAGGACATTACATTCTCTGCTTTCTCTAATTCCCTGCACCCAGAAATTAATTCTGAATAGAAGTAACCAGAAAATGATAGGAATATGGATCTCAGCTGCTAGTTCTAACATTGCAGTTGCTAATCACATGTGCAAACATATTTCCAGGTTCCTCACCCCTTCCGCAAATAGCCCATGTAAATAAAGAACACAGACCTGGTAGGTCCAGGGAGAGTGGAACAGAACAATTTTACCTTTGTTAAACTGTGGGGTGAGTCTTTCTGGATTATCATCTCAGACCACTGTGTCTTCCACAGTGCTTCAAAGCTTGGTAGCAGTGTCTGATAATAATGAGTTCAGGAAAGATCAGCTGTATTTAGACATCGGAAGAAAAGAGATTTCCCAATGTTAATCACATTTTAGAAAAAAATCAGAAATTTGAGTTTTGGTAGGCATTGGATGAGTCTGATTTTCAAAGAAAAAAAAGTATCCTCTGCACTTTCATGGTAAAGAATCACAGACAGAATCATCCCTGATAACTAAGGCACTCATACACACACCTTCCACTGACAGTATTATTGCCTCACTAATGAAAACAAGGTATCAGTTCCAATGAATTTTTATATCAGCCTCTTTCTAAACATCTCTTTCTTCCAGTTCCAAGAGTCAATAATGCCACCCGCTAGTACCATTATCTGGATGATTTGAAAGCCATGAAACACACAGGGAAGACAGTCAGTGTGGATGGCATGGATTTCTATGCTCTCCCTTTCATGGATTTTTCAACAGAAGGTTAAAAGTATGTAAACAGAGGGTTGTTAACAGTTAGTTAAAAGCCTCTACTCTTCCTTTAGAGCTCTTTGGGTACAAACTACTCATGGCCAGTTTGTTAACTTATCTTTGGTACGCATGCATGCATATAAAACAGGAGAAACAGGAAATTACAACTCAGAAAATCATGATACTTTTCAGAGCATATAACGCTGAGAAAAATATCACCTACTCATTATTTATTTAAACTTGAGCAAAAAGGGAAGCTTTTTCCAAAAAGTCTTTTTCTAAACAGACCTCATTATTTTTAATCCAATTGCTATAGCTTTTTCTTGCTTGCTTGCTATTTTTTAATTCACTTTTTTGTGAGTGATACCTGCTTTTCATGTGGCAAAGTGAGCAAGTTAAGGAGAGTGGAAATACAAGGGAACTGCATGACGATATAAAAAATTTAAGCACAATGATAATATACCAAGAAATCAACAGACCTCCGCTTTGACTCTCTTATTTGCCTGGGACTTTGGAGCAACCAAAAAGACCTAGATTTTCCACCCAAACCACTCCATGTTTTATAGTTCTCACCTAGGAATTACATGAGATGGAACTTTCAACAGTTAGTGAACGGCACCCAAAAGCCTTGAACTGACAGAAAAAAAGAAAAAAAATCAGTTTATATGCAAGTATCTTAACTGCTAATCTCAACAAAATAGAGAAGAGACCACACCCCTCTTTCAAGATACTGCTGTAAATCAGTAATATATAAGCAAACAAGTGCTAGCCTAATGTTTCCAATCTATTCCCATCATGTTTTTGACTGGATAAGCTTTTAAATAGCAGAAGTCCAGTCCTGATTTTGTGTCAGCTGTTGTACAAGAAACTTTACCCAAAGAGATATAAAATGCTTAGGTAAACACAGAGCAACTGAAACATACCATTCATTTATATTTTACACACTATTGCTTAAATTTTGCAGGATTTTCAGATTTAGGAGTCCTTCACCATGTATGTTCTAATGGTCTACTAGGTGATTTTGTGCCAGTTGCAGCAAATGACTTTCCTGAGAAAGCACACACGCTGGAGGTTCTGACAGACACAGCTAAACAAAGTAAACGGGGTTAGTGAAGAGGCTTTTCCATATCCAACAGGAGCACTGACAACTATGCTTCTAGCAAGAATAGCTCTAAGGGAAGCATTTGCCAAATTGAGAGACCTGAACGCTTCTGTGTCATTAGCTCTGCTTTTAAGTGATAAAAAAAATCCGGCTATTGGAAATGAGGAATATTTGGGATATATTCAAACATCATTATCTTGTCATTGCCTTTGCTCAATTTCACAACAGAATTCTCTAATTCTGGAGACCACAATAATTGTGTCACTTGTTTCTTAAATATGTTGGATACTGGTCACACTAAAATAACTTTGTAATACATAAGCACTCTTTGGGAAACATTTCCATGTATGAAAAGCAGTAAAAGCCATCCAAAAGGTACAAGAGATTTGTTAAGTCTCATTCAAATCCACTCAAGACCATGGGGGGAGGCTGCAGTAAGGGTCATAAGGCAAAAACCACATTGTGTCTAGGTAGGTTACATGTATGATTTTTAAGTATCTTTAACATACCAGCATCCCAAAGTTCAGCTTCTGTTCAGGTTTACTTAATTTTTCAATTGCCTACGGATTAGGTGAGTGCCATTGAAACATCCTCTTCAAACCCTCTTCAGTGAGAAATTACCGAGAAACTTTTCCTGTAGAGTTCCACAACAGGAAAAAGGATGTTGAACATTATTTTTCTTAGCCAGAAAAGCTACTTTCCTTAATTGGCCAATTTTAATCAAAGTTTTCATGCTGTACTGTAAGATTAATTTAAAATGTATGACTTAACAAATATTAAAATTTCGCTCTTAACATTATATAGTCCTACCAAACTTTGTCCTCATTCCTGACACAACTTCAGGCAAATTTTGTGGTGTGAAACATGTATTTTGTAGCTGTATTTTTATGCCAAATTAGACATGATACAGAAAGAAATATAGCTAGAGTCTGGATCTCTCCCAAAAAACCCTGTATGATATTTCATGGTTTCAAACCCTGACCAGTGTCCTTTCTCTAGTTTCCATTAAAGCATTACTATCACATCTGTAAATTTCAGAAGAGACTCCAAAAATTCCTTAGTTAAGAAAACCATATGCCTTGTCATATTTTGGGGCAATTCAATCCAAGTCAGTCTCGTGGATTAACCTGCTTCTACAGGTAAATAGAAGATTGAGTTCAAATAATCTAAGTTTATTCCATATGTAATTAACATTATTATTATTACTATTTGCAAGACCTCTTTTTATAGAAAAAATTATTTACTCACATTTACTAGCTTTCTTATTATTCTTCACATGCTCCTTTCATCTCAGTTTGGAGCTTGCATTATTAGAAGCAGGATGGACACCATCTAAACCAATAAACACTAATAAAATGCTAATAGTGAAAAACAATAACTGAACTCTCATCTTGCACATGCCAATGTGCATTGCGCTCAGATGGCTACTAGACCTATTACCAGGTATGCAGGTGTCTGTCTTTTTTTAAATTCCATGAAAAAAAACATGTTTCATTTTGTTCAGCTGGGAATCTCTCTTATGGTTTTCATTTTCAGTAAGAAAACACGATTATCTCAGGTCCAATCTAAAAGTGTTTCAGTTTGTCTGCCAAAACTAAGCTCAAAATATTTTACATGCAAATTTGCTATGTTACAACTAAGTGGTATTTACAAAGTCAGCCTTCAGTTACAGTCTTTACTGCACTTCATAGAAACATCACTAACATAAAGGAAAGGTAAATGGCTGAATCTCCTCTGGGGTGTCAAGAAGTCACAACAATTTCTTGCTTGCAATTACCACGCTGCTCTATATGAAGCTAATTTATGATAGCACATGGACCAGTGTGGCCATGTTGCATTGCCTTTCCTGAAAGAATTCATGTTAGAGTAGGATCTTCAAAGGAAAATGAAATTAGGTCAAGAACTGACTCACCTGGGTAGGGGATAATTTTCCAAAAAGAATCTCTTCAGAGTTTCAGAGAGATCTTGGCACTCTCAGCTGCAACTAGCACGGGAACATTTTTAGCAGTTTTATTTTGCTGTTTTTCTAAACTGACCTATGAAACTTTGTGATTCCCTTCAACCATGCCACCGAGTCACTGGTATGCCATGTTTCAGCAGAAGTATGTTGTACAAGCCAAGCTCTTCAGATGCTATTTCCTTCTCCAAGTCATTACATGGATTAACGGATTGAAGCAGTTCTTCGTCTAATAACACAACAGAATCTACTGCAACTTTTAACAGCCATGAAGAAGTTCAAACTGTATTTTTAATTCCCTCTCAGACTAACTGGCAAGGCAAAAGCTCACCCATTAAAGCACCACAAGCACTTTCACAGTCAATGTATAAAAAAAGAACTATTTATTAGACATGCTTTCTGTAGTATGTAGAAACAGCATGGAGAGTGACAAAGCGCCTTTGCATTGCACAAACACTGAAAGAGTGAAAAGAAAATGAAAACAAGGCGCTACACAAAGAAATGATGTGTACAATAGAACAGGCACGTTACTTTTTTTTGTTTTTCTTTTTGTGCTAAAAAAAGAACACAACGCTCATCTTTGTGTAGAGACTACTCATCAAAGCCTGAAAAAAACAGAATGCCAACATCATTATGACTCTTTCCAATTATCAATTCTTTATCCAGACTCACTTTTTCCCAATATTACTTTCTTCAGAAACTGAGTCCTCTCCCAGCAAAAAAATGCTCTTAAGTAGAGACTGTAACAAAGAAATGATTAGACTGAGTCCTATCTAGCTATGACAATTAGAAGTGCCACTAAAACAAAAGTGAAGCACTGAAGCTAAGAATTTTGACAACCAAACCTTCACCAACTTTGAAGCTTTTTGAAGTCCAGCTCTTGTAAATGGCAAAACAACTTACAATAATGTTTCCTAATGTGAAATATAACATTGCCTAGAATTGCTTGGAATGTGCAACAATTAGTGACAAACAGAAAACAGTGCACATCCAGTGCAGTTCAGTTTGGAGTTTTCTTGCCAGAATTGCCATTCACTTAACTAAATTAAACATGCTATTAGTATCATGTCTTATCATTATACTAAAATAAAACCTTGAATAAAATTTGTAACATGACTGACATGTGGCCAAAATACAGTTTGGCCTAAAACCGGCATGCTTTCACATTAGGGTTCTTTGTACTGTGCATTGTAAGATGTTACTACCACAAATATATAAATATGGGAATTTCCCATCGCTAGATACACTTGCAGGATAAAGGCTCATCTGTAAATGTATCAGAAGTACCTTGTAAAATATAAAAATCTTATCAAGACAACAATGTCATAGCATCTCGGGATACATTTGCAGATATAATACAGAAATGAATATGTTACAATTTTAGATGTTTTCTGAAAACATCTACAGACATAACAGTTGTGATTAAAAAAAAAAAGTGTTGACTTAGAAGATAAAATGCAATACAACATTCCTAATATTAATGTTATAATAATGAACTTTTATGCAAGAAAAATATAAGAACTAAAATTTAACTAATGTGAGTTCTGTTACAACACAGATCATTTCACCTTCTTGCTCAGTGAATAAAACACTTCATTTTCACCTCCAAGAATATTTCATGATTTTTAAGGTCTAATTAAAAGAAAAGCCTCTTCCCTGATGGTTTTAGTGGTGCTGCTGAGCAGCTGTTGCAGTTTGAACTGGCATCACCTGAACTTGGTAACGAGAGCTATGCACACTGTTCTGTATGTGGTTAATAAGTGCCTTAACATTTTCTCTTCCTACCAAAAACATCTTCCTTGATGCACCTTGGAATTGTATTTTCCTTTCTCACAGCCAAATCACAGCAGTGACTCACAGTCAGTTTTGATATTGATTACTACAGTCAAGTCTTTTTACCCTTGTGTCACTTCCAATTTATGAGCCCCATTTATAGAGAAATTTTTATCAACTGTATGACCTTGCAGTTCATGGTATGAGATTTCTACCTGTTTCTGTTGCTGTATTTTCAAGGTCATCTAGCTCTCAGTGTTCAACTTTTTGCTCTCCTCGATATTAGCAAATGCCTCCCAAATTTTGTCAGTCTTGTACCTTTCTTGCCTGCTGCTTTCATGACAATATTAAAACAAGATGAGCCAAAAAAACAGTCCCCAAAGAACTCCATTAGTAAACTCTCTCCAGTCTAGAAGTCTCCTTTTCAACACAAAGAAATGTAACCTCTCATTGGTCTAGTTCATCACACCCTAACTTTTCTTCTACTAATCCCCATTTTTCCTAGATTAAGTAATAATTTATTGTATTGCTTATTTTCAGATAAATAGTCTGATGCCTTATTAGAAAGAAACACCAGGCTTGCATGTCACAATGTGCTCTTTGTAAGCTTCTGCTTCATATTATTAAATTTTTCAGCAATTTCCCTACATTCATGTTTTTCCTTCTAAGCTCATAATGTTGATAAGACCACAGTTCACCCTGCCCCCACTTTCTTAAACACAGATACCATCCCAGGTATTTAACAGACACTTCTGAAAACGCTGTCCTATATGTACCAAGCCATTTTATCTAAAAACTAAACCACCAATAATATTACAACTAGAACAAGAACATTTCATCTGGCCTTTTTAGAGAAAAAAACTCAGTTATCATGTGGTCTAATAGTTTTAAGCAGTCACAAGTTTCTAAGCAGAGTTACAATCCTGAATAAAATGGTTATTTTAGTGTAATGATGCTTGCTCAGCAATTACTAGCAAATACACATTAGTAAAATATACCCTGTAGAGTTAATAGCCTATGAATGTGCTTGCCTGTGCATGCACTACCTTTATAAAGTCACAGTATCTGTACTGTGTTTTTAAAATACTTCTGCATTCTGTAAGGGTCCATAGCAATAAGATCGATATCTCATGTGTAATTGTTACTGTTCAAACAGATGGACCCACAAGCACATCTAGACCACCTCAGACTTTGAAAGAGATCATTCTTTTGACCCAAAACGTACACCTTAGGCCCATTTGGAGTAGGCAGCAGTCACACATAGCTAGAGTTTCAATCTTACTAGTTTACTTTGTCTTATAAACTGTGCTTCACTAATAATTTCTTCAGGTTTTAGGTTCCATCCTATTCTGACTGTTGTTACGAATTTCATTACAGAGACACTGGGATCCCAGAGACAGCACCCTAGAACAAAGAAAGATCAGCAAAACTTAGAAACCAAATTTCGACTCTATACAGATGCAACTGAAGAAGGCTGTCAGATTTTTTTAAATCAGTTGGAGACTCTTGACAAATGCAGTTTCAATGCCTCTCTTCCTCTGGTGATGATAGTCCATGGCTGGTCGGTATGAACTCACATTTATTTATTACTCAAACTACATCTTATCTGATATACTTTCCTTCTCACTATGCTAGTGCCAAAAGTAACTTCAGAAAAAAAGGTTGTGATCAGAAAGACGGTGGATTTCCCTGGTAGCAATCATGGCTAGAAATAATTCAAAGTGGATATTCCCCCGTGAGATTCTGAAAGAACAGTCTACAAGCAATTTTTCACATGGGAGTCCCATACCAAGGATTAGATTCATCCCTGGTTTAAAGCCAGCAGAGTTTGAACAAGTAGCTGAATTAATGTGTTATGCCTCTGGAGGACTGAATACCAGTTTCATTTCTCTGATACTGCCAAATATTTACAGACTTACCGAAAAGAAGAGCACACAATCTCCTCACATATTTCTCACAGATACACCTTAAAAGAACTTCTCTATAAGCCCCTTCAGCTGAAAATGAAGCCTTCAATGGCAATGAATTATCACTGAACTGCTTCCAGTTGAACTGTAAAAAAAAAAAAAAAAAAAATCCACCATGAAAACGTTTCTCAAAGCACAGCAGTAGTAAGAGTGACTTTTGATCAGCCTCTCAGTTGAAAAAGAAACAAAGGCAGAATAAGAAATGATGTAATTTTTAAGACATCCTTGATTCTCACAGAACCAATGTCATCACATAAGGTGACAAAATGGATCTTTCCTGCACATCTGTAAATATGCAGAGAAACTATGAACAACATTCTCGATGCATTTAACAAGCAACAGCAGAGCTGACTTTGGATGAAATATTGCCCTAGATGATTTCAGCCAAGCATTCCAAAGAAGAATTCGTTCAAAACCTATACCCTCCTCAAAGACAAACCACGGACCTGAAGCTTCTGGCATTGAAGTTTACCATTCATATTAATTTAATTTGCAGAGATGTTGGGCTCTTAGAGGCATACATATGAAAACCCAGAACCGAGACTCCCACATTCTGTTAAAAACACCAGAAGAGATAAGGACATTCTACTAATTGAGGAAATATGTGCAACTAGAGCAACAACTAAATCTGACAGATTAAGTAGTAATTCTGGTCCACCAAATCAGAAGCAGTCTTTGATGCTAGTTAGGAAACAGTGATCAGGTCCTTAAAAAAGGAATTAATTAAAAAAAGAAAAAAAGCAGATCTCAACATGGAACAGCTCTAGAAAGTAAATGCCTGTCGGTCTGCAACCCCCCAGTTTCCCTCCCTCTCCAACCCTAGCTTAAATTTACATAGACCGCTGCTCTTGAATGAAATCAGAAATTTTCTGGGCATTTCTGTCTTTCTTTTTAATCAGTAACACCAATTATCTCAGGATGAATGAAAAGTTTTAGGGACATCATTTCATTGATAAGAATTCATATTACCAGACAAATTATTATATGTTCTTATATTGATTCTTAATTTTTTTGTCCACCAAAAGCCAAATATTCTCAGCACTGAAGCATGCCAAAGCCCCTATAATCTAGTTATCAGAATTGAGCCCTGCTTGTTCATGTCTTTTGTTTCCTTGAGCTTTTCACAAAAAATATTTGGTAGAGACTGCTTTCCCTTAAGACTGTTTATTTTCTTTGGTTGTGGTTGTTTTGAACAAAACAGGTGGATGGAATATTAGAAGGTTGGATTTGGAAAATGGCAGCAGCTCTGAAGTCTCAGCACAAACAAACTAACGTGATCATTGCAGACTGGCTTACATTTGCTCACCAGCACTATCCCATTGCTGTACAAAACACACGCTACATAGGACAGGAGATCGCAGACTTTCTGGAATGGCTGGAGGTAAGAGCGCCCAGATTAACAAATGCTTCTCTGGAACAGACCTATTTACCTGTTGTTAGGCTTCTATCACCTCTCTGAAATACTACGGTGGTTAAGGCTGTTCTTTCACTTCTGTTTCTCTAATACATTGCAAATTTTTCTTCCATAAACTTTCATGTAAACTTCATAAAACTTTCATCACGCAAGACAAAAAAACAAGTGGTCTTGTTTATAAAAATATTTTGATCTGTCTTTAGAGGTGAGATAATTTCATGTTACTTCAGCTTTTCAATTAGCGTATGCACAGACAGCAGAGTCCCACAGTTTGAAAGCAGAGAAACATCATTAGCAAGTGGTTAGTTCAGAAAAATGGTTTTATGTTATCTGTGCTTAATGTGTGATTAATATCTGTGGTTAATTATAATGCAGGATTGAAGCATGACATTGTGTCTGATTTTTGCCTCGGTTCCCCAAAGATTACCCTAAAATAATGGCTTGGAGACTCAGAGTGTAAAGGGAGACCTTGTGAGAGGATAGACATGCCTCACAAAGCAGATGACATGGAGACAGTAGTAAGTACAGAGCTAATGCATATAGAGAGCAGCAGCCATGGCTGGATTGAAAAGGCTGCAGGTAAGTCTGCAAGCGATCACTGGTCTCCAGCACTATTTAAGAGAAGGCAGAAAGCAATCACTGGAATGAGATCACTCACACAAACCAGGCATCCTATGCAACTCTTATTTAGCTATCTCTAGTACTAATTTAAGCTACCTAATTTGAAATGGAATTATACTTCTGTACCTCACAATTAGCTTCTGAAAAATTTCAATAAGGTGAGGCTGAACGTGGAAGGGAAATATATGGCAAAGGTGAAAAATTGATAGCAAATACCATTGAAGGGCTAAGCTGCTTTCAACAGGAATGGCAGGGTAGAATAAACTGTCAGATACCATGCCCAGTTAGGGACAGCAGGCATAAAAGAGAAGACAGAAGAGCCAGTCACTATTTTCCATTGTGCCATTACAAGGAACCATAGCTCTTGGTCAAGTACAGTTTAAGTTGCTGGATCCTAAAGTCACATTTTGAAGCTGTTTAATTATTGAATGAATCAAATGGTGGACTTTGATCAGTTCCCAGGAGGACACACCACGTTGTCAACAGTAAAGACAGTCTGTGATTTCTCCATTGTCAGCAAACAAATCGAGCCTTGAATAAATGACTCCCTGCTCAAGCATTGTAGGTAGCTTCTCTTGTACCGTGATATGTTCCAGGATTTAACTATACAATAAATTTTCACAGCATTCAGTTGAGCGTGTTCAAGCAGTAAACCTTCCGTCTGTTGAGAAGCACCCCTCCTGAGTTTAACAGTTAAAAACTGCTCCATTCCAACTCCCATAACTATCTTTCCACTGTGCTTCTGTCGGTTTACAGGCAGGCGAGTATTTGAAATATCCTCAACAGATGTTATAAAAACTGCAGCACTGTGTAACATCTTAATAAAGAATAAAAATAAAGTAAATCTTAGCACTCTTAGTCCAAGAGTTAATAGGGCATGATCAGTAACAATCTGAATAGCATCCATCTCAGTAACATCTGCCAAGAAAATTAGTCAGATCTTGTGATTTCTAAGAGCTGCCTCTCTCAAAAGAAGGTAAGTTTCACTTCATCTTCACAAGAGACAGGTATCAAGACTGCAAAGCCACTCCGCTGGGACAGGCAATATCCACAGTGAAAATAAAACAGACATTTGATTTTCCTGCGAGAAAAATATGCCACATTTTTCTCTGCAAGTCAGAAAAACTTTGAGCCTTGCAGCTCAGGTGAAATGCTTAAGAACTAGATAGTATTGATTAAGTAGAAAGAAGGGTCTGAGGCTGATCTGTTTCAATAGGTTTGTTCCAGATCAGATACCCGGTTTTGTACAAATCAGTCCAAGAAATGTCTTTGCAATTTCTGTGTTGATGGTTTTCCTGATGATAGCACATAAGTAGCAGTGCCCACACGTGTGCTATTTTCCTGCTGCATGAAGAGGAGGCAAGGAACAACATTTAGCTGGCAAAGAAATCTAGTGCACAATCCATGCACCTCATTTGACCTCTATCATCAGCATACATCTTGTGTTGTAATTCATGGCATTCCTAGCCTGCAGTAAGTATTTTACTAGTTTGCTTTTCAAATTTTCTGCATGTAAATCAAGCTGCCACTATCTTCCAGGAATCCATTCAATTTTCAAGAAGCAATGCTCATCTAATTGGGTACAGCCTAGGAGCTCATGTTTCAGGATTTGCTGGAAGTTATATCAGCGGTACAAGCAAGATTGGAAGAATAACAGGTAAGAGACTTACAACTTTAAGAAATGTAACATTCAATGATTTAAGTTACATAGATATTTGACATGTCAGTGTCACATCAATATTTAGCTGTTGAATAGCAAGATTTGCCACAGTTTAGAAGTTTCATCCCATCGGTTTAGAAATTAGATTTAGAAAATTTAATGAAAACACTTTTCAAAATTAAGTATCGTAGTATTTCTAGCTTTGATCTTTCCTACCTCAGTCTAATTTATGACATACAGAATATATAAGTGTGGCAACTACAAACCATCAGCCAAAGACTCAAGCTGCATGTTGCTTGAATGTATCTTGTGTCCATTCCCAGTAACACCTTAAACTAAATGTTAGCCACTAACTTTGGACCTTTGGTCACTATCTTGACCCAAAGCCATTCAAATACACTGTTCTTTATTAGCAATTCATTTTAAAAATAAAATTACATTAAGGAAATTGTCTAATTGTGCTTCAACTTTCAGTTGTGGTACATTGCTCATACAGTGATTTGAAGTAAATTCTCCTGTGGCAAAAATGATAGTCCTGGATTATATTTTACAGAAAGCATATCATTAGAGTACCCCCAACAGATGCTTAAAGTAAATAAAGTTAACCATAACACCTCACCATTTTGACTAGTGGCATTTTGATCCTTCTATAAAGTTTTGTAACTGTACTAATTATAAGTGCAATGAAAACACATTTATAAGGCTATTGACATACTGTATACGGTACCACACCTAATGCACAGTGACAGCTTAACCACCCCCCCACCCCTCCCCCCCAACCAAAACAGAAGTGCATTTTACACGAGGCCCACATCAGCTATGTTTAAGTTATCACAGAAAATATTTTACTTTAATCTGATTTGGCAGTGAGGCAAATATGCGTGACTATAGTTTCAAGCCCCAATTCTGATCTTGGACTCATTGCCACATACCATAGTTCATTATACAATCACAGAATGGTAGGGGTTGGAAGGGACCTCTGTGGCTCATCTAGTCCAACCCCCCTGCCGAAGCAGCTCTTCTGTCGGCACCTGCATGCCAAGAAGCTGATTTTGTTGTGATATTACACCTGTGTATACACCAAAGGACTCTAGTGCATCAGCGCTGCTTGTTCAAACCACATTAGTACATCAAACCTCCATAATGGATAAGTAAAAAACATTAAAAGGCATTATTTTTTGTAACAACTGTATGCATTCTTCAGCAAAAATTATTCACATTTGTAACAATAAGCTCCAAATATTCATAGTAATAAAAGCTATTAAGAATAAAAGGAAATGTATGCCTTCAGGGCGACTTCGCTACCTGTAGCCTGTATTATTAGTCTTGTCCAGCTAAACCTATACAACTATGTTAGTCCATAGTACCAACTGAAGAATCTCAAATTCAGAAGCTTGTCCTCAGAACTGAAGGAGCTTCAAACCACACAAGCAGTCGTTTTCCACAAATCAGCTGCCAACCAAAAAGAGCACCATACAAAAACTTCTGGCAAACCAAAAATCAGCAAGACTCCTGAAGTGGAATATTCTCTTTCTGAATACTGTAATAATTTGCCTTGAAGCCTTTTAAAGTTGAAAAATTATTATAAACAATATCCAGCAGACATATAGCTCTTTGAAACAAGTGAAGCTTTATAAAGTTTCAGGTCCCAAATGTGGGCTAGAAGTCAACCTTGTTGTGGGACTGGTGTCTTCCAAAGGGCCTCTGAAACTCATGACCTCTAGAGTAGGAAAGAACAAAATTAAGTAAACACCCCTCAAAGTGACAAAGCAGTAGCGAGCATGGTTTGTCTATAACAAACACATCTGTCTCTGGGCCTGTGTCCTTGTGCATGTAGCAGTTACTGTTTATTACACTGCCTGTGTTTACTTTACCTTTTGGTGTAACCACGTACCCTCTGTAGGACAAGTGTTCCTAGCATTGTTTCTATCAGCGAAAGACCTTGTTAAGTACCAGTGCTGTCTGTTTTCAAATATTTATCACCGACTTTTCCCACAACAGTAAAAGAACAGCCCATCTGCACTGTATCACAACCGGATTATTTGCGTTTACTGCAGGCCTTGACCCTGCCGGTCCCTTGTTTGAAGGAATGTCACCAACAGATCGTTTATCTCCAGATGATGCAAACTTTGTAGACGCAATTCATACATTCACTAAGCAGCACATGGGTCTCAGTGTTGGCATCAAGCAGCCTGTGGCTCACTTCGACTTTTATCCCAATGGAGGCACCTTTCAGCCTGGCTGTCACATCATGCACGTGTATAGCCACATTGCACAATACGGAATCACTGGTAAGAACAAGGACACAAAATGTGAAGCAGCATTGCAGCTGCACTGATAGTATCTTGGGGAAATTTGACATATCTCTATGGTCTTAAACAGTATCTAATGGGAATATTATCTCCCACTATATGCAATGAAATTTCTTTTCTAGAAACTGGTTATCTCATTTTTACATGTATTGAGTTCAAACTGCTCTTACTGACTCCAGTAAGGAATCTGGCTGCTTAGCACTTCTGAAAATGAGGCCATGAGCATCCTGCTGTCAAGCACTTCTGAATAATTTCAAAGGTATTTGTTTTAGCGGTAAAGGAAATGAGAAAATTAATTCTAATTAAGCCAGATTCATCTAGTGTGCAATTAATTGGTTCAAATCAAATAAAATACACGGCTGTACTACTCACCTCCTTAGTTCACCTTTTTCCAGCTCCCTGTCCTTCAACTGTGCAGATGATGCTCTCTCTAGGACCTGAATGCCAGTGTTCCAGGCTAAGTTTTACATATAGAAGCTTACTTCCAATGTACCTAAACATAAACGTATAGAGAAACTGATGCAACATACTGAAAAAAGCTAAGGTACAGATGCACAGTGGCAACCAGAACCGTTCACTGAAAAACCCCAGAAGAATACTGTTCACCCAGAATACCACATTGCAAAAACATTTCTCAACTATCACCACACTACCTAAACGTAAGCCTTACTTGTAAGCGGATAATTTATGGAAAATGTGAAACCAAGCATCAGCTAGAAAGCTTATCAGTGAAGACATAAAAACTGTCCATCATGATATATCGCAATTACACAGAAGATAATTACTTCCATAATTTGATGACACTTAAGGAAGAAAAAGATACTTACTTCTCATAAAAGCAGATCTATGTATTTAAAAATGTTTTAATATATTTAATACATTTTTTGCTCTTTTCCCCCAGTAGTAGCTGCAAGCAAAATTCAATTCAATGTGAGGGTTTGTCATTCTAATAGGGACAACATATGACATTACCGCGTAAGCATCCAAAAGACAACAGTGTTGTTGAACTGTTCAGAATGGTACTGCTGTCTTTAACGTGGCACGATCTGAAAAACTGCACATAGCCTCATACTGTATTTCATATCGACCAAAACAGCCAGGACAATGAAATCAAGCTTCAAATTTAGTCTTAAACAGCCAGGCTAGAGAAGTTTAAGCAGCAAATTATTCCATTTCTTTTATCATGTGAGTTCAGCCAAACTATTTTTGGATAATCCTAAAATAAAGCTGCTACAACGTATGATTTCTGAGGCAAATTCATGATGTTTCAGTAGTAAAGGGGGTGGGGGAAAACAATAACATATGTTTATAGTTGGTTACTGTATTCCTCTGCAATTGTAAAGAGGAACAAGTGCATGCAAAATTATGCTGTTTGCACTTTTTCAGGCATCACTCAAACTGTGAAATGTGCCCATGAGAGGTCAGTTCATTTGTTCATCGACTCTCTGCTTCACAACGATAAGCAAAGCACGGCATACTGGTGCAACGACATCAACACTTTCAACAAAGGAATGTGCCTCAGCTGTAGAAAGAACCGGTGCAACACGCTGGGCTACAACATCAGGGAGGAAAGGCTCCCAAAAAGCAGACGACTCTTTTTGAAAACAAGAGCACATATGCCTTTCAAAGGTTTGTGGGAATACCTGTTACAGTCTCCAGATTGACCACGAAGTGTGAGAATGAGCCTAAGCTTTGTGATCCTGTTTACTCATTTACTAAAGCTTATAAATTCTATGGGAATAATCAATTTTCTGAGACAGCTGAGAATCCTGGTAGGCTGTCTTGATGCCCTTTCAGTAAGTTCCCTACTCTTCGTATTTCTGTGGGAAAAAGCACACTGCCTGCCTGCCACAGGCTATCCGTGGGTCCGAGGCCTCCGAGCTGCGCAGCGTCCTGATCTGCAGGACTTCCCTACCGCTGGCCTGCGCGAGTTCACTGTAACGTCTGCGGGCATACGGCCAAGCCAAAACAGCAGCATGATTGTTCTGGAAGGCCCGTGACACGTCCTGTTCCAAGTCTGCCCAAATTTTATCTGCAATTAGTCTACAAGATGACATGTAAATTATTACTTTTCAAACAATGGATAGGTAACAGAATAGCATGGACTTTTACAGGGCACTAAAAGAAAGTGGCTGGTACTCTAGCTTTACTTCCATTAAATTACTTTGTTGAGAGCACACAGTAACAATGTTCTAAGCTGAGAGAGACAATCAACTACCATCAGATAGAGGGGAAGCAGTCTGACAGGGAAATGGGGCCTGTCTGCCCGTCTCCATTACAAAATGGCCTGGGCCTGGCTGTAGGCTGGTTATGACTCAGCCGTCGGAGAGCCCGCGAGGCAGCTGCTGCTGCTGGGCAGACATTCGCCTGCCAGCGGGAAGGTTTACATACCTTCTAAAGCCAGAACCAGCAGGACCGAGTGGGACAAATGGCAGGGACGCACTTCTTCCAAGTGACTTTCGGTGGGGGGACGCTTGGACACGTGGCGTTCACTCCTCGCTACCTCCCTCCCCAGCTATCGTTGGGGCATTTGGCGAGGAACATCGCAGCACAGCCCGGGTAGGGCTGCTGCTCGGAGCCGCAGGCCGGCAAGCGCGGAGGAGACCTGCGAGGGGTACCCACCTCCTCACCCAGCAGCCAGCACCGGTCCTGCAGTCCCCTCAGCCTGGGCAGACCCCTCAGCACCTCTCCTCCACCCGAGACAGTGCCAGGGTCCTGCCTGCCCCCGGGCTCCCCCAGAACAGCCCCACGGCATGGGGGTCCCTCACCACCCCACCCGCTGCTGGGGCTGGCCCCTTCTGCCTGGCGCTGCCGGAATGGGGGTGCCTCCCTCCTGCTGGAGGGGGTCAGCCTGCCCGTCCTCCGCCCAGCACCTTGGGGCTGGGGAAACACTTCCAATGTCAACAGTGCGTCCCTAGCATAGACACTCTGGGGCTTTCCAGTCACGAGGAGGAATGCTTAAAAATGCTGTTTGCACTACACACCTTGTTTCCCCGCAGTGCCCAGTACTCAACTGCAGTATCACACTGCATTATTTTAAAAAAATGCAAAAATTCAGGTGCTTTTAAAATAATTTTGGAAGTCTTCCACTAATGCAGCTGTGAAGTACACAGTGATGACTCCAGAGGGGTCTGCTCAGCCCTGACTGATACTCAGAGTAGCTGAATCTGCAGGGTCACAGAATCATAGAATCGTTTAGGTTGGAAAAGACCTTTAAGATCGAGTCCAACCATTAACCTAGCACTGCCAAGTCCACCAAATCTCTTTTTACACTTTTCAAATGCCTCAGGAAGCTACCTGAAGTAGATTTAAAGATTGCAGAGGCCGTGTCTAGTTCCTGATGTTATTTTGCCGCCGTACAGTCAGGTCACCATCCAAGCCAGGAAAGCGAATTGCTCTGAGGCCACAGCGTCAGCTACCACCACGCAGGCACAGACACGCGATCCCTGTGTTGCAGGTCTTCTCTGGACATGGAGATCGTTTCAGCTTGTGGTAAAATATCTGGGTCCTATTGGCTTTGATTTAATTTTTAAACATGTTGCATTTTTATGCTTGTAACTGGTTTTGCTTCAAAAAAACAGCCGTAGAGCATGCGCAGATACCGGTGCCCCAGACAATGGTCTCCTTTCACAAAAGCTCCCAAACAAGGCAGCAACTGTGGGAGGGTGTGTACAAAGTCATCTTTGTAACGCTCTTAAAAAAAAATGTTTGAAGATCATGCAAGAAGCCCAAACAGAAGAAATTTGAGAAACTCGGCATCACACTTCACAATCCTCTGCGCTTCACAAAATCCAACATTTCATTTTTCAAGTTAATGGCATTATTTTCTAGACCATATGTTACTCCAGTTCTAACGAAAGGTAGTTGTTACAAAGAAGTTATCATTTATAATAAAGCTGTGATGGGACCCTGACCCGAGTCAGAGTTTTTATATGAACATGCTCACCTCTTTCCTTAAAGTGAGCATCATAACCACAGCAAAAGCCTAGGCTTTATCAGAATGTACACTACAACAATCAGTTTTTAAGTGAAGAGAAAACTCAGAGCAAGACAGGATAGGAACAAAACTGACCTGTAAACAAGCGTGTCTGCCTGTTTTGTCCTCATCAGGTTTGCAGCAAAAGATTAGCCAATTTTTATTCTACTGACACATTTTCAAAAGAAAATACATTGTTCTCTAACATACAGTAACTATGAAACAACAAAGATACAGCTTTTCTAGCATGCCTTCCACTGTAAACACTCAGAACTGCAACAGAAAAAAAAAACTCTATCTGCGCATATACCTGAAAAGATGACTCCCTTAGCAGTATGGTGGAACCATTCTCAGGTGTAGTGAAGCCTGAAGTGGGTGAGGAGAGGAAATGAGGAAAGAGCATCTTTCTACTCAAAAACTAGTGTTCAATAATGTTTACCAGAACAGTTTCCCATGTGTCATTTGACCAGATTGCAAGGATAAATACAACACTCCTAAATCATCAGAATACTCTGTGGACTTTGTTAACAGAAATTACTTAGGGTTTTCTTCCTCAACACCTAAAGCTGTTAGCTTTGTCAAGTAGGTGGCTGGTAGAATCAGACCAAAGAGTTTTGGACATTCAAATCTAGCTGACAATATCTGCGTGCACATGGCCTCTAACTGTAGGTTGGGGTTTTTTTTCCCACCATTTACCAAATATCAAACTGCTTGTAATCAGTACGCTGATGATTTCTTAGGCATTCTTCATTCTGACAGTATTCAATTCGAAGACTTTCTTAATCGCTATTCTTCCAGAGGCCCACCACATCTCAAAGTATTAATGCTGCCTTTCTTATAGTAATGTGCTTGAACAAAGTCATATTGTTAACGGATGCATGTCAAGCACAATGTATCATTATGCATTCAAGGAAAGTTTGTGAGTCATCTGGTTTGCAGGGCAATTTTCTAGCTGATCAGAGAAAAAGCCTGACTACATTGCATGCGGTCTGCAATCTGTATGATGCATCTCGAGCCGTGTCCAGTCATACGGATTTGTCTGCTGATTAGATAGAGGGCTTGCCAGAAATTCTAACAACTAAACTTCAGAAAAGCTGAAATATTTCCCATGGAAGAGTGTTTTATCCTACAAATGACACTCAGCCCAGCTTACCTTTTTTCTCTCTTTTAAATAGAGGAATGGGGCCCCAAACCCTAAGGGATTACACAGCACAGCAACAATCAGAAAAAATGATGATGTTTTAATTGCCACACATTTGTTTAAAAAAATAAAATGCAATCAAGTTTCTGCTCTGAAAGGCAAAATTCTTCTGCCTGAGGAATCTATTGCTTCTTTGACCATCAATTTTGTAACTTTGCAAATTCTTCCTTTCTACAGTCTATCATTATCAGTTCAAGATCCACTTCGTTAATGAAATCCAAGGCAAGCAGATAGACCCAACTTTTACCATCTCTCTGACAGGCACTAAGGAGGATGCTAAAAACCTGCCCATCCCACTGTGAGTACTGATATTACACATCATTGCACAAGCGAGAAGCAAGGTGTCACTTCATAATACCATATCACGTACATAATCATGCTATGAGTGAAATGGTTTAATACTCTTAAGTGAATATGAACTAGGAACCATCCTCTCTCCACCCATACTCCCTAAAACCCACAAACTTTCACAGTGTTCATACAGTTATTGCATGAAAAAGCTCTATTTAAAAAACTTTGTAATCTTGGAAGTTTCCCTGAACATTAAGTATCCTGTCCACTTACGTTCGGTCCATCCCATGGCTAACACAGGGAGGTCTGTTCAACTAAAACACAAATAAATAAGCAGCTGTAATTAAGGTAAAGAATTTTGGATATTTCTCATGAAGGACACTATCTGTATTAACAAAAGCAAAGGCAACAGCGTGGGTCAGCATTTGCTCTAGCAGACAAAAGATGCAACATAGATGCTACTATGGGACACCTTCTCTTTTGCTGTCAGAAACCACTACTGCTTCACCAGTTGTTCAAGCCTCGCCCACTTCCGCTTCTTTTCTAGCATGTTGTCGTATTTCACCACTTTATGCACCTGGAGGAAGGGTACCCTAGAGACAATAATGTTCCCCTCTGGAGAAGGAGGAGGAAACATACTTCTTTCTTTGGTTTCAAAGAGAAGAGAAGCTAATATTTTTCACTTTACTCCATAATAATTAAGACAGCATTACTCTGGGTTTGTTTTCTGCAGAGTTGAAGGCATTAATGGGAATAAAACCTACTCTTTTCTCATCACCCTGGACACTGACATTGGTGAGCTAGTAACAATCAAGTTCAAATGGGAAGGAACTGCAGTTTGGGAAAATATCTGGGACACAGTGCAAACCATAATACCATGGACAAAGGGCACACGTCGACCAGGACTTATAGTGAAGACCATAAGAGTGAAAGCAGGGGAAACACAGCAAAAGTAAGTGTAAAGAAAACACTATTTTTCTGTAATAACACCACAGATGTTTGGCACACAGGCTATCCTAGTTCAAACCCAAGCATCCAAGCCCCAGCACTCAAACCAATGGTGAATTCATTCATGCACAACTTCTGGCTTTCCCCACTCCCCCTCAGATCAGGCTGCATGATTTTTAAGTGACTTAAAAGAATTTCTTTGTTCTCAGCTCAGAAATGAATAGTGAGAAATGTTCTGGCTCACCACTGCCACTAATTGGAGTTTAAGGCACAATAACCTTGAGTAACAAATTTGTTGATACTTGGGAATAGAGGATAGAGAAGGAGTTAGCACACATATCCAAGAAAGAATTTTAACAAATTCTGCAGTGCTATTTTTCTGCTCAGTTAACAACAATAACTAATGACAACTTCTTGTTTTTAGAATGTGATTATCTCACTCCATAAGGACCATATGAAATTTCGAAGAAACAAGGCACTATGTATGATAAATATTGACTCCAACATTAAGGCCATGAAAAATTCAAATTCCTACTTACAAAAAACCCACCAAATCTTAAATATTGACTTTCAATACCTATTTCACAGAGAAACTCAGCATCACCATTCTTGAAAATCCTCATTAGAAGGATCACATGTAGAACTACATAGTCATTTGATTATTCATTGAAGTTAAGGGTTTTACCATAAAATTCCCTTACTTTTCATACAATCACAGAATCATTAAGGTTGGAAAAGACCTCCAAGATCATCAAGTCCAGCCGTCAACCCAACACCACCATTCCTACTAAACCATGTCCCAAAGTGCCACATCTACACATTTTTTAAATACCTTCAGGGATGCGGAGTCAACCAATTCCCTGGGCAGCCTGTTCCAATGCCTGACCATTCTTTCCATAAAGAAATTTTTCCTAATATTCAATCTAAATCTCCCCTGATGCAACTTGAGGCCATCTCTTCTTGTCCTATCACTAGTTACCTGGGAGAAGAGACCAACACCTGCCTCACTACAACCTCCTTTCAGGTAGTTGTAGAGAGCAATAAGGGCCCCCCTCAGCCTCCTCTTCTCCAGACTAAACAGTCCCAGTTCCCTCAGCCTCTCCTTGTAAGACTTGTTCTCCAGACCCCTCACCAGCCTCGGTGCCCTTCTCTGGACACACTCCAGCAACTCAATGTCTTTCTTCTAGTGAAAGGCCCAAAAGTGAACACAGTATTCCAGGTGTGGCCTCACCAGTGCTGAGTACAGGGGCACGATCACCTCCCTACTCCTGCTGGCCACAGTATTCCTGACACAAGCCAGCATGACATTGGCCTTCTTGGCCACCTGGGCACACTGCTGGCTCATCATCAGCTGGCTGTCGACCAGCACCCCCAGGTCCTTTTTCCACTGGGCACATTTCCAGCCACTCCCCCCCAAGCCTGTGGCGTTGCATGGGGTTGTTGTGACCCAAGTGCAGGACCTGGCATTTGGCCTTGTTGAACCTCATCCAGTCGGCCTCGGCCCATTGATCCAGTCTGTCCAGATCCCTCTGCAGAGCCTTCTTACCCTCAAGCAGATCAACACTCCTGCCCAACTTGGTGTCATCTGCAAACTTACTGAGGGAGCACTCAATCCCCTCATCCAGAGCATTGACAAAGATATTAAACAAGGCTGGACCCAAAACTGAGCCCTGGGGAACACCACTCGTGACCAGCTGCCAGCTGGATTTACCTCCATTCACTACTACTTGCTGCACTCGGCCATTCAGCCAGTTCTTTATCCAGTGAAGAGTACACCCATCCAAACCATGGGCAGCTAGTTTCTCCAGAAGGATGCTGTGTGAAACAGTGTCAAAGGTCTTACTGAAGTCCAGGTAGATGACATCCACAGCCTTACCTTCATCCACTAGGCAGGTCACCTGGTCATAGGAGGAGATCAGGTTGGTCAAGCAAGACCTGCCTTTTGTCTCATTCAAGAGCCAGTCCAGTGTCTGATAGTTGATGATGAATTACTACACTGTTTGGGCTGTATAAGAGGTTCCTGGAGTGACAAACTGTAGAAGTTTCAACTACAGACATTTTGACATTTGTGTAATGGGCACAATTAGTGGTCAAACAGAATGTGAGCAGTCCTGGAAAACAACAAGACTACACTTCTACGTACCACACTTTCACTTGTATTTGACAGTAATTTTTGCAGTCTGGTTGCGCTTTTTCTACAGTATAAATTCAGTGATGTGAATTTTGTCAGCTGAACTCTGAAGTAGCATTAGAGAGCAGTTTTCTGGAGTAAAAACAAAAAATTTGAATGGAAACTGAAATCTGTGGGTTTTTTTTTTTTATTTTGTTTGCTTGTTTGTTTAGGGTTTTTTTGGAGGGGAGGGTGGGTGGGTGCGTGTTCCTTTTTTTCTTTTCCCGCTGCTGACTGCTTCAAAACTGGATCACCAAGTCTGAGTGTCCTTGTTCTGTACATACAGCAATGCTAATAACACTTTTGAAACTGCTTATTCACAAAGAGAAATTTCAGCCAGAAGACAGAATAACAAAGCTTGTAATAATTCCCACTGCTTCAATCCTTTGAGAAATTTTAACTGAGCAGTTTAATTAAGGTTAATGAGAAAAGCATGTCTTACCTTGTAACTGTGGTTCAGTCTTGGAAGGTGTTTTTCTTGCCACAGTCTCTTTTTTAGCAGCACCAGTTATAACCACTGCAGACTTTCTGTTGAACAATACTTACTGGCAGAGCTGCATCTCCTTGATACACAAAAGACAAATTAGACAATTTAGAGACATATTCATAACACGATCTGTGTGTGCTGGAGGGCAGAGGAGGGATCATATTTTCTTGGGCTTTGTCCCCCTGAAAATGTATTTTGTAGGTATTTTCTTCTCCTAACACTGTACTCAGCACTTGCTTCTACCATTAAAAAAAAAAAAAAAAAAAA
>Ga0065711_1031290_pt1 | contig 30071 bp, 28 predicted proteins | sample Hoacrofraction12_FD_59098 | JGI IMG/M metagenome (GOLD analysis project Ga0065711, IMG submission 59098) | Hoatzin crop microbial communities from Cojedes, Venezuela - Epithelial fraction 12 v2 (version 2) | ecosystem: Host-associated > Birds > Digestive system > Esophagus > Crop | place...
GGGCACAAACGGAAGCAGAGGAAGTTCCAGCTGAACATGAGGAAGAACTTCTTCCCTCTGAGGGTGACGGAGCCCTGGCCCAGGCTGCCCAGGGAGGTTGTGGAGTCTCCTTCTCTGGAGATATTCAAGACCTGCCTGGACGTGGTGCTGTGCAGCCTGCTCTGGGTGACCCTGCTTCTGCAGGAGGGTTGGACTAGATGACCCACAGAGGTCCCTTCCAACCCCTGCCATGCTGGGATCCTGTGATTCTGTGATCCTAATAGCTACGAGATCCAGCTAATCGCATCGCATGAACGAAATAGCCCTAAATCATCCCTGTCTGATTCTTGCCTCCAAAGAGACATTTCATGGGTGATTGTAAGTGATACAGTGTGTGGTAATGGATGTATTTAAATGGGATTTATAGGTGACACCTGTCACATAGACCCTTCCATCAGTGACAGGCTGGAGAGATTTACACAGTGACACTGAGATGTGAGCTCGTTGTAATAGCTCCCTCAGTCACCGGCAGAGCGTTTGAGCCTTACGACATTTGTCAGAAGCACAAACTGGGCTGCTTTGGCCACAGTATGATATGGCACTGCACAAAAGTAGTGGCGAAGAGTTGAGTGCATCTTGGCATCCGTCCACAGCAGATTTCTTCAAACCCCAAAGTTCTGCTCGCCTTTTCAGCAAACATTGTACGAGGTGTTTTGATGAACCATTGGTCACAAGAACTCCACGGGAGCAAGAAGCACTCAATAAGGTCAGCACCACACAATCTCTCCTCTCTCCTGTGTGCTCCCTGCCTTTTCCTTGTCCCTATTTCCTGGTTACTCTGGCTAAGGAGGTCACTCCAAAGGTCCCAGCTTGCCTGTACCCCCAGCTGAGCTATGAGGTTGTCTCCTCCATTCCTGCGTAGACCATTCATTTCAGGTTCTTCTTCTCCATTTCTGCAGGCAGCCACTTTTCTCCTGGCAGCTCCCAGCTGCAGTTCAAAATGCTCTCCCCCATCTCCTTATTTATTTCATCTGCCGGCTCCACAGCAGACATTTCTCCCAGCCCTATCCAGAAAAGCCTTCCTGCCCCTTCCCGTTAGAGGAATAGCAAGGATATCTGCAATGAGGTTATTTCTAGGAGACCACTTACGCCATCCTGATGCTAACTCGCAGTGTCAGCTCCGCTCAGGCACAGCCAGGCTGCAGGAAGGTTCTAGGCATTACTTCTATTGTTTAAGATTTTATTTTGGGGGGGCTGGTAAATTGATTTATTTTTTCCTGTTGCTCTTTCCCCAAAGATCTGTCTTTTGCTGTTCATGTGAAGCAGTTCATATCACAGCACACACAGATACACACACAAGCGCGTCAAACGACTGAAGTCACCAATCAGTCTAAACACGCACAGGGTACACAAAATCTTGCTCCCTGAGATATCAAAGGCGGCTGGATACTACCTTGAATTGACCTGTGGGAGCTGACTCTGTGAGAACATTTTCTCACTAGCAACATGATACATTTCTTGATTCTTGGGCTTTCTTTTTTTAATATATATCTTTATAATTCTGCTATAAGGCAGCCAAGGATTTGTAAAATTAGCCTGTCATAACAAATTCATGTCCTCATCTAAGGCTGCTGTTGTGCTCCCTCCCAGACTGGAGCATTCACAGACTAAAGCTGCATTATCACAGTAATTTCAAAGTTCAATAGTGTATTTTCAAAAGCAATTGCTTTTAAATGCAGTTTGTTACGTAACAGCAAATTTAGACTTACGCTGAGCTCAAAATGAAATTCTTTAAATAACAAGTCAGCTCCTGTACACTTTTGTCTCTGCTTTTTTTTTGTTCTAAAATGATCCAGTTGCACTTGGTGCCCCTGAAAGAGCGAGGTTAGAAGCACTATATAAAGCCTTTTTATCACAAAGAGGGGGATTTTCAAACCCAGAGGAAAGTGGATTCCACATTTTTAATCTCTCAAAAGTCACTCGTTCACATGACTCATGGGCCTGAATGAGAACTTCTTCTGCAGAGAGATACAGGGCAGACTGGTACCGAGAGTTATGGATGGCAACGCTGGAGGCTGGGTTTTGAGGAGAAGGGGAAGTTTTACGTTAGGAATGATAACGACATTGATGGAAACCTTTCTGACCAGTAAAACCCCTATCACTAACCCCGAAAACCTCCTCCTTCTGCTGCAGGACACAATCTTTTTGCGTCCCGATGAATCAAGTCCCCCGTTGACATGGTTGAATATGTTCTTCTCCTTGAAACCTTGTGTCCTTGTTCTGATTTTCCTCTGGCTCCACAATTTCTCTTTCATGATGTTGATAAGCAAACTGGCCTTCTCACTCAGGAATTCCATGAGGATGTCCTCTTTCACCATTTCTTGCCCACTAAAAGCAGGCCAGCCTCCCTCCCTACTCATGCTCTGCACATCCACCTCTCTACCCTAGATAGTCTTGCCTGAGATTCTTCTCATTTTCTGGGGAGATGCACAGCTCGGACGTACACAACTCAGCAAGCCACAGTGAGCATCATTGGCTGGCAAGAGAAAGGAAGACCTTGCTGAGCACAATTCACCTGACCTGTCTGAGATGCTTGCTTTAGGTAGTTGTCTTTATAAATATCCTCAAAACCACCTCAATACCACTCTGCAGATCCACCCTGAAGACTTTCCTTTCCCCTGGCAGCAATCCATAGGTCCTGGGTGCATTATAACTACCATCTATCATATTAACCAATAAAGTCGGGCTGTTTGCTTGTGCTCCCTCCTCTGTCTGTACTCCCTGTTCTATTTTCCCTTGTTTTGTCATTACGCTGTAAGCTTCAGAGGTGCTGTCTTCTAATCAAATTCCTAGGTGCAATCAAAATAATAATAACAATGACGTTGATGATACACATTTCCAATTAGTTGTGACAGATTCTTCATTGGTAAATCTACACAGGAGGACGCTGGCTAATAAGTGTTTAGATTACTTCCCACTGGAATCACTAGGAGGTTTTCCCTTGTTTTTCAGTGGTGCTGGCTTGTCTTGTAATATAATCTGGGGACACAAGCACTGAACCCATTCGTGCTGAATCAACACTGACAAGCCTATCGGCTTTTGCGAGAACTATGGTCAAAATGGTCAAGTTTGTGAGCCTAAAGGCACTTTAACTCAGATGCTGATCATCCCAAGCTACCATCTGTGTGTGAAGACATATAATAATTTATAACAACATGAGCTGAAAAGCCGCAGGAATTTGACCCTGTAAGCCCAGCGCTTACCCTGCGGTTAATTAAGGTTATCTCTTTATTTGTGTTTTCCCTTGTGGGGTCTCAGACAGCAACAATCCAAGTGAATAGAAGAAGCTCTTAAGTTAACCTTTCTTTTCTTGGCAGTTTGGGAAATTATAGCTTATTGATTGCAAATAAGTTCCCTACCAGCCAGTGCTCTAAGTTATAATCTGTAAAGAAGCAAACTGTAATAGTTATAGAGCTCTCAGGTCCCTTTGCATGCTGGGGGTAGGTTGTTTTATCCGGACCCTTTGCATAAAATGTGCTCAGCAAGCAGCAGAGATAATGTTAGCAGAAGTGGTGTATGAGCTTTGCCAATGAGCAGATAAACAGTGTGACTGATGTGGTATCTTTCAGGAAGGGTGGTGTTGAGCATCATGGAAATGTATAGAAGCAGATGCTGACTTTTGAATGGTAACTGCTGCATTTTGACCACAGGGTTTGAATGCTCAGAGGTGTTGAGGTGCTCCTGATTCTACCCAGACTGTGGGAAGTAGGGAAAGTGTGAAGAAGTGGGGGTGAAAAGGGCAAAATTCATTCCCAAGATCACCATCACCAGCATCACTGGCCTCTTGCAAAGTGGTGAACCTCATCCAGCAACTTTGTGCTTTACACAGTGCTTACAAATAAAAGAAAATTTCCCAAGAAGCTCCCAGGCCCAGAAGAGTGCACCGCTGCTGTGGTTTGGAAATAGGAAAGGCTTTTTCTGTGCCAGGCTGAGAGCACCCACAGACCTGCCACTGGAGCCATCGTGTTGGCTTTTCACAACGAGCAGACAGCTATTTGTCATTCAAAGAAAAGTTCACAGGCCTCTCAAGTTTTATGTCTTTGCTAAAGGTTGATTCAGTCACAGAAGAAACAAAATATTGGTTATTGCCTGCCAGTCGCTCCTTGCTTAATCGGTTCATCATCCGGTTACGTAGGAGGAGCCGCACTATGGCATAGACGTGAACCAAGACTAAACAGTGAGTAACAAGGAGCAAACAGTGAAAGCAAAGGGCTGAATGTCTTAGCATAAAGTTCACAGGATGAATTAATGAATGATTTTCATAGAGAAATAAGAACTGTATTCTCAAAGGAGATTACTCACAATGAACAATTCGATCAGATCCAGCCCGAAGAAAGGAAAAGGGTAAGCATAAATAGACCTTCTCCAAAAGGAAAGGCTATTAATAATGCAGTGTCTTAATGGTTCACACGAGGACCATTGTTATCAAGTGTATTTATTAATAGTCTGGATGCCTGAACATTCATTTCAATGCATTAGCAGTGAAAAGAAAATTAGTGGATAAATATGAACCTATATGTAATTTTCAAGTCTTGAAAGCTCAGTTAGGAAATTCCACAAGTTCCATGATGGGGGATTGCAGTGGCTGAGCAAATTTGGTGCATAAAAGACAAAGTAATGGAAATTGGAATGAACAATCTGAACTATTCGTGTCCATTAATGGTTTCTAAATTGACTGTAACTGCTCAATAAAAGCTCATCATCAATGTGAAAATGCAATGAGAACCTCTGCTTGGTGTGCGGCTGTCAAAAAGTAAACAAAATTTGTGATCTAAGCAAGGGAGCAAGAAAGAAATGCAATCAAACACGGTCTAGGAGGGTCACACTGCTAGAGACCTCCTTGTCTCGTGGCTCATCTCCAGCTCTCACAGCACCATGCTGCACAACCACTGTTGTCACCTCCCCTAACTCATGACAGCAGGAGTTTGGACAACAAATTAGCCCCAAGAGAAGGCTTTCCTGACTCCAGTCCTCCAATGGTTGGGAGAAGTCCTTGTGTTCCAGCCTTGACGCAAGTGTGTGTACCTCTGCCGTAAGGTCAGCTGTCCTCCTGCACAGGGGAGATTACCCACACCTACGCCTAGTGTTTCTCACCTCAGTCCTCCATCAAATCAACTCAGGATGGCAGGCATCAGCCCTGTACCCTGTTAATACCAAAATAACAGCTACCGTGTAGGGAACCATCCCAAAAGCTCTTCCAGAGTTGGCATCTCCTTCCTCACTCCTGCTGTTGGCCTCAAGACCCAGCAATGTCCTTCAGCAAGCCAGGTGCTTTCTCATCCTTTAATAGTACTAATTGCCTGATTATCTGCTCAAGCACTGTAGTGAAGCATTTTAATATTTTAATGACCACCCTCCAGACTCCTTCCTTTGGAAAATGAATTCCTGTCACAGGGAGGTGAATTTCTAATTCTTACATGAAAATAAAGACCACCATGCAGCAGCGAATCCCAAGCAGCAGCACCAGTCTCATGTCTCACCACTTTCCACATGGATTCCTCCATCACCCTTTCTGCTTTTGTCATCTCTGCCTGCGCTGCCTGCAGAGCTGTCTAGGCTGGGCCTTCAGTGATTTTCACAAGTCTTTTTTTTCCCCTCACCTCAGCCAACAATAAACTTCACATCTTCTGTGTGAGAAGAGGCCCTTACCTCACCTGCCCTGAACCCCAAATGCCCTAGAGTTGCCTTCACCGCGGTACGATCTGTTTGAATTGGGTGTTTGCAGCTGTGTGTGAGTTGGATTAGAAAACTTTACATAAGATTTCATCAAACCCTGAACTTTCACTCCAGTTTTCTGCACTGGCTGTTAGAGCACCTGACAGCAGACACTTGCAAGTTCTCCAAGTTTCCTGCTCCAAAATCTTCCCTTGTCCTAAGCCTACCACTGTGGACATGGATGTTTGGCAGAATGTTTTCCCTTGGAGTACAGTTTGTCTTCAATCACCTTCCATGTAGCGCAGCACTTAATACAAGTCACGTAGCTCTCTTCCTTTTCAGCTGATACACATCGTAAGTTAAAATGCAATCCTATGCCAATTCCATAAACAAGCTTCCAGCTAGCATTCTCTCCCTAATGTCCTCTACTCTCTGCTCGGGTACTTAAAATCTTCCATTACTCTGCTCTTTCTACATATTTTATTGTTCATTCAAATCACCTTCCAGTCCAGACTTTTTCTCCCATACAGAAAAGGAGAGATGCTTTTCCCATCTTCCCATTTATTGAATACTTATGTCATACAGCTAAGCAGGTACTCGCGGTAGAATCTTTCAAATAAAACTGATGCATGTGAAATATTGTACAGGTAGCAGTGATTACTGCAGTAAGGAAGGTCCCAATTCTGCATAATTCCACCGGCTTCACTGGAGCAACTCCTCATACAGATCGGGGTAGATAGAAGGTTTTTCCAGTACTGGCCACATTAGAAATTATTATTTTTTATTAGAAATTATTATTTTCAGGTACTTTTAATAGGCTTGCAGAATGTTGTCCTTTGGGCTGAAATTGCCCATAATCAACACCTATCCCACAGCGATTTCTCCCTTGTTTTGAAAGTTTGAACAGCATTGAGAGAGCTGCTTTTGAATTTGGTAAAGAAGAGAAAATATCTTTTTTTTTTTTTTTAATCTTTCTGACCTTTTTTTCTTGGCAGCTCTATAGCTGAATTGGCTGTGGTTTGAAAGATGCAATTTGGCAGGATAATAGACCTCATTGGGGAGCAGTGCAGGGATTTGTATTGCAGGAAATTTGGTTTGATTTGCCCATGCTACAAGTATTCAAAAATTGCAATCTGACCATGTGCAGTGGACGGCTTTTGCTAAGATGATTAGAGGACATGGAGACTGGGGAATAAGACTTTGTGCATCCGCTGAGCCAGAAGTGACTTACCAAGGGATGGGCAAGGAGACGCCAGTGTGGCGGAGCAGGATGCTCCACTCCTTCCACCCCCAGCACCCCAATCTGCAGAAGGCAGGAAGGGCTCCTTCAGGTGAGGCTCAGCTGGAGATGGGCATGAAGCAAGAACCACCCACAACCCGCCTTCAAGTCCTGAAAAGCATTTTCCCCCAGCTTGTTCCTATGGTTTGATTTTGTATGTTGAACCCCATTTTGGTGTCTGCACCCCATTTTGGTGTCTGCACCCCAATGCGTGTAGATCCACGCTTATTGCCATGCTTGTGAACTATCCCACTGTTTTCAATGGCTTTTTTTTTCCTGGTTATTTAGGATTTTGCAGGATCAGATCCATGCTGCATAATGAAACGAGACTTTTTCCTAAGCTGTCTCCAAGACTGACCACCAGGAAAACTGGGGCCAGAGCAATAAAAAGAATTCATATTTCTGATCCATTTTAAACCAGAAAAGAGATTTTTCACAAACTTCCTCAGCTATAAGGATTCTTTAAATCCTCTTCACTCTCTTTAAATCTGAAATCATTCTCATGCAGACACCAGACATAGACCATTTCAAAAAGCAATACATAGACTGCAGAAATACTGGCAAATCATATTCACATGCACATTCTTTGGAGTAGTTGTTAAACTTTGTGGGTGAGCTGACTGAATTAGTGAAACAGAATATTTGACTGAAATAAAAATATCTTTGGACCGGGCAACTGGAAATCAGTTTGCAACAGTGATTTCTGATAGACAGTTGTACTGCATGAGCAAATTCAATGCTTAGGGAAAAAGAATCAAGAGACAGAATGAATAAGAGATGCAGTTCGTAATAACCAAGCAGTGAAAAACATGGTCTTTTTCAAACATGGTGCTGGCCATCCTCGACTGATCTGCTGTGGCATTGTTGAATTTGTTACTAAACTGCATTTTCCTAACAGAAGTTTGCTGTTTGTTTTTCTTTTTTTTTAATTCAAAGCCAGTTTCAAGATCCCTAATCCTTGCCGGTTGGTAGCTTACTCTGAAAATATCCCTGCTGAAACCAAAGTGGAGGGATAAACTAACCAGCATACATATACATATATGCACAGAGCGAGGGAGAGAGTTGATTAAATTCAGCTCTTTGCCTTACAAACACTCTCCACTTTGATTTGCCAGGGAGATGAGGATGAGATACACACAATTTATCTGATCCATACTCTACCTATGGCCTTTTTCATTCATGTCCACTGAGTAAGATGTGAAATTCCTGCATTTTTTTCATTCCACTTTGACAATACCTTCCTTGTTATTTGCAGCGTGAGAATACATAAAGCATAAAAAGTGAGGCAGTGCTATTTCTGCTCTGTGCTGCAGTAGAAAACCCATTAATTGCGTTTTTGGCAATGAAGCACGATGAGGTACATGCATATAGGACTTAAACCTCTTTAAATATGCAGGAAATGTTCCCCTAACGAATAGCTTTCACTGCTTTGGAGCTGCTCTGTGAAGTGCCAGTGACACAGGAGCAACTTCACCGGACTCGCTGCAATTGGGATGGGTGGTCGTGCTCAGGGCAAAGGTGTCTGCAGCTGGCCAAGGTGGGCAAAAGCTGGGGCTGCTTTTTGATCCAGTTGCCAGGAAATCCTGAACCTCCAGGAGTACTGAAGATGGTGGAAAGGAGGGTTATTTTATGCAGCTCGTTATAAGTAATAACTCAATGAAAAACATACATTAGGGAACCTGGAGGTTACACAGATGGTCATTCAGCTCCTTATGTTAATGGTCTGTGATACAGGCTTTAGTGTGTGGCTGCACACTGTTTCTCCCATGATGCAGTAAATCATCTCAGGTTTCTTCTTCATTTGCAGCCTGGTCCCCCATGACAGTGGACATGTAGAGACAAAGGGACGGTATGATTTCCTGCATCTCCATGTAAGTCCTCTAATTTTGATCTAGCATTGTCTTTTATTACCTGTCCTGAGAGCTACAGGGTGGGTTTCAGGGTAAAAGACGGTAACTGGTGCTCACAGCAAGACACGTGTCTGTGCAGGGCGATAGGAGCTTGAGATCACCCAGTCCAGCTTCCCTTGGCCATGCTGTGGTGCATTGGGATCCAGGCGTATTACAGCTGAAGGTGGGTTAAGTAATGATCAGCAATTAGTAGGACCAGCTAATGCTGGTCTTTTTAAATTCAGAAATGGCTGCTGATCTAGGGGAACTGGGAAGAAGAGCTCTTAAGAGAGTGAATTTATATTCTGAGTTTTACTTCTCACTCACAGCTGTCTGAAAAACGTCACTCCCCACCCAGCTACTCAAAGAGGAGAAGAGCGTGAGGAGCAGGAACAGCTCAGATCTGGATGGGCTGTTTGTCAGGTATGAATTCTCTCATCCAGCCACTCTCACTTCTATTCAGCACATGTAATGAATGTCTGAAAAATCTGGAAATTTATGTTCAGATCAATGGGAGCTGATTAATTACCTAAGATGTATTCAGATAACGGAGTTGAGAGGAAAAGCAAAGGCAATGCTTTCAAAAATGCTCAATGAAGTAAACCAAGTACATTGAGAATATGTTTAAAGGATAAGTGCAAAGACGACCCAGGCAAGCGGGGTATCAAAGAAAGGAGACATCCAAAAGCCAGTCTTACAATCAACAACATAGACATGAAGGAGAAAAGAAATCTCTAAAGCTATTAAAAATCTGGAAGCCTATTAAAAATGGATGAAAAAAGGTACAAGGAAATCAAATCAAGAGACATGGAATGGCACTTACGAAAGAAACCTTTAACGGAGTGGAAAAATTACTCTGTGATCCAAGTGAATTTAAATAGTGGCTCCAGTGATGGTGGAGAACGGCACTTTCTCATTTCACAGATCTGCTCCCAACAGATGAAATGTTGATGTGCCTTCAGTCTATGGGAATGCACTGGGCCTCACCCTGTGTGTCCAGCCATGGTGTCCCCACCTCAGCTGATCAATGACACAACCGCCACTAAAAAATCAAGTCTCTGCTCTGCCTCCTGCTTCAGCAACAGGATCAGCTAATCCTGCTCATGTCTTGGTTGTGCATTTTGAATCAGAAAGACCACTGTGAAAGCCAGCAAGGGTAAAATTAGTGCAAGTGAAAGCTGAATCTGTCTCTCAAATTGGTCCTGCACTAGTAACCCACTCAACAGCACGATCTGCCGAGGTCCCTGCCGAGATGTGGTGCTGGGCCTGCAATGCTTGCTGCAGCTCGGCACTGTGTGGGTTTCAGCTCTTTGGCAGGGGAGCTGACTCTGAGCAATGGAAGGGTGAGAAAGCTGAGATAATATTGGCACACAAGAGAAAGCTGATGTTTTTATGTCCAGTCTCAAAGACCAGCCCTTCTGCAAAGAATTAACGTTTTTTCTGAGATATGATGGGAAGCTCCTTCTGCCCCAGCTTCAGCTGCATTCTAGAAGCACATGAGACTCACGCACCAGTACCTTGGATAAAAGAAGTGCTTGTGGAAGTTAGAAAGCCCTTGCAGAGTCCTGTCCCTTCCAGGTGAGTATCGTCCAGGTCTGGTTTCCTTTCCCTCAAACCTCGTCTCTCCCAGGTGAAGATCTACTGGCAGCTTTACTTTTTCCCACTTTCTTACTTTCAGCTTGGTTTTGTCTGCAAAAGCATTAATACTCATGCTCAAAACATTACTCCAGTGGCAACGGAATTAAAATGTTCCCCCCAAATCAGGAGATCTTTATAACAGAATCATGGGGCTTTTTATGTGACAGGTTGAAGGTGCAGAGGCACCGGAGGCATTTGGGTGCTGACTGTCACTGTTGCACCTCCAGACAAGCCTGGCTGTGCTGCAGGAGCTGTGACCCACACCTTTCACCCCCTGCCCAGCTACTTGTTTTACAGACCCCTCCCTAGCTGTAAGACCGGAGGATGAGAAAAGACCTCCAGCATCCACATCACATAGCCCGCCAGGAGTGTCTCCATCTCTTCTTCAAGCCTAAGTTTAGTTCCCTCCTTCCCCTAATCTTCGGGAGACTGTTCCAGATCATTACAACTCTTCTATTAAAAATCTGCTTGTAACTTCATAAATGCTTTCATGGCCAGGATGCTGCATTTGTTCTTGTTTCAAGACAGTCCTTTATCTTAAGTAGCTTTCTTCCTCCTCTCTGCTTATTCCCGCTTCCCCCATCACAGTCATTGCTTTTTACTGTTACACAGCTAAGCCACGCCTCTCCCCGGGCAGATGAGCTTTCAGCCCGTATGGCCCCTTCTGCAACCTTTCTCTGCACCTTCCCATTCACTGCCCTTCAATGGGGTTGGCAAGAGATGTGCCGAGGTCCTGGATGAGGTCGCACCTGGGCAGGGACGCCGTACTCGCATTCACCCATTCCTACAGGGAAAAAGTTGCCCGGGCTAAGCACGTCTGCCTCTTTCAGAGCTGCACCGCGCTGGCGGCTCACCATCCCCCTGCGACAGATGAGTGGAAAGAATTTTCTCTTCTGTTCTGTCATTTCCAAGTGATGAGGCCCAAGCTTCAAGCAGAAATTCATGTTATTAGTCCCAGCGTGCACAGCTCTGCACTTTGTACTGTAACATTTCATTCTGTTTCTATTACTTCCCTCATCAGGATCATCCAAGTGTTTTATTTGTTATATTTGATCCGATTTTCCATTTACCTTCAGGTCTTTAATTATTCTTTCCTTGCAAATTTGTTCTAAGCCTTGCATACTGTCGATGTCTCTAGTTGCCTGGATCCTCTGTTTCTTGCTTTAAACAGGAGAACCGGGCTTGCCATTTCCTCCTGCTCGATTCACGTATTGAAAATCCTTAAGGGTGGACTTGTGATTTGATGTGCCAGTTCTTTTAGGAGTCTGGGCTGGATTATTTGTTCCCCCCTGGCTTCAGTGCACTAAAGCTCTTTCAGTTTTGCTTTCACCTTAGATGCTGAAGTGTCCATTTTTGTAAATCTTCTGCCCATTAGCTGTCATCCCTGTGCCCTTCTGTCCTGAAGCATCATCTTTACCGAAAACTGAAGCAAAGCACTCATTTAGGGGTTTTGCTGTAACTACATCTATTTTTTATTTCATCCGTCTTGCTTTCCTTTTCGCCTGTGTTGCGTAAGATTTTTTTGCTTTAAAAAAAATAAGTATTTGCAAGTTATAATTCAGCTTGAGTCTTGGCAAGTCTCATTTTAGTCTTACAGTTTCTGCACTCTGAGGGAGTTTGTTGATCAATCTCTTCTTCCGTCCCTTTCAAGCTCTCTGCTTTCTTGCCATCTCTCTTCCAGGAGACCAGCTGTATCCTTACTCTCTTTGCCTGGAATGTGCCTTCCAGATCAGTTTTGCACTTCTGACTTCCCAAGGTCCCCTCTGTACTCAGGCCCCAGTGCTCTCCTGTAGAGAGCTCGAGTAGAGCTGGCTGCATTTGTTGGCTCTGTTTCTCAAAGTCTGCCCTTCCCAACTAACAATCGGGTTTAGTTCATCTTTCTGGTAAAGCTGAACCGATCTGCGATCACCCCATCCCAGCTCTTCTCTACATTCAGCTCTTGTATAACGTCCTCTCTGGTTTACCAAAGCGACCTGTGAAACAGCATTCACTGCAGACCTCCCCACCTCCCAGAGTGCGGGTGCAGACTGAGGAGCTGTAGCTCCAGCTGAGGAGTTGGGGTCTTCACATCATGGAGCTTGCAGCTTGGTCAGCATCAGGAACATCTGCTGTAAGGTTGATGGGACAGTCCAGATTCATGGTCAGCTCATGGTCCCACCTGAGGACCATACATGGCCAGGACAGGAGGTGGGAATCCAAGCTCCAGAAAGCACTGTTTGTGGTGTCTGCAGGTCACCCTGACCCCTCTCCCTCTGCGAATATTCTGAACATTGCTACCTACTCTGAACATTGCTACCTTTGACACCACCGGGTAGCTGAAAAACAAGTAGCCAGATTCTCTTCTTCTGTTCTTATTTTGTAACAATAACCTTACAGCAAAGTCTTATGCCAACAATACAACAAAAAAGGAAACAAGAAACTTTTCTAAGAAATTAGCAACATTTCCCCTGAACACATGGTTCCTGCGGTTTGGGTAATGTTTAGAAGAGCTCATGTTACTGAAATTGCAATTCAGATCTGATTAAAAAAAGGACTCCTCTGTAGAAAGCTGAGGTTTCGCATCTGCATTTCTTCTACTTGATGATTTTTCATGTGTCTTCAAGTCCAGTGTCTCTGTATGGTTTTCAAATGACCAAAACCAACCAAACAAAGTAAAAGCAGTTTTAAGGTAGGCCAGTGTTAGAGGAGAGACCCTGGAGAGTCTTGATCCATGCTGAGATGTTTTGCAGCAAAACAGGGCATCCTGCATCAGCCATCCTCATCCTCTGTCAAAGGGGACATGATGGAGCTGGAACATTGCCTCTTACATGTGTTTTCTTTTTTGTTTGTTTAATGAGGTTCATTATCTCACTGAAATCTTATGACTAGGGACACACAACAAGCTCCCCTAGTTGTCAGAGTCCAGAGGGAAGCATTTCCCACCCCGTTGATAAATGTTGAGATGCTAAAGACTTTCCCACTTTATACTGAGACAAAACCAAGACCTGCTTGTTAAAGAGAACAAAGCAACATTCCTCTGTGTTTAGGGGCACTCCCATGAGACACTAAACCTGGACCCAGCTCTGGCTTTTGCCTGAGCTAATGCAGCAGCTCATGTCCAAACCAACCCCATGCTCACTTGGGAGCTGCAGGACTTGCTCATCCTCTCCTGTCCCCAAAATTTATACAGCATGCCAAGCAGGGACACCTCTTCTCGCCCAGAGCCTAGGAGTGCAGATGCGGGAAGGGAAATAAAGGGAAGAGTGAACACCAGTGAGCGTTGGACTGCGATGGGTGGGAGCAGGCACCTCAGGGAGAAGGGGAGGCCATCAGGGTAGTGATGGTCCCCAGAAGGGGACTGCTGAAATGCAGGGAGCGTAATATAAGTAGGGAAACAGGGACACTGGCAGTCTCTGGTGCCCAGAGATTCTTCAACTACTGATTTTGCATATGGGGGATCCTTACTGGTGAACCATTCTGTGGGGGGGCCCAATATTGGTGTAAACCAGGGCTGTGGAGGAAGGATTCCCTCCTGTTTGTTCCTGCTGGTGTATGTGCTACAGATCTCATTTATGGAGTTACCAAATGCTGAATCCAACCCATGGCATAAAGCAAGATGCTGTTAGAATAACAACATAAATCTTCATCTTTGAAATGACAAGTCAGCTCTCATAAGAGGGGAGGAGGAGAGAGATGTTTTTTTAAAATGCGTTTGGTCAAGTAAAGAGTTCTAGTTTTTGTTCAAACTGCCGACTTTCCTCAGAGTAAGATAACTCCTTTACTAATGAGATCCAGCCCAACTGCAGAGAAGAAAGTGAGTTCATTCAGCAGATGCGTCTTTGTTACTCCTCATGATTTCTAGACATGGATTGGTTTTTTTCTGTGATCTCTCAGATCTAATTATTTGCCATGCAAGAATAGCTTTTTCTAATGAAATCTGATGTGCACTAATAAAGACTAGCTTGGCATTGACAATGACACCTTTTGCTCCAGTTCATGCAAGCAGTACCAGAGAATCATGTTCTTAATGGTGCAGGGAAGGTTTGGTGAGTGCTGCTGATAGAGCCTGCGACGTCACTTCTGTGCAGCAGGATTTTCTGTAGGCTGCATTAGTGGGGCTGAGCCAACACAAAGGCTCAATCTGAGAGCTCATCAGATACTAATTTACTGCTAGTCCTGCTATAAATAATGCATGCCAACAAGGAGCTGCAATGGCCCTAAGTGGAGTAATGCGCTCAGGCTTGCTTCCTCCCACAGAGTCCAAACCTCACATCTGTGTTGGTACCACAGGACAACTTCTTCAAAACCGCCTCGGTGACTTAGGGTCTTTATAGGAAAGTCACTGGGATTTAGGCACCTTTTATCTCAGTCAAGATATTTATATCTCCATCAGGCTGTTTCTTCCCTTACTGTCAGGAAACGCTGGCTAAAAAGCAGAAAGCAGGCAAAAGATCTACTGGGATTTTCCATGGGGTGAGACACGGATTCCCTGAAAGGTTTTCCAGTCACTCCAGTGAGTGCCAGTAGGTCCCCGGAGTGGAGTGGAGGGTCTTGTTTAACATCTTTATCAATGAGCTGGATGAGGGGATTGAGTGCTCCCTCAGCAAATCTGCAGATGACACCAAGTTGGGTGGGAGTGTCGATCTGCTTGAGGGTAGGAAGGCTCTGCAGAGGGATCTGGACAGACTGGATCGTTGGGCCAAGACCAACTGTATGAGTTTCAACAACGCCAATTGCCAGGTCCTGCACTTGGGTCACAACAACCCCACGCAACGCTCCAGACTTGGGGAGGAGTGGCTGGAGAGCTGCCTGGCGGAAAAGGACCTGGGGGTGCTGGTCAACAGCCGGCTGAACATGGGCCAGCAGTGTGCCCAGGTGGCCAAGAAGGCCAATGGCATCCTGGCTTGTATCAGGAATGGTGTGGCCAGCATGAGTAGGGAGGGGATCATGCCCCTGTGCTCGGCACTGGTGAGGCCGCACCTTGAATACTGTGTCCAGTTTTGGGGCCCTCAGTACAGGAAGGACATTGAGGGGCTGGAGCGTGTCCAGAGAAGGGCGGCAAGGCTGGGGAGGGATCTGGAGAACAATCTCATGAGGAGCGGCTGAGGGATCTGGGACTGTTCAGTCTGGAGAAGAGGAGGCTGAGGGGAGACCTTATCACTATCTACAACTACCTGAAAGGAGGTTGCAATGAGGCAGGTGCTGGTCTCTTTTCCCAAGTAACTAGCAATAGGATGAGAGGCAATGGCCTCAAGTTGTGCCAGGAGAGGTTTAGATGGATACCAGGAAAAATTTCTTTACTGAAAGAGTGGTCAGGCACTGGACCAGGCTGCCCAGGGCAGTGGGGGAGTCCCCATCCCTGGAGGTGTTCAAAAAATGCCTAGATGTGGCACTTCGGGATGTGCTTTAGTAGGCATGGTGGTGTTGGGGTGACGGTTGGACTTGATGGTCTTAGAGGTCTTTTCCAACCTATGATTCTATGAGAACGGTCTCAGCTGCACTGTCCCTAGTGCTGCTGAACAAGGTGGTCTGAGAGACCCGTAGAAGAAGCAGCAGGACACTCCTGGCCAGGATGGGATGGAGGACTCATCCTGACCTGCATCTGAGCCCTGGAACACGTCAAAATTATTTGTCAAAATCAATTTTGAGAAACGCAGCCAAAAGATCTTCTGAAAATTCATCTGAACATAATTTTCCCCACCCAAGAAGAGTAGCCAGATCATTCAGTCTTCCCAGTAGTGCAATGCCTGTGTAGTCAGGGTGAAACCTAAAGCTTCTCCTACAGAGCTGCTCAGTCTGTGTCTCTCCAGGTTTTCAGTACAGGGGGAGGTTTTAGTGACAGACTGAATATTTTTGGTTTCTGTTCCACCTCTTCTTTCTGAAGGATCTTAACAGATCTTGCCTGACACCTTCCCTGCCTTGTGTGGGTTTTTTTCACCTTATTTCTTGAGTTAACTCCCTCTTGTGCCCCTTTACAAAACCCTGATGTAGCTTTGGCCTTTCTACCCATGAACAAACCCAAGACTGTTTGGGGCTCATACTGTCCATGATTAATAACGTAGCTTCCCTGTAGTTTTCTCCCCTTGCCTATACCGGCATTTTAAACGTGCTGCAAATTTTCTTGCAGACTGCATTGTCTGACGTAAGAAGATCTCTTGCCGCCTGTTTCGCTACAGGTATCTGTTTCGGCCTCAAGCCCCCACCCGCTTCTAACTGAGTTTCAAACATACCTGTTGCCTGCCATCCTCAATGCTCCCTTTTATAGGATTAATTAAAGTTGGATTTCCATTTTCAGCAGAATGACTGTGGTTTGATAATCTCTGGAATTATCTCACTAAGCTGAACGGGGCTTGGTGTGTGCTTCCTCCGTTGTTTCTTTCCTGCTTTTTTTCCATGAGAAATTTAAGGATTTATATTCTTTGAAAATCTTTTTTGTTGTTGGTAGTTTGTCATTCCTCTTATGTCCCTGTGATTCCTGGCAATGGCCCTGGGCCAACTGATGTGGTGTGGTCAGACTGCTCCTGTCTGCGGCCGGTAGTTTAGTGCTCACCTGGCAGAGCAGGTGATGTCCACCCTGGGGTGGTGTGCCCATACCACACACCTCTCATCCCTGCACCATGCACAAGACATTGGGTTTAAGGTGCCATGGTCAACACAGAGCAGCACCTATCCCTTGGCACTCACAGGGTTTGGCTCCTGGCACAGGGCTGGCACAGCCCTTCTCACCACACTGTCAGGCTTGAGCAGTTTTGGCATAAGGATGGTACATTTGGGGGGGCTGCACCCCTGTGCAAGGGGTTGTGCAGGTGCAAGCACCATTCATGGTGTGCATAAACTCTTCAACCAATACACGGATTTTCAAACGCCACATTTTCATGCGTTTCCAACCCCCACAAGCATAGCTTGTTCCCTCCATTCGTGAAGTTTCCGTGTGACAGGAGAGACTTTTTCCCAGGCCAAGGAGCAGTGGCGAATGTGAGGCCCCTACCCCATCCAGGACTGCCATCCTCATCCACTAAAAATTGGCTTGCCTTCACCTCCAGGGAGTCCTCAAGGGGTGGAAGCTTCTTCTGGGGAGGACTGTGAACTTAAAAAGCAAATAAAATATAATAATGTTGCAAATAAAGTGTATGCAAATATAGTGCATGGTGGCAGGGTTGTGCTGATGTGGCTGAAGGTATGAGGTGCCCAGGGATGGTGTTGATGGGCTTTCTTGGGCAGAGATCCCCAAGCCAGGGTCACCCTGGTGCTGTGCTCTGCGTGGGCAGTGCCCAAGACCCTTGTCACGCCTTGGTGGCCAAGGGAACAAGCTGGGTCCCCCAGACTCAAGCCAGGAGTGGTCCAGCACATACACAGTGAGGGCCAACGAGGCTGAGCCTGGGGCAGCATGGGGTGCAGGGGCTGCAGCAGGGCTGTGCCCACAGCTACTGAGGCAGTGCCCGAAGATCATTGAAACAACAGATCAGAATCTGTTTTTCCTCCTGCAGAGCTAGTTGGTCTGAAGAAAACCCTTCAAGCTGTCATAGAAACTACCATACGTTTGATATAGCTTCTTGGGACCCTTGAGATGTGTTTCCTGTTTGTATGACAGCATTGTTAAATAACAACATATCCAAAGGCCCCAAGAAATAGCCTTTGCAAGGTTTCTCTCGGGGTCTAGTTTGAGATGTAGACATATCAGGGACACCTCCAGCCCCAGCAGCCCTGGGCAGCTGCCCTGGGACTCCACCTCCACCCTCCAGGCTCCAGGTCCACTCCAGCCTGCCCCATGGCTCATTCTACCCCACAATTTCCCCATCCCCAAAGCTGAGCCCCACAGCAAGCACTTGGGCCACAGGGCTAGGGGGAACATGGGTCCCACGCCGGGCAGCGGCCACTACCAAGCAAAATTCAGCCGCCGAGAACTTGGGATCGAGTCAAATCCCCAGTTGCACTGTGAGTCCCCAGCTTATTAACCACCAAAGCAGCAGCCCAGCTTTGTTTGAGAGAGGATTTAGGAAATCTAGCAAGCTGTTTTGCTGTTACATGCTGAAAGGGGAAGAACGGAGCTGTAGTATTTTTTTTTTTTCCTGAGTCCCTTTTTATCTTTTGGCAGCCCTTTGTACAATTAAATAGCTCCGTGGGGATGCCATATGTTGCCAATAGTTTTACACTTCTCAGTAGTGGGAGGCTGGAACGCTTTCCAAATTGACATGATAGGAACCCATTACAAAATTCTTCTCTGAGAGGAACGGCTAAATGTTCTGTCAAGGAACTGAATTAAAAATAGACCAACTGGTATTGTTATCTCCCCAAAAGAATGCACTTGGCACCACACATAACATGGTACATCTGGTGGTACATCTCTGGAGCCCGAACGCTAGTCCAGTAGGGCTGTAAGCGGTGAGGTGCAGAGCCCAGGTGCAGGTTTGGGACCTTTCTTCTGCTCCCCATCACAGCTGAGTGATGCTAGCTTGGTCCTGCCAAATCCATTGCCCTGGCCTCTGTGCTCTCCCAGGCTGGACAGGCTGCCACCATGAGCTACAGCACAGGGGGACCTCGTGGGACTGACTTCACTCACCTGAGCTCCAGCACCTCCCAGATAAGCTTCTTCCTGGTGTGCTGGAGCACAAATTCACCCGAGTGCTCCCGTGGGCAAAACAAGAAAGTGCCAAATTCAACTCCACTTCAGTACAACTTCACTTGCTCCAGATGAATTTGTTTTCCCACCATTTATTGTTGTCATGAAAATATGAATTTTTGCCCTCCCCCACCTCCACTTTATCTTTGATTGCCTTGTGCTTTACTTGTTTGCTCAGTGACTCCTCTCTGCAGGGCGGGTGACTCGTTCTGCTGTGTGACCGGTGGGGACACATCCAGCACACAGCTGTGGGTGGTGGAAGGGGGTTCTCATAATAGCTTGATAACAGCTATTAAGTAAATACCACATACTGGAAAAAAAAATACTTTGCTTCAACCTCAAACAGGGTGGGGTTAACTATCAGAACAGAGTTGTTTACTTTGGGCTGAAACGCCTGAATAGGGGACTTCGAAAATCTGCTCCCATGAATTACTGGTTTCCGCAAAGGCTTCTGTTATATGGTAGTGACAGCTAAAATAAGCAGAAATTTCTTGGAAGGATTTTCTTTTTGTCTCAGTTATGCCTTTACGACAATCCCTGAGCATCATTCACACAATCAAAAATTGCCAGTGTGCCGGGTACTACAATTGCAGTTTGAGCTGCCCCTTTATTTACTCTGAGGCTGTGTTGATATTGAGTTGGCTTAAAATAAACACAACAGCGTGGCTGATTCCTATTTGAGTTTGAACTGGGAAAAGTAGTAAAACAGCAGCAGAATAAGGAGTCTACCTGGTGGTACCTGGTCTGATTAGGAATAGATCAGGGTAAGTCCATTCGTTTTCGTGTGCCTGTCCCTGGGAGGGTGCCATATAAAGCGTCCCCGGACCTCCAGGATGAACCTGCTCTGGGGTGATGGTTGCCAAGAGTGTACGCTGGGCACAGGGAAGCTGTGCTGAAAGGCAAGGTGTATGAACTTAAGAGGCATGGCACGTTAATGGGTTTTGGACATCTCTGTGAGCCAAGCGAACATGTGTCTGTGCTTACACACCTCTACAGGTTTCCCTGAAGCCTGTGTCCACCAGCCAGATGCAGTAGGAAAGCGGTAGGGTAAAAGACAGACTGTGGCCTCTACGTAATTCAGACTGCTGGACTGTTACAAGATCAGTTGCCAAACCAAGGGGTTTCTTGTGTGATTGCCAAAAAACCTGAGAGGACAGTACCTAGCGGCATAGGACATACCCAGAACTGTGCTAGAGAAATGCCATTTTGGTAAAGAAAACGAAGGTCAGAGGATAACTGATTCCAATTATCTTTTCTTACCTTATCCCCCTTGGGTCACTAGATAAAATGCACACAGCCAGCTGCAGAGGAGCAGCCCATCTCTGGCAGCTCCCTCTTGCTCCTTCTCTTTCACGCATCCCACCACAACAGCCAACAGTTACAGGGGGGCTGATACCCACCCTCTCCCCCCACTGCACTTCACCACGGAGCCTCCGAGCCCTGGAGCTCCGTGGGCTGAGGAAGTCTTCTGTTCCCCCATTGCTGGAGGGATGCTACAAAATACACAGTACCTATGGTGGGAACAGGTATAGACCACACTTGGCCAAGCAGGTTGCTACAATCCCTGCATCAAGCCCAAACAAGTATTTTGCCTTCTGGACAGGTTTAAGTGCCCATAGGCTAGAGCAGATCAGCCTTTCATCTCTAGCTTTGGAGACCAAATCTGACCTCAGGCAGGTGGCAGGACTTTGGGTACCCCCCTGTGCCCAGGTCTTCCTGCCGCCTGGCTGAGGGGTCTCTCCCTCAGGGGCTGGCTGCCCTGGCTCCCCTTGTGATCCTGCTAAACACAAGCTAGGCAGAATTTGGGTGGCCTTGCAGGGCTGCACTCAGTTGGAGTGACTTCCCTCTCTTCTCCTTCTTAGCCTGTGCAAGCCAGGAGTGCAGTTCCACATCGGAGGAACAAGCCACCTCAGCAGAAGGGAGATCCTTTGTGCCTTTCCCAGGATGTGCAGAGCTGCTGGGCTCATGGAGGGGGCTGTGGGTGAAACCTCAGCTACTGCTATGCAGGAGCTCAGGCTGGATCATCCAGTCCTGTCTCCTCTGAAGCTCAATGAATCTAGAAAACCATCTCCCCTTGTCATCTATGCTAAGAGATTCACAGCACCTGCACAAAAGTGCTTTTATGTCTGCTTCATGCATATTGAGAGTTGACATTAAAAGAGAGAGAAAGAACGAACAATCCATTAGGCTCTGTGCACTAAATCCTAGATTTCAAACTGACACATCTAAAAATACCTATGATATGAAAGCAGATACAGCATGATAATGATATACTGCAGGTCTATTGTACTCTACATGGGATTCCTGCTCCAGCATCTACTGCAACCGTTGTAAGAGATAGAAGCCAGGTTAAAATGAAGAACCATGCTGTTGGATGGATTAGCATCATCGGCATCCCAAAATGCTCCAGACCCTGGTCCAGGGCTCTTCTGTGTGGAGCACTGGGATTTGGCACTGGGTAGCTCTTCCTTGCCTAGGTTTGACATACTCCTCAAAGAGTCCTTTAGTGGCTGACCTGAAACCAATTTCTCGTGTGAAGTGGTTAGCATCTGTGCTTTCCCACTTTCTGGAGAGATTTCTCATGTCCTTGGATGTGGTAGAGAGCACGTGTCACAAAACTACTGACCTCAAGTTGGTATGGGGGGAGGCACTCGGGCTCTGAATCATTTAACTGTGTGAAATGATGAATCGTGCGTATTTCTGGTAATTTCCTATAGTTATGAACTCCAGTGAAAATTAAAATCAAGTTCTAGTCTAATTAGTTAATGATCTAATTTTATATAAAGAAGTTGAGGAAATCATATTCATTATTGTACAAAGCTTGTGTTTAAAATGAGCTCCATGACATACACCATCCATATCCGTGTGTATGGACTGTCCCCCAGCTTCCACACTCAAACTCAGTGACTGTGAAAGCATAGGGCAGAGTTGTCTAAAAATCAAATCTGCTGCTAGAAGTCTGCTGCCTGCCTGAGAGAACATGCAACATCCTCTTAGTCCAGGCAAAACAGCAGTGGGCTGGTTTGGCAACAGCTGTTGAAGTGAGGACCGCAGGGTGGAGGAAAGAAGAGGGACCCATGCTGCAAAGTCCCTGCGCGTCGCCCGAGTGTCCCTGCCCCTGATATCTGTGTTGTGTTTTCCAGCTTTTGCAACAGCGATGAAGGCAAGCCTTGGTCAGGTGTGGTCAGCACAGACCCCGCCACGCTCTGCAGGGGGCTGTCTGGGAGGCTCTGGCCTCGGGCTCTCAAGTGGACAGCACAGATGGGCTGCTGCGATGAGCTGGCGGCAGTTCTGGGTCTGGTTGGTGACGCAGGCTGGGATCCTCCAGATGAAAGGCTATAAAAAGGCAAATTCTTCACTGTAATTTGAGAGTACTGCCCACTGCAAATGCTAAAAAATTCTGAGGTTCCCAAACCACAGAACTGGCCAAACTGTAACAAGCTTTCCTTTTTTAATTGGAGTTCCTTCTTACTTTCCTTCTGGTTTCGAGCCGTTGGGTCACGTTGTTCCGATTTGCAGAGAAAGTCGCGAAGAAGCACGAACTGTCTGGTTTTTAGAAGAGAAACCTGAACCTCTCTCGCAGTCACGTGCCTCCAGGAGATGGGGCTTCTGTAAAAGGTCAGAGAGGGGGGAGCATTGCGGCAACAGCGTGTTGAGCAGGTGCCTTTTTCTTTCATCTGAGCGCGGTGGTGTGTGCCCGTGCGTGTCGCACGCTGCTCCTTGCACCTCTGCCCCACCCCAGCTGCTCCCAGCAGGGACCGTGGCCCCCGAAATGCAACTTTGTCCTTTCCCAGGGAGAGCCAGGGCCGTGAGCTCTGTGGGAGGAAATCACTCCTCCTGCTCTTTGAGAAAACCACGTGCATTTAAATGGGTAAAAGTAAGCAGTGAGGTTCACACGTCGCTGCGGTGAGAGCAGGGGACATGCGACAGGGCGGGTGGGGCTGTCACCTTCGGTACTGGCAGCAGCGGGGACCAGGGCAGCAGGGGCTGGGGCAGGCTATGTGATTGCCATTGCTGCTCACTGTCAAAATTGCTAGAAAAAACACCAGGAAGAGCCCCAAGGAAGACGACCAGTTTTTTTAATTGTTTGCTGCCTACCAGTGATGGTCCATCATGTGCCCACCCCACTGCTGGAAGTGACCACCCTGTGTTTCAGGGGTACTAAAAGCAAAAACCATCCAACCACCGCATTTCAAGCCCGGGGTTTGAGCCTGTGTCTCTTCCTGTGCTGATGCAGAGCACCCAACTCACAGCTCTCGTGCTCTCGGCTGAGCTTCTGGGGGCACCACAGCACAGTCAGGGGTTGGCACTTTCACAGACCCAACCAACTGGGGCGCATGAGCAAGTGTTACAGTCCCCTACCAGGGAAATGAGCCCTGGCTCACGTCCCTTTTCACAGGAAATGTGGGGAACCGGTCCCAGGTTTCCCAGATCCTTGGCTTGTGCTGAACAGCTCTAGAAGTAACTCCTGCGTGAGGCATGGTTGCATGTCAAGGACACTTCATACCTGATGGAGGCATGAGTCGGAAATTAAACCTTCAATCTGCTGTGGAAGAAGCTGCACCTCTGTGCCTCCCTTTCCCCAGCTGTAAAATGGGCACATGGGCCACCAACTTCTGTTGGTGGAGAGCTTTGACATACGTTCCTGCTAAATGCTGGATGAAAGGCAGGAGAATCAAACCAGAGAGGGACAGACCAAGCCCAGAGGTGCTCAGTAACCCTCCTGGCAGTGCCAGGATCTGCAGGCAGCTCTCAGATGTGGACAGGGATGGCCCTGGGGACAAAATGCCTTGGCCCTAGGGCCTGCTTTACCATTGCAGCTCTTTCTGTCGGGCTGCTTCAGCATCTGCTGGGAGCAACGAGGCCCTTTTCCCCAGCAGAGACATCTCCTCTAAGCACTGAGCAAGACACAGGTCTTGAAGGAGGAGACAGGGAGTAGAAGGCTACGAGATGGGTGAAGGTAAAACACAATTTCAGTTTCTGTGTAACCCTGGCTGTCTCTGTATGTGCTTTTTCTTACTATTCCTCCCAGCTTTCAAGGAGTCCATCTGTCACAACAGTCTACTGCTGAAATACCTATCCTGCCAGAAACCTGACTTTGGATACCATTCTTTGTACAATTTCCCTGGGAAATATACTACTGTAAGGACTTTCCTAATGTGTGAGGTCACCCACCCCACTGAGGTTGTGCATCTCTATCTCCATCAGTACCAGGTGCTTGTGTAACGGAGGAATTCTCAGAAGCCAGAGCTCTGAAATCGGTCCTACCAGGAAACGAGGACAACGGGAGATACTGCACCTTCCCTTTTATCAGAGCAAGAAAAAAGTTGCAAAACAAGAGGAGAAAGGGTGTTGTGCGAGTAGTGGAAAGAAAAGGAAGGAAAAATAACAGCTGGGAAAAAGAGAACATGAAAGGAGATAGACAACGTATGCCCCAGGAGAAGGAAAAAAGAAAGGGTGAAGGTGTTTGGAGGAACCGTGGGTGGAGGTCTGTGTTCCGTCACCCGGTGGGCTGATCCCCGCATCCTGCCCTGCTCTGAGGATAACCGCCTGTGGGACCTCTGCCAGGAAAACCGGCCTCATCCCCCCGGGTCTGCCGTTTCGTCCTGTCTCTGGGGGAATCTTTGGGTGCACAGCCCCAGTACACGCTGCTTGCAAACCATCTGTAATGAGAGACGCTGTGCGTTGTATTCCTCTGCCAGGGCTGCCTTCACTGCTCCACCTTTTAACAAAATCCTGCCCCAGCCCCCTTGAAGAGGGGAATTTAGGAGGGAGGCCGTGGTGCCCACCCTCAACGCTGGAATAAAAATGCCCCATGGGTAAACTCCAGAACTCCCATGCAGCTTGGCTTGCTTTTTATAGGATTAGCTGTTCCTCTGCATCATCACGTATGGATAGACGTGTCAAGCAGCCATAGATTACTGTCACTATTAGGGTCACCTGCAGGAACTACTCTGGATTCTCTCTGGTAGCACAAAAACTGAGTCTACTCAAGTAACATAAAATAAGACAGGCTGTGACAAATTTTTAAGCTACTTCCCCACCGCTTATCCTGCCACAGCCATGAATTCCCTTTGTCAGTGCGCTGAGCACTTGGGGCAGATGTTGGCAGGGCAGGCAGGGGCTCGGCGGGCCAACGTACGGGAAGATCAGGCGTCTCCAGTATTTGCCATCATGAATTGAAATGATATTTGTTTTCTGATAAAATGTTGGTACTTTGCTCTTTCGCAAGCTACTTTTAAAAGCAGTTACTCTGGGGAGTAATTTAACTCCTTCCAAGAACCCCTGTCCTTACCTCTGCTTACTCGCATGTAGGAGCTGACATAAAACTTCATGAAGCTCCTGAGTACTCAGAGATATCCAGAACCTCTTGCTGAGGGAGAAAAGATCCATCCCAAATGAAAGTTATTATTGCTGAAGCTTTTAGGAGTCTGGAAATTATGGTGTAATATGCAGCATCTCATCCCTGACAGAAGTGCCTTCAGGTTTGGTGGCCCTCTCTGCTCTTGCAGCTCCTGGGTGGGACATGGGACCTGGAAGGACCATCGAGGATGCGGAGCCCAGCCCCGTGCATGGCAGTGGCTCTGGGGGACTGGTTCGCTGGTGATTCACACCATACCCGAGGAGCAGTGGTGCCCTCAGCACTTCTTTCAGAGGAGGCACTAGTTAGTTAATCTGAGAAAGTCAAATAGGGGAAAATTATATTGGTGAATGCTATTTGCCAAGTGACAGAAAAAAACCCTGTGATTCATTTTTGGGGGTAACTGTAGTTCAAACATCCTCAGAGAAGGTTAGCTATTCGTGACAATACACCCAGAAATCATTTATTTGGCAGTGGATGAGAAAAGAAAAAAAAATTAAAAGTTGAATAAACTATTTTTGGATAGTGCTATTGAGCCAGGAACAAGGACCAGAGCCTACCGAAACGTGGGTCCGTGCAGCCGAGCCCCGCTCAGGCACCGGGTGCCTCACACACCTGCACTCCCAAGCGATCCGCAGGGACGAGCAGCGAGCTGGCCCTCTCTGTGTCCCGTCCCCGGTCCAGTGGCATCTGCCCGGCACAGAGCCACCCGGCTCTGTCCCCTCGCCCTCCCTCCCAGCCCCCCCGGGCCGCTTCCGTGCTGTATGGTGGGCACTGGGCCAGTTTGCTGGAGGAGCCTTGCAGAAAGAAACCCTTGGTCCAGGGGTAAAATTGCAAAGCTGTCATGTCAGGCAGTGGCAGAGCCCTAGGAAGAAAACCTTGATTAGTATTCCTAGAGCTCTGTGCTTTTTCAGAAGAAAAGCACCTACATTTAGCAGCTAGAGTAAATATCATGCCTTAATATTGTGTGTTAATAGACTCGCTTTTTCAGCTACTGAAGACTGTACTTTCGGAAAATTTATTGTTGCTATAAAACGAGTCTCTATCTCTCTCTCTCTCTCCTCTCTCCCTCTCTCTTCTGCTAATTGACAAAGAGGCCCAGTAATTAAAGGACAATAAAAGTTTTCCAGTAATTAGTTTCTGTTGTTTGGTTACAGGCCATCAATTGTTCTTTAATAATACCAATCGTTAGCATGCAGTAGTCAGTGGGCTCTCAAAGGCTTCTGGGGCACAACCACTTACCAACACTACACATTCCATTCCCATGAGGGCATCCCACATCCAGCGGGAGATTAACCCTCTCCTAGGACCAAGTACTCCTACCCTGCCTTCGTGTTTTGGGGTAAACATCTCACATAACTGATGAGCAGGAGCTGGCAATTAGGGCAAGGTAATTATCAATAGCTGAGGAGCGGGGAGGTGGGTAGCTGGGGGTGGTAGTGCCGGGCGCTGGCAGCCCCGGGGGGTCGTACGCACACCTCAGTTGCAAGGCTGCTCTTCAGCATGGCTTGCCCTGCTAAAACTTCGTCACAAAATACTCTTTCAAGGCCCAGTTTTGCACAGGGGCATTCCCAGTGATTTCAGCAGGATTGAGTGAACGCATAGGCAAGTTGGCATACGCCAGCTGGTTGAATGACTTCATACTCGCCTGCCTGAACGCTACATTTTGTGCTTGAGGCTCAGCGTGTTGGCAGGGTTCGGCACCTGTACAGCAGTGGCTGGAGACAGTGTTCCCTATTAGCCTCTTTTTTCTTTGGCTGGACCCAGCTGAAGCTGCAATGAGAACAGACCCAGCGAACCTGTCTCCAGGAGACATCTCAGCAGTGCAAAGATCTAAGGCTTTGATCGTCCTACATAAAAATTTAGCCATCAGATTAGATCCTGATTTAGAATAGATGCCTAAGATTTCCTAAGGGTGGAAGATACTACACGCCAGAGATGTTGCCCCTGACAACTCCTCCTCTCTACTGACTGCCGAGATGGTGCAGGCACCTTGCCTGGCCTGGGCAGCCAGCCTGGACTGAGGTCCCCACCCAGCCGAACTCCCTGCCACCTAGCTGCCTGATGTCAGGGAAGCTGAGTCTGAGGAAAGCACTTCATAAGGGAAGGAGAAATTGAATCCTTCCCCTCCACATTTTTCACAGATGCCTTATATATGCACCTGACTTAGAATACGTTTGGACGCTCAGCCTCCCATGCAATCCCATGTTGGTTATGTGATTGCTAATAATCTCCAACGGTGTTGCTGCAGTGCAGGTGTCCCTTGGAAGCCATGGCTCCTGGAGCTGGTAACTGCCCGGCAGTCTCAGCCACCAATAAAAAAGAAAAAGAAAAAAGGAATAAAACCAAGCTTCAGCATTATAAAGTAAAGATTAAAAATACAGTCTTCAAAATTCAGAAAACAAATTAAAAAACACCTCCCCATCCCTTATTCAGACAAAGATATACATAAATACATAGAGATTCTTTCTGTAAAGCAGAGACCCAGTTTGGGGACATATGACTCACAACTTTTGAATCCTTAGGGCTGCAATGGAGGGATGTCTTGCAGCACCTCTCTTCAAGCTGCACAGCCTTTCGCTAACATTCACAGTGTGGCTGAATTTAATATTTCATTTTCATCGCACTTTTCCAGTCTGCTGCACCAGGTCTGCTGTGAGACGGGAGCAGCTCTCCAAGGGCACGGTGCTCAAATGCACCTCTCTAATGGAGCTTCTATGGCAAACTTGTCTCAGGGCTGGGGCTGAACGACAGTGGAAACCAGTGGACGCTGTCATCAGGGAGCAAAAAGACCGCTGCTCCAAAGCTGGGATCCTCCCTGCGGGTCCTCCCTCCTTCTCTCCCGAGGGCAGCTGCCTGCCCTGCCACTGCGTGTCTCTGCTTTCCATCAGAAATTCCTTACGTGCCACTGCTGAACAGCCCGCTATGGTCCCACGAAAAATCTTGATTTTGTCTAATCAGAATTTTCTGACATTTCCTGGAAGATTCCCAGAGAGCACTTAGACACTTTTGTAGCCTGGATTCTGGATATGATTTCTGTCCATAAATAGCCAAGGCTGAAGTTCAGTTAAATAATCATGGCATCCAACAGTGCAGCCCCAGCCAGAAGCTTGGCATGCGCTTGTCGCCCTGGGACAAGTGCTGCACGGCTGTGCTGGGATATCTGCAGTTTTCCCCTGGTCTCTCCGGCCTCTTTGTCCACCCAGCACCTCTTCCTCACAGTGTCCCTTGCACAGGCTCAGCCTGGGCATGCACTTGCCCGGGACGTGCTTTGGGAGAGCTGCCCACATCCCCCACAGCGTTGCAGTGCAAACGTGCTGGGGTAGGACAGGTGGAACTGCAGATCCCAAGTGACCGGAGAAGACTGCATTTCAACACCGCATTGAAACCAGAGGCCGTCATCCCTCAGATCAGTTCTCCCGGCCAAGGCTGTGGTGCACCACGGTCTCCAGGGCGGTGGATGTGGCCAAGCGTCACAAAAGGCTCTTAAGGTGGATTTGTGGTACCTCAGGGCAGGAAGAAGAGGTAGCTCAGCACACCCAAAAGAACATTACCTTAAAGATGGGTGCACAGGTACTTGCCAAGGACTTGCTCCATTGGGCTCTGCACGCACCTTGTTATCTCTTCTCTAGTGAAGATGAACCACTCAGTGAAGCCCATCTCCCATGCAGATGCTAAAACCTGTTTCCATACAGTCCTTTGCAATGAATTTGCCTGCGGTGAGCCCGAGTCAAGCTGGCAGAAGCACACAGTGAGACCTAGCCCCAAAAAGCTCATTTTGTATCCAGTTAAAGATTTCCCCTTGCTCAGTTTCAGTGTTGCCTCAGTCCCAGCCTTGGCACACCTTGCATGGCTTTCCAAGGGACCTCCTAGTGTCCCCAGGACTGGCGAGGGTCTGGCATCACCATGTGATAGCACTTACATGTCCCAGCATGGAGGCTCCTTGCAGGTGGCCACCAGGCGCTCTCTGGAAGGGTCACTTGGAAATGGGTGATTGCAGAGCAGCCTTCATCCTCCCCTCTTCTTTCAGCCCAAGCCATGCAGAGGTCCTACTGCAAACCCCCAGGGGACTGGGCCACTCTCCCTCAGCCTTGATGTTTAACTCCTCCAGGTCCTCTCTAGCCACCTGCTTTCCCTTCCCTCTCCTAAAGGTTCTGGATTAGACGGTAGCTGAAAATCACCTCACAAGCTAGCTGGGAACCCATAGCATCATTTGTTCTCTTTTTCAGCCTTTGACAAATGATTTTCTCAAGGAATCAGACTACCTCCGTTGCTGTTGGTGCTAAGGCATGGAGCACTCTCAGCACGAGGGATAGATCTGGACTGTGCCCTTCCTCGTGCTGAGAGATTGTTGATGGACCCAGTAAGACTTTTTCTCTGTATGCAGCTGTTTTCCTTAGTGACAGCAGATTTTGGGACTCTGCCAGCAGTTCACTAGTGGAGAAGAAATAAGTGGAAGGGTACATGGATACTTTACTAACGTCTCTGCTTTCACCTACCTCCCTAAACCCCTCCCAGGAGGGAGATCATCAGAAACAGGAGGTGCAGCTTCTTTTTCAGGCATCTTAGCAGCAACATCCTTCTCTCCTACAACAACGGGGGGGGGGGGGG
>Ga0065711_1031291_pt1 | contig 30071 bp, 28 predicted proteins | sample Hoacrofraction12_FD_59098 | JGI IMG/M metagenome (GOLD analysis project Ga0065711, IMG submission 59098) | Hoatzin crop microbial communities from Cojedes, Venezuela - Epithelial fraction 12 v2 (version 2) | ecosystem: Host-associated > Birds > Digestive system > Esophagus > Crop | place...
GCCAGGGCTCTGTCACCCTCAGAGGGAAGAAGTTCTTCCTCATGTTCAGACGGAACTTCCTCTGCTTCAGTTTGTGCCCATTGCCCCTTGTCCTGTCGCTGGGCACCACTGAAAAGAGTCTGGCCCATCCTCCTGACATCCACCCTGCAGATACTTCTAAGCATTTCTAAGGTCCCTTCTCAGCCTTCTCTTCTGCTAAGTGCAAAGTCCCCCTGCTAGTGCAAACTGAGCTCAGCATCTTTTGTGATGCCTGCTATTCTGACACAAGAACAGGCCATAACAACACTGGTTAGTAAAAGCCCTTATTACCCAGAGGAGCAACATGGAAAAGGGACAACCTAGTCCTGCCTTGCCCTTCTCCCCCAGGCCAGCAGCTTTCACTTGGACAGCAGAAGTACAAAATTATCTGCAAGTTGCTGTGAAACCCCAACAGCCAGAGCGGTTTAAGGAGACCAAACAACATGCCACCAAAATCGAAAAAGCAAAGCCTCCTTCAGCTTGGGCAGGAAGGGTGTTCGTAAGGACCCAAGCATGTCAGCAAACACATCAGGTAACGAGCACCAGGTGAAGTCCAGGGAACAGCAGGCAGCTGCAGTTTTAATAGGCGGCCTCAGGTCATAGTAAACCCTAGACTCATGGTTTCCACTTCAACCTGCTGATCCACGAAAAAAATCCACAAGCAAACCCCCCCCAAGTGCCTTGGCTGCAGCAGGACTCTGACTTCGGCATTGCCATGTGCTCCCCACAGCCAGGGAGGGATGTGGGTTTTTTGCTGAGGCAGCAGTTTTCGGATGCCTTGGCTTTGGCATCAAACCTGGCACTGGATATGCACCTCCCTGGTTTGCTGACCTCGTGGTTATGCCAAAGCAGCTGTTTTGGGGTCTGCATTAGAAACAGATCTGAGTTAAAAATAGCTGTCTTCTATATGCTGTTCTGCAGATGGTTTTAACCCTGAATCCGTCCAGTGATCTGCTCTAAACCCCACAGTTGCGTGATACGGGTGCAGGAAATCCTAAAAACAGCTTTGCTGAGAAAACCAGTCTGTCATGAGCCTATGCCGAAGTACCAGTGGATGCCAGTTCACCCACCTGCATGCTCCTGTTTGCATTTTTCCCCACTTCGTGTTGTAACTGCTAAGGTAAAGGACAGCGACTACGGTGACACTCTTTTGACGCATTCATCTATTGAATCAATGTCAGCTCTTGAAGTTAGAGGGATGCTGACTGAGCCTTCAGGGTGTTGCCTGCGTATTAGCTCATGTTGAAGTCTCAAGATAAGGTAAAACTTAATTAGAGGAATCTCTCTCTGTAGGAGGGCCTAATCCAGAGGCTGATAAGGGGATAAATAACCTTTACCTCTAGGTTGCCAGTTAGAATTTGGCTCCATTTGGGAGCGATGGAAAGTCAGTGTCTCCTGGACAGAGGTTGCTCAGTCTCCTTTCTTGCAGATTTTCAAGACCAGGTTGGATAAAGCCCTCAGTAATCTGGTCTGACCTCAGAGCTGCCCCTGCTTTGAGTAGGTGTTGCACCAAAGACCTCCTAAGATCCCTTTCAGCCTGAATTATCCTATGATCTTAATGTCAACATTTTCCCAAGTCACACAGGTACCAGCAGTTCCAAGAACGACATTGATCTCTGCAAAACGAAGGTAACCATTTGAGACAGATGGACATTTTCCATCCTGATACTTTTCAAAATAAAAACCAAGCCTTTTTTTTGAAAGAATGGAAACATTCATGGGGGAAATGCCCAGTGATAACTATTAGTGCAGGAGGCAGGTTAATCTGGGCTGGCAGGTCCCCATAGTTCTTCCCAGCTCAGGGACAGCAGTGCTGAGCATCACGCTTAGCTCTTTCAGTCAACATTGATTTAAGCATTTTAATTGCCTGTGGCCACGAGCAGTGCTGGCAGGACACTCAGGCATCGTTTTGTTTGTGCAGCGGCAGCTGGGGACAACGTGGTTCAAACCCCATCCACCTGGCTCCAGCCCTTCTCAGAAACGCGGGAGTGTGGCTGCTTCCTGGTGGTGTCCTGATCCCCCAGGAGAGGTGACCCTGCCCAGTACTGGTTTGCAGAAAAGACGTTTCTGTATTGCAGCTGGCATTTCTCCAGGGGACATTGAAACCTGCCCAGGCCACAAGGCTGAGCTGAGCACTAGTGGTGATGCACTCAGGTCACTGATGAAAGTTCTACAGAGTTGCATGTCCTGTAGCAGCCAGGATAAAGACTTTGCACCCTGACTATATTGCCATGAAAAATTTAACCGACAGAAATAAACAAACCAAAAAAGCCCCATTATTAACAGAGAACTCCAATGCCGGGCTTCAATAATTGATGCACCAAAAGCATATAAAAGAGCTCCAATGATACATTATTAAAAACAGCTATTTGTAAGGTGTTGTGAAAACAAATGTAAAGAGAGGCAGTGAGAGACAGGCTAGGAAAAGCAATGGTGAAGCAGAAAAGAAAAAGAAAGGCAGCAAAGGCAGTTTGTCCCATACCCGTGACCCAAGCTGGGGCCTCACCTGAAAGACATCCAGACTGATGTCTAGTGAATGTGATGACTATCCCTCAACATGGCAAAAGCAAAAGGCCTGTCTTGATGCAGCCAAATAAAATTAACCTTACTACATACTCTGGGAAGGAGGGAGTAGGATTTAATCCTTCCCACTGGCTGTTGAAGTAACCTGGGTGCTATTTTGCTGTCAACTTCTGTCTTTAAGTTTAGCTCCTAAGTTTAGGTGGGCTGAATCCAGACCTCTGGTCCACCTTTTTTGATGGGTTCAGTGGCTAAGCCCCAAAATTAACACACATCCTCCACAAAGCCCACCAAGACTGTGTAATGCTGGATACAGCTGAAGGACACACACGACGTTGTGATGCAGTGAGTCAGAAAGATTTGAGGTGCTCCTGGGATTTTTCAGTTGAAGGATATCTCTGTCAAAATGCAGATTCATTTATGTCAAAAAAGTTTGTGGGAAAGAGTTGGTTTTGAGAAATTTCTTCCTTGCAAGCTTTTTTGAAAGAAAGTTTTGAAGTCATCTTTCTGACATTCTCAGGTTAAAACACTTTTCTTTTTAAGGCCAAACCAAGTTTTCAGCTCTAACAGAGTCTCCTTCGGACAAGTGACGTTACATGAAACCAGATACAAAGACCTCCTTCAGAGAACTTTCTGGCCACAGACCGACTAATGAGGATAAAGGCACAGAAGGATATTTTGTGTTGACAAAATAAGCAGTTTCTTCCTTCAAAGCTGGCTGCATCATTTCTTTAAGCATAGTCAATATTTAATGGAGTGCTAACACGCACATTAAAAGTATTGTGAGCCCTCTTGGCCTGATGTTGAGGCAACTCCTCTTGAGTTGCAGAGCAGCAAGAACAGCTCCAGAGTAATCCCTGGCAGGAGATACACCAACTCTGCTCCGCTATACTTGGGATATTACTTAGGACCATCCTGAAACACCCATTATCTCAAAGGCAGACACTTTGGGCTCAGACACGGGGACAGGCTGTGGGATCTCAGCAAGCGGCGAAGGTGTCGGCTGAGCTGCTGTGACCGGTGGTGTGAGTGCCTCCAGCTCACAGCGCAGAGGAGATAACACGTGTGTGATCACCATGACGCTTCAACAGCAGCACCTGCCCGAGGAAACCCCGCTCCTGAGTGCTCGCCTCTGCAAGGCCCCCGGTCACCCTGGCCTGGGGCTGTTCAGACCACAAACTGGTCTGGCTTGAGAAGGTTTGGTATTAGGTGGGGAGGGGCAGGAGGAGAGATTATTTTTAAGCCCTTGCATTGACTACTTCTAACTTCACTGGACCAGCAGCTGATAGGCAAAACCACACTACCTCCTGTTTGCCATGGGCTGATGATAAGCTCCTGCAGCTCGACATCTCATGATGCCCTCCTGCCTGCCCAGCTTGGTCCTCCACAATGTTTTTCCCGGAACTGCTTGTTTCCACTGGCCCCAGCTCCAAGGAGCTGTTTTCTTCTTCAGTTGTTTCCTGCTATGCCACAGCTGATGTACAGCCTTGCTCTGCTTTTGTTGGAAAGTTTTTACTCCTGTCCCTCTTTGCCCCGTGAAAATGCGTGTTCTGTTGACTCAGCGGGGAAGCAGAGCATTCAGCCTTACGGCTGCCTGCAGGGATGCTCAGACATTGCTTACAGGAGTTCAGCAGGGAACTGCAGAGAGAAGTCCATTTGCAGAGCACACACAAGAGGGGACTTCAGGGATCTTGCATCACCTATTCTACTGCAAATACAGAGACACATGCCGTCTGCAGCCACCTCCTTTGCTCTTTATTTAAACCTAAGCACTGGGCATTATGTTAACACTCAGCTGGCAGGTTTGGAAAACATTCAGCCCTTAAGCTGTGCCTTAGAGACCTGGACCGGGAGGACAGGACGTCTCCTTTGAAGAGATTCAACATCACACCCTTTATCAACCTCTCAGCCAAGAAGCCAGCACCTTGCCACCTAGGAAGCTATTTAGGTGTCACATGTATGGGGGCAGCTGGGGGATGCCAAGGGTGTATGGCCCCGCGGAGTCCCCAAGGGGCTGAGTGCTGGCATGCAAAAGCTCTTGGGAAGCCAAGGAGGTGGCAGCAGGGATCGATGCACTCCAAAGAAGTGCCCTGGTCCTGGCTACTGGGAACATCACAGCTGCTTGCGGTGGAAAATTCTCTCCCCTTTCATGGCTCAGATCAACGGATGGGTCGAGGTCTGTTGACTTCCTCCGTGGCCACCCAACCAGTGACACCTAAATATTTTCCTCCTTCAGGAGACAAAGGGAAGGAGAGTGGCCTGGCTCTTGTCAAGTGTGGAGCTGACAGCTTTACAGCCTCGCTGGGGAGAGGAGCTGAAAGAAAAAGCGTTAGATATAATCTGTGCTGACAGGGGTGGGTGATGGGTATTTTTATAGTGGAGGAAATGTATCGAACAGGGGAAATCAGACCAGAAGACGATAAGGATCTGGGCCTGACACAGCCAATTAATAGATGTTTACAAATGATAGAAGCTGATAGATCAAAGCAAAGGCACTCCTTTTACTCTGTGTCTCTAAACTGTTTGGAAGTGTCCCACTTGGTGGTGGCTGTCTTGTCCCCGAGCTCAGGGCCCTCTCCAGTTGGTGTCTAGCCCGGAGCAGCCGAGCAGTGCAGGTTTCTGCAGCAGCCGAGCACTCCCAACATCTGCGGTGCCTGCGCACAACATTTAGGAGCGATCAGAGAACCCCCTGAACAGGTCCAGACTCACAGCGCTCAGGTGCAGGGGGGCATAATTTCTCTTTGTTCAACACACGGGGAACATTCCTCTGCCTTGCACATTTCCCTGAATTCAAAAAGTCAGCTGAAAAAAACACACAAGATACCTGACAGAGAGGGAGAGATCCTGGTATCCAAACACGGTGTCCAGCAGCTCTGCCATGGGGAACCCCTGGCTGCCCTTGGCTTCTCCAGAAAGGATCTGGGTCTCCCACATGTCCCGTGTCATATCTGGTAGAAGTTGCTTGGCAGGAGAGAAGCGTGTTGTAATATTGAGGCCAATGCCATGCTGCTCCTCCTGCATCCCGTGCAACAACGGATGCAAAACCTGCATCTGTTTTGCACCAACAGAAAGCTTGACCACACTTTGGGTTCTCCATTCGGGCTGACAGTGAGTCCAATCGTTTATGGCAGTTTTAGCAATGAGAAGGACTGAATGGCCAGACTCCTTTGCTCAATGTGTGCACATTGCTAGTTAACTTCTGGTTTGTCATTCTTCATGGTCCGTGTTGTCCATATGCTGGTTTGCTCCTTGTCTTTTTTGAACAGAATGTGCTAAATCTTCCACAAACAAAACCTAGGTGCAGTTCTGTGGATTCAAGCCAAGACTGCTTCCTGCAGACCATACTGATGAGGCATTTCCCAGCTTGTCTCCCTCCAACGTATGCACCTTCTGACACTACCCAGCTGGCCCTGTGCTCCCATACGACACATCAGACCATGCTCCAAGACAAACAAACCTTGTCCCTGGGGAATGAGCAGTTTCTTTGCTGAGCATCCATACCACCCCTGGAAGCTTTGTAGGTGTATGTCGGGGGCTAGCAGGGTAACTACGCGCAATCACTGCCGGCTTTGGGCAGGCTTAGCTTAGGAACATGGAGTCATGGAAGTGAGATGGAAAACCAGTGTGAGCTGCAGCTTGCAGAGTGTTTTTAACACACACATGACAAGTGACAGCAGTTCCTGGGATAGAACAGCCATACAAACCCACTGGCTCTTGAGAGACAGCTCATACAGCAGGAGCCCTCCAGCCTCAGACAGGGTCTGCTTTGGCTTTTTAGGCAGGGCAGCCAGCAGAACCCAGGCCAGCAGTGCACATGCTGCCTTGTGGGTGTATGGTCAAAGGCAGCTTGGCAGGAGATTCGTCAAGGCAACTGTGGTCCTCAGAAAGAATGAGCATAGGCTCAGGCATTCACTCACTAGCAAAATGGGCACAAGAAGAAAACAAACCCTAAACCCATAAAGAATGAAAAAGCTTCTCCAACATGAACTTTTACAATCCTACATCCCTCTCGCGGCTGCTGTGTCAGCCTTTCCCCCTGCCAGATGGGTCTGCAGATGGTGGCCCTCTCAGCAACTGATGCACGTTAAAGCAGCTTCGATCAGCCCTGTTTTCTCTGCCCTACACGTGTTTGTGGCAGGGGAAGCAGAGAGCTGCACGTTGGCCTGACTCCATTTCAGTTAGGGCAGAACAGCCCAGGTGGGGACATGGAGCTGGAGACCTGCCCTCGCTGCACAGCGAACAGAAGCTCTGCGCCTTCGACAAAGTACTGCTGCATGGAGGGATGTGACATTTCACGTCAAATTTCCTAACCCTTCTGTGAAGTGGGCTGTTAGCCTTATCCTCTGTACAACTTGGTAGCACCTCACTCAGAACCCTGTATTTTCAGATTTGCTGATGTAAATGAAAGCTAATAAGTCCATATTTAGGAACAAAAGCGAAGGGCTCTGCTTAGAAAGGGCTGAGTACACAAAGCTCCCCTGGACTTCAGAAAAAAGCTAGATCAAATCCTGAAGTGATTCACAGAGAAGATCCAGTTTTATTAGCTCTAGCATGACACAGACACCAAATTCCACCTGCTAGCACCAGTCTCACAACTAAACAAATAGTTGGAGGTCACAGAAGATGGGCTTTGCTTGTTTAAGCCTGAAATATATTTCTCTTGGCCATGTCCTTAGACATGACTAATGATTCATTCAAAAGGACAGCTCCGGGGCCATCTTAGGTAGTGATATCTCCGCTATTCCTGCATTTCTGCCCATGGCATTTACATCAGAGGCCTTAACACAGTATCGTCCTACATTGCTTTAATTTACTATTAAAACAATTACCGGCTTTTGAGTTTGGGCTGCTTTCCAGATACAGTAAATCTCCTCTGCAAGGCAGGCAGTGTGGCAGCACCACTGTGCACAGCACCCATTAATTAAGCCGACTCCATTATAAACAACGGCAAAGTCTTAACATGGAAAAATTCTCCATAGCCAAGGGCAGCTGCCTTGGCCCCATTGGATCAGCGAGCGGACGTACCGGCCTGGAACGGGCACAACACAGATGCACTGTGCATCCCCCTGCCGTACGCTCTACACATGGTTCTTTCTCTGCCGCTTACAAATGGCAGGTCCAGCAGAGCCCTGAAATGCCAGCTTTACTTTAAGCAGCTGGAGGGATGTTTGGGCTAACACCTTCTGTACTGATTGGCACGGACGCCAAGGCAGAAGACATTATGACACACCACAGCTCAGCTGCTTTCTGGACACTAAGAGAAGTAGGGGAAGTGAGAAGCGATTAAGGTCATTTTAGGGCACTGTGCTGCCAGGGTCATGCACTCAGCTCTGTTGTGGCAACAATCTTTAGCACATGCCCACATGAGCATATGAGATGTTACCCATCTCACCCTGCACAGAGACAGGACAATTCAGCTTATCCATGTTTGCCACCCGGTACCCTCCCTCAGGAGGTGCATGGCCATCTCCACCGCCTGCCAAGGCAGCCCAGACAACTGGATTGCATTTAGACATCCAGCTTGGAAAAAGCAGAATGCAAACCAATAGCCTGGGCCCAGCAATATAATGGAGTTAGTCTGATTTACCTTGCTTCCAAGTGCTAAATTGCTTGGAAACTGTATTTCCAATAAGCCCAGGTAATGTTTTCAAAGGTGCTTAGTGACTTAGGAGCTTATATCTCATAGACTTACACTGAGATTTGGGCTTCGGAGCCCAGATCCAATGAAGTACATGTGTGTAATATCAGTTTCAGCTCCTGTCTCCCAGCTAGGACCCAAAGCATATGGTTGGATCTGGGCCTAAGCATCTAGGTCACTTAGGAAAAGTAGACTTTGGCACCTAAGTCACCTAGATGTTATGTTTATATTTAAACTTGATCAAATGTGTGGCCTTCCCTCAGGTTCTCCTCCAAGTGAGAATCCTCAGCAGCATCAACATTTATTCTTTAAATCCATTTCTTGGACAAGGCACAAACGCAGAATCCTGAGCATTATAAATATTAAAGTTCCTATAGCACATTCCGTGGAGGAGAGGTGTTAGCCTCAGGATGCTGGTCGGGTTCCAACTCAAGCAGTTGCATTCAGCCTCTAACACTTCAAATTCCCTCTCCACTTTCTGTTTCATTGTGTTGTATGCCTCTTTACTTTGACTAAGCCCTGCAATTTCATTAACTTTCTTCTATTCATTTACAAACCTACCCCACCTCCTCCAGTGGCAGAAATTGGAGGACTTGCGCTGTCCTCCTCCAGGAAAATAAAAACAAAAAATACAGTATTTTCCTCCCAATATGATCATTTGATCTGCACAGGTTTTAATTTTTCATTCACAGGAGAGTTGAGATTAAAATATTATGAAAAATAAAGTTCAGAGGAAGAGATCTGCAGAAAAAGAAGTTTGATGCTTGTGGACTAGTCACCCAAGAGGATGTTGATGATTTCAGATTCTGCTAAGAGATGTCTACCAAGACAGCAGGAGATTTCTCACTTCAGTCTTCCCTGATAAAATAATAATAATAGCTAAGAATTATAAGTAGAATCAAAATATTCCTGTAGACATCCATGAATTTTTAAAAAGATACATTTCACATCAGAATGATCAGCTGCATTTGCAACACTTGAAAAAATCAAATATTGATTTTCAGCTTTGTTCTCTAAGTGAAATCACCATGAACTCACGTCTATGTTGCCAGCAGGACTGGCAGACTGTAGAGCCCTGTCTATGGCATGAACTCTACCACCGCTGGTAACCAGTGTCACTCGGGAGTACCCTGGGGAGGTCAGCTTGGGATGGGGCGCAGCCACGGCCAACTGGCGAGCAGGGCTTCTTCCATCACACCCACTGGAACCTGCTGTCAGCAACAGGTATTTAGCCAGTCGCAAGGAAAAGTTGGACGCCAATCTCATTGCAATGCCTGGGAAGTCGGTGAGCGTTACTTTCTTCCCAATTAGCCAAACCCGAAGTGAATCACAAGCTGCAGGACTCTGGTGTAAACACGACATGAGATCGAACTCAGGACTTGGCCAATAGAGCCTAGACTGAAAGGGGGTAACCCATACCCACCAGCCTCCTGGGAGGGAGCACACACTGAATGTCCTGCAAAGGGCTTTGTTAAATCTTCTCCTTACAAAGGAGATGAATGCGGGACACACAGCCACCCCTCCCTGCCTCCTTTGAAGAGCAATGACATTCCTGGGATGTTTGAGATTTGATGGTGTTGAAGGCTTTGAAGTGAAGTACTTGAGCAGTCTATTTTGACTTCCCTGGGTGACTCATGCTCAGCTCCGTATCTAAGATGGCTTTTCAGCTTCCTTTGACTGCTTTCCAAAAGTTACATGTTTGCTCAGCCTGACCATGGACTGTAACTTTCCTGTTCACCATTCATCTTTCCTCCCGAGGCTGGATGAACAGCTTTCTAACTCCAAAGGGGTTCAATGGTTCAGACAGTGTTTTTCAAGAATAGCAGTGTCTAAAGGCATTTTTGTATCAATGGGACAGATCTTAACCCTTTGACAAGCCCATGCAGCTCCCAGGGAGCTGGCTTGGAAAGCATCAATGCAAGGCACTTAGCTGTGAAGCTACAGCTGATCACATGGGAAATGGCATTTATACAGAAAATGAGAAGCACAAGGGAGGTCTCTTACACTTTTGCTGTGACGCATATCGTAAGGATATAATAAGGTATTAGAAATAAATTCACAAGGTACAGCTGAGAAAAGGATTTGTAGGAGTGATTCTAGACCTGGATATTGTGCCTTTCACCCAAACACCTGCAACACACTCACAAATGTAGTCCTTGTAGATACTCTATTGTTTGTATATAATGCCGTGTGGCTCTGAAGTCGGACAATGTCTGCCCACAGTGCCCCATCCTAAATGGAGCAGGGTCCTGGTTCTTTCCTATGGAGTCGGTTGAGATCCCAAGAGCCAAATCAAGAAGAAATGCACACCCATTCACAGGGACCTTGATTTGGATATTTCCTTCTGCCAGTTGCATAAAACCCTTTCTCTAAGAGAAGATCCTTAACAAAATCCTCACGAGCAACTCTACTGCCAAATCTGCCAGGCTGTGACAGGAGATGCTGCAAAATGTAACAACCACCTTACATAACAGCTTTTAAGTTTTTAATCAGTTGAGAACTCCATTCGATTTCCGCTTGAATTTCACTGCTAGGTGACAGTTCCTAGGGTTACCACAACCTGCCTGCCTGACGTTTGACCTAGGAACTAGAGTTGTGGTTTTTTTACCTTCAAGGTTACAAGTGCTTGCTTTGGGGAATCAAGACATCCTCATTGCTCTTAGTAGTGCACGCCCTGCAGAGTGGCACAGAAGATGTAGTGCCCGACCCATGGTGTTTAGTTGCGCTAAACCATGGCCTCCCTGTTGGCAGTGTCTCAGCATGCCCAGCAGTCCTGGGACACCAGGGAACGATGCTGCAAGGATCAGAGGCAACACTAGGAATTTCAAGGTACAGAAACGCCACAAATTTGACTCCAGGTTCACTCAGGAAATCTTTTCCTAGTGGATTACCTGGCTGGTGTTCGAGGCACAGCGCTTTCCTACCCTCTGGAGCAGGAAGACGCAAATAGTTTCAGGAGACAATGTGACCTGCACTTGTCATTCAAGTGAGGCAAAAGTATTTATACAAGTTATAACAGAGTGAAGAAACACTGGGTCTGGCTGCAGGTTTCTACTTACTGAAGCTGGAGCTTGCAAGTGAAGGGAATAGTCTGTTAAGCACACGCGTACATCTGACACCAGTTAATCAGAGCACAATATGTGGTCCGTCATTGTGTGACAGCCCCAGACCCACACCTGGGTCCTTCAAGAGGGGGGTCAGACTCACGCGTCACTCTCTTGGTGGCACAGGCTGCTGTGGCACGCAGCCAGTCTGATACAAACATCCACTGCTATAAATCTGTGGACTTTCCCTTGTTCCACTTTCATTTTATCCTTGACACAGGGAACAGGTTTAAAGTGTTTCTGGCATTGCAAGGGAGCAGAATTCACTTCCCACCTCTCACGCTGTACCAGAAAGTTATTTTACTTGAGGCCACCAGAAAGCACTTCTTCTGTTCCGAGCTCTGTTTCTGCTTTGCTACTCTACTAGAAAAAGGATCCCATCCTGCTTGGTGGGATGAAAGCCACAGAGATGAGGCTCCACAGCCCCAGGCCTGCAAGGCAACAGGAGCGTGGAGGTGTCTCAGCAAGGAAGGAGGGCTGGCTGCCTCGGCCAGTGACATCGAAGACACAGACCCCTTCATCTGTAGGAGCTGCTGAGCATCCCTTCATGCCAGGAAGCCAAAGCATTAAAGAGAGATGGATGCTGATGTGATTTTGTCTGCCTGCAAAGCCTGGCAAAGATGAAAGCACAGAGAACATCCCGTCTGATTGCCCATTTCAGACTACGCCTCTCCCTTCTCTTTCCCTTCTACCTCGCCATGTTCCTCTCACCACAGACAGCTTTACTCCCCATCTCTCTCTGATGTCTCTCCACTTCTGTCTACCTTGGGACACCCTTGTGCCAGTGAAGTGCCTGGAGCCAACCTCTCGGGGATGGTCCCTGCCCAGGTCACTTCCACGTCCACCGATGTAAGCACAGAAAGACCTCATGTAATTGCTCTGTACTTCTGCCACAGGGTACAGCTATGGCCGCCTCTGCCTGGGAGAACCAGGCCCCTTTGTACCCTACAATGACCTCTTCATATGGGATAACTACTGGCTCTGAATAAGGGGAATGCCTGGGACTGGGATGCATGGGAGTGCACATATGCTATTTCTATAGGCTTCTCTTCAGTCTGTCCTCTACACCATCCTATAAACTGAACAAAACAAAGATCTCTCATGGGCATACTGTTCACCACCGTGTCAGCAAGAGGACTGTTCCCTCTCTCCCGTTTTGTGCCAAAAATGCTTTTCTCTTTCCTTTAGGAGGAGTTGACCTCTTCCAAACAGACTGCAGCACTAAGAGCCATTTTCACTGGGAGCCTGATCTTAGCCATGGGACTTACTGCCCCAGGGATGGGAGCACGTCTCATTTCTGAAGACCAGATCAATTTTTTTCTTTTGCCTCCTTCCTCCTCTCAAATACTCTCTGTTATGTTTCGTTCATACTAAAAAATACCCACCAGAGATAACTGGCTGGAGGAGGGAACAAATCCCATGGCTAATAGTTCAGATGCTACCATGTCTAAAAGATGAAAAACATTAAACTGTGATGCAAAGAAGGGTCTGGTCATCCAGGCTGGGTGGCTCACCTGTATCTTGGCTCAGACACTGTAGAAAAGGAGAATATGGGTATTGGACAAGGACTGAAAATAGGCTCACTCATTTCCTTATCTTATGTACATAGAACTGGATGCATAAATCAGATACCTTGTTGCCCACCACCTGGAAATAGGGTGTTTGCATCGCTCTACATAATCTCCAAGCACAGTCTGTTGGCTCTTAACAGCCTCCCTCTTTCACTGGTTTAGGATCCCACTGCCTACTCTCACACCTCATGCTTTGCTGAACTACCCACAGTGCTCTGCCTGCTGAGATTTACACACCCTTTATGTTGTGAATAAGCATACACAGTTCTCTATCCAGGGTCACCTTCTCCCTGCTGACATTATGAACAAGGAGAAATACTGAGGGGGTCTTGGTCAGTCTTATGCTCAAAGACAGTCCTTTCTCTCCTGGAGACACCAATGGGCTGACCTCTAGATTGGGGCTGGTTAGTGAACCTCTGTTCCTGCTCCTATTGTCCCAAAGGCTCCCTTGGTGTCCCGGTGATCTCCCATCAGGTGGTTCCTGTAACTGCACCCCCAAATCCTGCCACTGTCAGTCAACTTGGAGGTCACATTTCACACCACTGTGTGTTACAGATACAAGTGCTCTTTCCAGGGCAGACTAATGTCAGAAATAATCAGATCTGCTACTGCAGTGAGACTGGGACATGGGGAGGAAAGGAGCTGGGTATGATGAATAAGCCTTTTCTCAGAGACCTTTGGGGGAAGTCCAACATGCTAACCCTAACTCATGGTCAAGCTACATCCTGGAGAGGTCCAAGACAGGTCATTCTCTAAAGATCTGTGGGCCACATTAAAGCCTTACTTGCAAGCTTAGGTTTAGAGCTGCATGACAACTACTTGAAAAGGGTATCATCTCTGTATGAACAATGACGCACCACCCCTTCCCCAAATTAGATCCCTTCAGCTCCAAAACATGATGTCCACATGATGTCCACACCTTGGTGTTGTCTCCTCTTCTCTCCCTCTCCCCTCCTGATGTCTCACTCTTCTACTTGAGCAAGCAAGGCTTACCAAAGAGAACACGCACCCCACAAACAGAAGTCAAGGGAAGGCAGGATCAAGCCTGAATGGCATTTCCACATTTCCATATTTCCAGATTTTGGGCTCTATGTAGAGAGCATGAACCCTCCTCCATGTCCCACTCCTGTCTGTGTCTCTTTCATGCTGGTGAGATTTGTTGCGGGATAATTCTCAGAGACCATCTCCCCACAACAAAGCCACCCCCTTTAGATGTGGGCAGATGATATAGAAAATGGGTGGTTCAGGCCGATTTCATGAGGCCTAATAAATCTTCAGTAAATTAAAACTCATCCCCCTTTCCTCCCCTCCCTGGGCCTTTGTCTTGCTAATACACATTAAGCCCTGCCTGGCTACACACTTTGAGGCATTTCGGAGGTGAGGTCTGTACAAAGCTGCAGATGTGGGAGCTTTAAAGGACCTTTGGCCCCGGTGTTACCCATTAACATCAGCCATGCCAACACAAGAATCTCACCATGGTTCTCTCCCCTCAAAAGGGCTCCCAAGTAACAACCTCGCCTTTTGAGGGGGGGAAAGAAATAAAAGAACAGAAGGAATGAGCAAGGGAGAATGAGAGAGAGAGACCTTCCAAAAGAGGTGTTCCCTCTAAAGCTAATTTTGTCCTTAAATCACTGTCTGAAGCTGATTGCTAGTTAGAAATTGCTTAAGAAATCAGTGCATCTTTTTCAAGCCGGGCAATGCTGACACTCACAACAGCATTTGCTGATCTATGATTCATTTCTCTCGTCTCCACTGACCGTTTTCCACCCTGACCTTCCTAGTTTCAGATCTTGAAATAAAGAGCCCCAGCGCAGTCCCATATTCAAAGAGCCACTTTTGTCCCACGTTCAGGTTTTTATTCCTGTTCAGATGCTCTCTATGCTTTCCACCCCTCTTTACAAATCAAAATCAAGCTGCCACCCAGGCTGGAAGCAAAGTGACAGGCCAAAAATGTGTCTGTGAATGTAGCAGCCGTTCTGGACTATCCCCTTTGGCCCCAGTGTCTTCCGCTGTCCGTTTGCTTTGAGCGTGCGGGTGCCCTATGTACTTGCATCCCCTATCCAACACAAGGGAAAATGCAGCCAGGAAAGCCACAGAATTAATGAACCTGCCCGTTTCCAGTGGGCAAAGATTTGAATAAAACCTTCAAGGATGTGAACAATTCACTCCTCTGTTCAGTGCGTTCAGCGAGGTGCTTTCAGGTGTGATTCAAACAAGAAGTAACAGCTCCTCTCCCCAGGTTTCTCAGCACAGGCTGCGCCTTCCATCCCTTCGAGCACTTTGGCTAAAATGTAAAGAGAAACTTCGTGGCCCCATGTGGGTGCTTTAGAAGTCGTAAGGTGTGATGAATGAGCTCTAAAAAGCTCAGATCAAGAGGAAGATAGCGGGGATGAAAGGACAGACAGTTAGATCAGACTAGACATCCTGGGATGAAAGGAAAGGTGAATGGGCAGCTAGATTAGACAGTTACTGTAAGTGGAAGGCAGGAAATCCAAACCTGTAGGTGTTTATCCTAAACTCCAGATCTGCACCTGTAAAGGCTGCTGCCTTCTTTTTTATTCTGTCCTTTCATAAGCAAATTTTCCATCGTGATCAGGAGGTGCCGCTGGCACAGGGACAGGGAGCATGAAAGATAAATGAAACTAACTGACCAAGCAACCTCATTTCTAGCTTTCTTTTGTTTTTTTTAAATCTCAAAGGAGAGCTTAGATCTCCATCCCTTTTAAATTGTTGGGTAAAGGCACAGGTCAGTTCTCATTTTATCAGGATGGCTTTGTCCATCCCAGCGAGAAGGGACCGTGCCCTTTTAACAAGCTACAGTATCGTGGGCTCCGGCGGATTACGGAGTTTATCTCTGGAACGTGGAGCTTGTTAACTCTGCACTGTGGCTGGAGGCTAAGGCTGAGAGTTCTCCCTGTCCAAGCAGATAAACATGAACGCCTCTCACTCTGCTAGCGAGCCAGCACGAAACCCTACAGTGTCACACTAAATAATGGTCATGAGAGGAGAGTGTGTTCTGCATTCATTCACCAAATCTAATCCCAGCCACATCCAAAACAGTTCAGATGTTTATCTGGGGCTGCTCGTCTATCCTAAAAGCACAATGAGACTTGTCATGTTTCTATGCTTTCCTGGTGAGACTATTTTACAACAAAGCAATTATCCCTTGGGGATCACATAACTATTTACATATTCATTTCCTGGTGTCGTACCCATCGTTTCCTATCATATCACAGGAAGGCCGCTGCCGTCTTCTCACACTGCGCGATCCTCAGCAATTCGGGCTGATAAGCAGCGTGGAGCTTCGGAAACAGCTGCAGAGGCACACCAGGGAACTGTGCTGTCCTCCTTTACACGGCAAAACTTTAGATAAGTGAAGTGCATCACCAGTGATATAAAATCTATCCCGCTCACTTCAGCGGAATTTCACACCCACAACTTCAACCTTCTCACATAACCTTGTACATTAGCTTTCTATGCTAAACCTTAATCAAAAACTACAGTTTTGTTTCCTCCTACATGAGGGGCACATGAAAATTAGCAGAACAGCACCTCTGTCATGTCAAGATCTTTGTAAAAGTATTTTTCTATAGATAGTTGAACCATAAAAAAAGATGTGATATGCTCCATTCTTGCCAGTAATTGGGTTGCATGTCATCCCCCTATGGCTCCATGTACACATCAAAGATTCCTGCATTTATTTCTATGACATTGATTAGTTTTCTTCCAAAACCACTACAAAGCCCAAAGTTGCTCAATACCTCTATTAAAGCATAGTAAAATGCCATAATGTGGAGCAACGCTGCCTTCCTCTGAAGCTGAATCATTTTGCCCTTGATCAATTGAGGCCCAACTGCTTTGGGCTCTTGCACAGTCAAAGAAAAGATCCTCCTAAGGTCTGAACACTTCCTGGAGATGCCTCTGCTTGTCACCAGCAATAAAGGTGGTGAAAAACAATTAGATTCTCATCTGCAGTTCTTCAGTTATGTGCCAAGTTTAGGTGAAGACAATCACCTTTTGGACATCTGAAATCTGTGTCACGGTTACCACCCTGACAGTGAGCAAACATATCTCAGCATTTGGCTCTTCATAATTTGCTCACAATAGGCAAAAAAACGTCTTGTTGCCAGTTGATTGTGGTTTTCACTCTATTAAATCAAACCACAAAAGGATGATCCAAATGACATTTTAAAGACACACGAAAAAACTCTGGGAGTAAATAAACCTGAGGAGTGCAAATATGTGTTTCATCGCAAACACTGTAAGCCTCAAAGTGGCTACAGAGCAATAACTCTTCTCTTTCACAAAGGATCCTCCACCTGAGATCCTGAATGTACTTCAAAAACAAATGCAAGCTCTACCTGGCCTGACCAACAGAGATTTCTAAGACTCACGGCCTCAGCCTGCTGAAATCTACCCCTTCGTTTGGAGCAGGATGCAGTTCTCTTGGCACAAGCATGCACGCAGCTCTTTGAAATGCTTGGCAAAGTCTTTTGCTGCGAGGGGCATGCTCAAACCTGCTCCACTTGAAGGGAAGTACAAAACTATTATTGACTTCAAAGGTAGTGGGACTCCGCCCCAGGGTGGAAATTAGCTTCAACATTAATTGAATTAAAAGAGGGGGATTCCCTTCGAAGAACTGCCACTTCCTGGGCCATGGGATGAGATTTGTATTGAACACAATTATAACTAAGCTAAAACACTGTAAAACAGGTGCCAAATTCAGTGGCTAGGCACCCCAAATGGCCTAGATCCAGTGGAGGCAAACAAATATGTATAGAAACTCAAGGTGGAGTTTAATTTGCCTGAACACAGCCCTGCGGAAGGACAGGACAAGGGCAGAGGCTCCTGAAAAGCATCAAGGCTCCTGGAGCCGGGAGCAGAGGCAGGACCTCAGCTCTCATTAGTCAAAGTGGATGTGTGAGCATTTCTAACCTCTGTCATCTAAAGAAAAGGTGAAAAGGAGAAATAAATGTGAACTAAGTATGATCTAGAGAGGCAGCTGAGAAACTGCATCTCAGCAAGGTGTGAACTGCTGCATTCAGCCCCCAGGGCTGGAAATGTCACTAGCCTCAAGGCTTGAAATGTCCCACACGAGGTGTCCATGAGCCCCAGAAGTCTTAGCTCAGCCTTGTCCATGTGTTTTCCACCTCCAGTAATCTGAGAGGCAAGGCAGATTTTGGTTAGGATACATTCTCTGTTGAACCTTACTCCTCCAGGATTATGAAGGCCCTGACATCTCTGAGACCTCCCTGCATTTTTGGATGTGGTCTCCAGATCTTTGTTCCTCTTATACCCCATTTATACACACCAGCACTTGTGGGCTGAAGCACCTTCTCCCAGCCCTGATAAGGCAGTAAGTCGGATTTGCTTGCACTTCTGAAGCTCACTGGAAGGACTACCTAGAAAAAATTATTAAAATCAATAAACTGGATTCCTCTTCACACCAAATGACCCCCTGAGATCTCAGCATGCTCTGGCCTCAGTAAAGGTGCAATTCCTAAAAGAACAACCCTCTCCAAACATACCAGTAGCCTCCCTTTTTGATGCACAGACAAAACTGGACAGCATTTACAGTGAATAACCGTCCTGCATGAGCAGGATTTTACCTTTTGTTTCCTCCTGCAGCACATGCGGCTCTTACAGAGACACAGCCCAGTCTGCTGAAAGCACTGCTCTCCTCTGTCTCACTGAAACCTGCCCCATTTTCTCCCCTCCCGGAGGAGAAGGGTCTGCATCAGTGATTTGTGGCTCAGGGCAATGCTCAGAGCTGCCTTTCCCAGGAACTGCAGTAGTCCATGAGGTGAAGGTGTCAACACCAGACAAAGAGCAATTCACCCACCGGACAGCTAGCATATCTGATCTCAGCTTAGGTTACTTGTTGAGCAAAGACCAGTAAGATTCCCCAAAGCAGCCAACCCCCTGGAAAAAGGTAAAGTTTAACAAGATCAAATGTGTTCGCTGCCAAGAGGTCAGAGAGGGAAGTGGGTAATGCTATCAGAGAACTGGGCGAAGCCTCCGCGGACCACAGGACAGCTTCCTCTGGTGCAGAAGAGCCAACCCAGGGGAAAACCAAATTGGGCCACAGATGTTCAGACACCAGTGTTTGATGCTGGTCTGCTTTGATTTGTCTAGGGGATGGAGCCAAGACTTGATTCCCCAAAGAGGGTAATGGAGCTTCGATCAGGTACCCAGGAGGATGCATTACTGGGCTGATGACTGCTCCTGGCCCGCAGTCTCATTGGGTATTTCTCCTCCAGGCTGAGGAGCGGTGATGCCTCAAGCCTGCCCTTGTCCCCACACTCCTGCAGTTGTATGTGTGTCTATTCTCCTTCTGCCTCACACATTGTTATAGCTCATGGGCATAGCACAGAGAAAATGTTCCCTTAACTGTCATATAGTCACTGTAGAAAGCTCTTTTCATCAGCAGGTGTCACACAGCTCTGCCACAAAGAGCAAGGTCCCTATTGCCATTTTCTACATGAGGAATGTAAAGCAGAAAGGGACTTGACTGAGGGCATTCACCAGACCAGGGACCGGGGAGAGAACCACTCTCCCAGGTTTCTGTCTTGTGCTTTTATAGCAGACTTTTGCCAGCTTTCCTCTCATAGCAAAATGAAACAAGTGCTATTCTGTGATAGAAAGAGCATTACACATGAATAGCCATCAGTCAAAAAGGATGTGCTGTGAGGATGGCCCAAATGCCCAGTCTGGAGAAGAAAAGAAGTGTTGTGACCCCAGCAAAGGGCAGGACCCCCGCGCTCCACCACTGCCCTCTGCCGCCAAAGCCCTCACCTCTGACACCCCGACCGTGCCCTTTCTCCAGGGTCTCTCTGCAGCCAAGGCTACCAAATTCACATCGGCTCTTCGTGAAAGGCCACCAGTTCATCTGAATCACCCTTGCCTGCAAACGACGCCAAAACTCGGAAATAGATGCTAAAGTCGAAAGCCTCTGTAGCACAAACTGTCTGCTCTGGACATTTGTGGTTCTGGTTTGAATATCACAGAGGCAACTTTTATCATAAGAAATACATCATGCACTCATGATCCGCATGTGTGACCTTGCAATAGGTGCCACTGGGTGCTGGTGCAGAGACACCCGAGTCGCCCTCACAGACGAGTCAAGTCCCCTGCCAGGAACTACCTTGCCCTCCTTGCTCTTGTCCTTGTGTGCACATGAACCACATTTCCTCCACCTCCTCTGAGCTCACCGTCCAGCTCTCTGCACAGTGCTTGGGACAAAGGGCACGGCAGTGTCCTGGCTGTCTCCTTTGTGATTTCCTACCATCTTTGTGCCTGTCAACTGCCTCTGGGTGACTGCTGCCCCAGCATGCCTCTGCCCAAATGATGCATTGCTGAGGCACCCACACCGGTGCTTAGCTAACCTCAAAGACTTGCTCTAGCAGATGAGATGTCTGTGCTTTTTCCAGGAAAGCAGAGCCAGGCAGAGGCAAAACTTCAGAAACATCCCATGAATTAAAAGAATAATAAGTGAAATACAAGCAGTGTGTTGTTTCTATCATTTATCATGCAGCTTTTAACAAACTAGCAGCATCAGAGCAGCTCCAGGGGACAAACTCTCTCCCTCCATCCTCTTCCCTCCCTCCCAGCAGCATAAATATGGAGAAAACTCCACCCAAGTCAGTGAACTGACACAGAAGCTCCCTGAGTCATGAGAGGAGAAATTAGGCCTTATAATTGACATAGACAAGGACTACTTTTATTCATTTGCCACCGTGCTCCTGTATTCCCTTATGCAGGCCTAAATGCACAGCGCTCCAGCTCTCCCGCGGCAGCAACCCAGCTTTCTGTGCATTTAACTGAGCTCAGACTGGCCTGAGCTGCTCAGTCACTCCAAGGAGTATGACAAAAGTTCACCTTTTTCTAGACATGGGATAATTTTGGAGCACGCTTGCACATACCCCATTCCCCATCCCTTGCCTCCTTCCCGGGATGCTGTGGGGTGAAGAGTGAGAGAGGTAGGCATGGATCTGCCTGCACTAATCTCCTTTCAGGTTGGCCTTTTGAGCAGGAAAGTTTATAAATATATAAAGCAGAAAAGGATCTCCGACCATCATACATGAGCTGGCCTCCTTCCCTGGTTCTTCCCCCAGATCCCTCCCTCCCCTTTCACAGGCGTCCTCTGCATCAATGAGCGGGACCGGAAGGCAGCAAACTTCCACCTCCCTGCTCATGCGGAAAGAAATCACACTCTGTTTCAAGAGTCCGTGCTGCCTGGCTTTCTTTCAGCTCTGCACATTGTTCTGGCTGGGGAAGGGGGGGGAAGGAGGTAGGGATGGGGCATTGTTTGCAATTCAAATGGCTGGACCTCAGGAAAAACCAATAAACTTAAGTCACTAGAGAATTTCAACAAGCACGGCCACTTTCACAAATAGGAAGCCTCCTCCCAGTCGATGGGGGCTGTTGAGGAGCCACTAGATGAGAGAATAACTAAGCACTCGTGGGGCTGAGAGCTTTACATTCAATGAAGTCCAAACCAAACAAATTCCCCCTTCAGGAGATGCCTTTATCCAAACACTCTGAGCACACACGGAAAGGGGCTCCGTGCCTCCGACTCTCTGCCGCTGCTAAATCAGGCCTGTTTTCCTCTCCCCCTTCCCTGCTCGTCACTGGTCTCGGCTGCAGGCTGGTGGAGGTTTGGAAGCTCACCCTTGGCACGGCATAGTTTGTAAAGCCCCGCAGATGTTTTTGGCAGAAGGGGATGCGAAAATGCACCCACCGTAAATCCCCATTCATGTAGTAAGTGTGGTGCAGGAATAAATTGCACCAGGACTGGATTTGTAGGTGAGGTAGCTTGTACCAGCTTAGTGTTTAATTTTCAGTTCAGCTTCAACTGCCCTTTCTTAGGAGGATTTAAGGATTTCCATCATTCATTCCAGCTAGCACACCACGGTGCAAATCCAGCTGCTCTGCCCCCTCCTCCCCTCCCTTGCGTGGGTTCCCTGGAGCCGAGGCAGACCTCTGCCAGGCGAGGGAAAGGAAGGCTCCTGCTGCAGAGAGGCCACGGCTCTGCAACGTCCTCTCGGCCATCATCTAGGGCTGTTCAAGTTAACTCGTGTTCAGCTGGGAGTGCTCTTTGTCCGCATTCGTCTTCGCCTGCCCCACACAACTGTTTACACAAGTCAGGCAGCGATAAAGGCAAGGAAAGGCTGCGAACGAAAAGACCCTTTGACACCACCTAAGTGCTGTGTTGAGGCATCTGATAAATCAGAGAAGCATGGGAGTGGCTATCTATGGCCCAGCTGGTGGTATAACAGTGCTGAGACACATGGAGAAGGAAATAACGAGGTGATGGTCCCCCCTGCTCCATCATCCCATTTTGGAAGTTCCTAATTTGATGCTGACCCAATAGCATGGGTATTCTGAAAGAGCTGACATGACCAGCCTAAGCCAGGGAAGTGGCCCCAAAATCCCCTTCATTTCCCCCAGTTCATGCCTCATCATGAAGCAGGTGGGACATGACATTCAGACTCCTGCTTTCCATTCCTTCCTCACGACTCTTTTTCCTCCTCCTTACTTATCGCACAATCTCCCTCTTTCGCCATCTCTTAAGAAATTGTTTGGTTTTCCTAGCCAAGACCGCAGGTTTTGCAACGTTGCTGTGAGCAATCATCCAAACACGCAGCTGCTCCATCCTACTGCATCTCCCCCAGCCCCAAGGTGCTGCAAGTCTGCCAGGTCACCCAGAAGTTGGCTTTCCATCAGGCTTGCTTACAGATGCCACATTTTCTCTATTTGATTTGCCCTCTTTTACACTATCTTATTCCGTGTTATCTTCAAGCAAACAGGATCAAATGAGATCTAACAATAAGGACAGAAAAATTTCTTGCTTTCTCTTAACTGTCTTACCCCACCAGAAATGACAGTTCTCGCCAGTAAAGTGGGGAGTGTTCACCAGGCATGGAGATCTCTGTGAGTCACATGCAGAATGTTCAAGTGGATAAAGTCATACAATATCCAGGTTGTTTTCACACCTCTCTTGGGTCCACATTTTCACATATGTTCATGGGAAGAACAGGGGAAATCTCCCAGGATCACCATGCATTGTCTGGAAGGCTGGCCAAGAGGTCAAGAGGAACAAATGCCAAAAAAAATCTACGGGTCAGTCTCTGCTTGCTTACAAAATGCGCCCTTTTCCCATTTTTAGCATAGTTAACTGCTTGCAGGAATGTGGTTGGAGGGATAGTCCATCTCCTGTGAGAAGAGCGGTGGAATTGTAGGTGCAGGACTGTTGCCTCTGAGGGAGATGGATCAGCAATTTAACACACTGCAGTTCCTGCTCACTGGGATCCCACCAGGCCAATTCTGAGCCTTGTCACAGAAAGGAATTTGCTGTAGAATAACAACATAGATATTAAACTAACCCATACTGCAGGTGTGATGCAGCTCTAGAAGGTTCTTACTAGGGCAGCTAAACCCAGCAGCACCCCAACAGCTTGCCCTGGTGTACCCGCACCAACATGGATATACTCTTCTCAATGCTTCCTGCCCCAGCAGGACTTCAGGCCTGATTCACAGGCTCCTATTTGTGCTAATTGTATCTCACATAGCTCCATTCAAGACAGAAGACGATAAAGTTATTACTGACGTCACACAATGTACCTCAAAACAGATTTGTAGGAGGAATTCAATCTATAGTCATGGAGATGCTTGGTACATGGCTGCCAATTCACATCAAAATGCTTAATTCCCTGAAGGTGTGTGTCAAAACATAAAAGTTATTCTGAATGAAGTACAGAAGAACATTTAAGGTGGACATGTTAAACTGCATTCTGGACATGTTAAACTGCATTCAAGTCCTATACAGATGATCTTGTCTGGAAGTGGCTATAAGTTAATATAGCTTAATTCACTTTGAAAAGAAAGCTATACAAACAAATCAACTCTGAATAAAAAGTACTTTAGCAATCCTGAACCCATCCATGAAATAAATAAATACATATTCTTCAGAATAACATTTTTACATGACTGCGGCCCTCTGAGTTGCAAAGAAGAGAAGGACCCTCTCTAAGCAACAGTTTCTTTAACACCAGAAAAGCTATGCTTACGGCTGACCAGCTGCCTCTGTGATTATTCTGCTCCTGTTTCGTTCATTTTGCTGGTTCCTGGATCTTATTAATGTAGGTGTGAGGGGGTGGGGGACGACAACTCAGACCCCATTGTTTATGTCTTGCTGGTAGGAAGGGGGACTGAGAAAAAGAAAAGCTAACAATAAAGCAAAGCGTTAGCCAAAAGAATGCTTTTATTGCCACCAGGAGTAATTCAAACCTTTTGTGGTGGTTTTGAGACAAACTTTATGGTGGTCAAGTCATACATCGCTGGTTGGATTTAAAAAACAGGCATGATATTTTATGACCATTAATAAATGTTTGTAGCCTGGATACGAACACGGGAGAGGTAATCACACCTCTCAAGCTGATCACCTGCAGTGGTCAGAGAAGTGGCTTCTACCCCCATCCACCCTCTCCACATGAACTACTGCTAGACGCATTAAGGAAAGAGTTGCTTTTATTATTTTTATCCTTTCTCTGAAGTATCGGTGTTTGCTGGTTCAGTACACAGGATACCAGACTAGAATGGGCCAGTTTAGGCCAGTTTGCAAATCTTACAGAGCTTCACAAAATTACTCTGGGTCAAATCTCCCCTCACCCTGAGACTCCAGATAGGATGTACTTAAACTGTATGGAAATTACCTCGTCACCCATTTAAGACCCCTCACCAGATTGCTATAAAACAGGGGCACTGACTCCTAAAGAATTGCACTTATTCATAGATTTTAGGGCCTTTGTGATTCTTTAGCTTGACCTGCTGCACAGCCCAGGTCAGGGGACCACCCCGTGTTGATTCCTGCTTCAAGACCAATAGCCGTGGCAGAACTAGAGTGGATTGAAACCTCCTGTCTTGAGTTAACAATTTACAGCGATGAGGGGAGGGAAAAAAGTTCACATGTAGATATATATATATATATCTATCTTCACCAAATATTGAGGCAGCAGTTCTTCAGAAGTGCCACCTCTGTAACAGAGGTGCAAAACATGATTCTTCCCCGCTCTTCCTATGGGTTGTCAATACTTGTGCTGTGCTTGCAATGGTGGGTGAGGTTTGCACCATTAGCATCCCAGAACAGGAGTATACCACCTGATTTTTCCCAAATACAGGACACACATACTGCCTGAATGCCTCTGGTTGCTGTATAATCGCCATCCAGAGAAGATGTCAAAACCACTGATAATTTTATCTTTTTTTTGGTTTAAATACTGGTAAAAATCACTCCCTCTTTAACACCTCTAGCCATGGATTTCCTCCACTGTTCTGCTTCCTTCATCAGTTTTTCTGTGATCTTCGATTTCTAATTTATCCAGATTGGTAAATCCTTCCCACTCCCATTCACTCATATTTCACTCTCAAGGAGCTGCCTGCACTCTTCATTCCTCCACCTCCAAATTCAGCCATAGCAAGCACATTGGTTTTAATGGGTTTTAATGCTTTCACAAACACTCCTGACTGTTCTATACTCCTGGCCTTCACTGCTATTTGCTTAATCTCTACAGAACAATGTATGAACACTTCTGTCCATTTCCAGCTCATTGAATGAAATACTGCAGAGCATCAGGCCTACCAGCCCAGATCCCTTGGGAATCCTACAGAAACACTCAGAGCTAATGACAAATCTCCACTCCGGTACCTGTCAATGTCTAATCGGTCAAATGCCACATGGAAGATCCAAGGGCAAAGGTCAGCTTCTTTTACTTTAGCTATATGAAGGTGAGGTGCTTAGTCTAAGCTAGTTGTTTGCACCTCTTGTGCAGTCACCAGCAACACAGACAGCACCAGAAGGTTACTTGGCCCATATTGAAATAGTTTAAATCTGGCAGAGTTGCCATCTGTTTGCTAGCAAGAAGGGGGGAATGAGGCAATTAGCACCTGACATGGAGATGGCTGCACTGACATGAAGCTCCTGTGTCCATCCTATGGAGCAGTCTCTATCAACAAGCTTGCAAATCAGGTTTACATTTTCAAAAATATTGGAAAACAGAAAGAAGCAACCATCAGCTGGACTGTGTCCTAACGCCTAACACTGCTTCTCTGCTGGATGTCACCCCTCCATCCTTCTTCCAGCAGAGATGCTGCTAGGTATGCTCCCTGACCCATGTCAGCCTACACCAGCCTGGTTGCCTTAGCATCTGCTAGAGCCTTACTAGCCTATGACTTAGGTCACTTGCTTTAAAGCTGCCAGTGTCTAAGAAACAGACACTGCTATTCCCAACCCACCCTTTTTGCCCACTTCATACTTCCAAAATAAATCATAATGAGCGATTTTAATATTCTAGGCTTGTAATCCTCCCCACAACATGTTGGTAGTATTAGTTGAGCTGAAACAGAGCAATGCTGTTTCCCCCATCCACTTTTCGAGGCATCTAACATAGGTTTAGGAACAATTCAACAGTGTTTTTTCTTCAGTTGTCTTAGTGCTTTGATTAATGCCAGTGGTGTTGATGTAGCTGTGATGGTTTAAGGATGTGTTAATTAATTAACCTTGTCTCCTGATTAATTTTGTTCTTGACATCTTGATTTTGTGCTAAATTAATTCTCATTTATTCCCCCTTCCACCCTCCCCTTTCATAGATCACTCTCCTCACTTCTTCTAATCAGGTTTCCCCTTAGATTATCTCCCCCCTCTACTGAAATGGAGATCACCCAGACTATGCAGCCGCTCCAAACCCTCAAGGATTGATTTATCTTCCACAACACCTCCCCTTGCTCCCCTGGGAGGCTGCCCACTTCCACCCTCTAGAGGACCCTGAGAAAAGATCATACAGATGTTCCCTGGGTTCAGCACTCTTCCTGGACGCTACCTATGATCCATCCATCACAGACCAGGAACCTTTTGTCCACCTTCTCCTTCTGCATTGCACACACTCCCTGCCTGAAAAAAGGGCCACCATTCCTGCTAATGGAACCTAGATGCCACCACAGAACTACCACCAAACCCGTCAGTTTTAATACGGCAATGAAGGCTGAACCAAAGCCCTTCTGTTTTTTAAAGCATAGGCCCCTATCACATGGAGTCAAGGAACACGAGCCAAAGTTATTGGGGTTAAGGACAACCACCTACCAACAACCTTGCGTCCAGCTAGCCAGCAAGGGAGACGTCTGAAGGCAGCGGCAATTTCCCAGCCAAGTGCACAAAGAGAGCCCTGATGAGAGTTTCTGACCAAGATGTGGGGATTCGGCACGCGTTCAGATAAAGCTAAACTAAAGCTTCCAAACCCTTTCCAGGGACTCTTGCTGGATTTTATCAATGGCTCTCCTCTTCCTACCCTGCCCCCAAACAAAATAAATTAATCAAATGGAGCTTGCCACCTGGAGACTGAAGGAGTGGAAACATACCCCGCAGTCCTGCCAACGACTGGAAATAGCCTGGTATAAACTTAATTATGATGCACTGTGAATACCAACACACCCTGGTTATTACAATCACTGCCCATCAGTTTACGATCCACGCAAATGCCATGGTTGGTGAATTCCATTTTATGATGCAAATGTAGTCAATCAACACAGGGATTTTGTTTGATCTGAGGCTCCTTTTGCCTTTTTCAGAGGAAAAAGCCTTATTTTGCACGTTCAGCCCCTCAGCTGGAACAGATCTGCATAACTCCACCCGCACAAGTGCATTCTTGCTCATTTACACTAGGTGAAAGTCTAGCTAAAAGAAAAAGGGAAGATATAAACTCACTGCGCAATCAAAGCAGGACACTTCTCACAAGTTAGAATGGTTAAAGGAGAGCTAGGCGTAAAACCCATGGGAAGACAGCAAAGAATTTTGGGTTTGTGTACATACATGCTCAGGAATTAGGAAGAAAAATCTACGCATTTTTAACCACAAAAGATTTCACTGGAAAACAAGGTCTAGCAGGAGCTTTAAAGGAGAAAAGCAGTTCACAGACTCTTCTGAATGCATCTCCAGTAGCCGGGTTGTTAAGACATTCAGGGCTGTTAATGTGTACTGTCAGGCCATTGTAACCAAACCTTTAATCCTGGGCCTGTCAGACTTGAAGGAAAACTAAGGGGCTGACAGTACTGCAGCAAATGGATTTTCCTTCTCTGCTCTCATCGCCTCCCCCCCTTCCTTCCATTTAAAGTTAGAATAACATTGAGTCTATTTCTTTCAGGGCTTGCAAAACAATGAGGAAACAAAAAAACGTGAGAGGAAAAAAAAAAGGAAAACCTAGCCTAGATGGACAATCTTCTCTTTCCAAATCCCAAACTGGGAGCACTTGGCATAGCCTGGTCAGGCTCAGGCTGTCTGAGAGCTCTTCCTCCCTGACTCTGGTTATAAAGTTCTCATGAGTTTATTTTTATTTTCAGATGCGTCTATATGAGCAGAAACACAAAGAGCTACATAGGAAGCATCAGGCAGAATTGCAACATCTTGCATTTTGGTTTTTGTCTTTGGTTTCAGATCTTACCCCCATGACACATGAGAGCTGACAATATGACATGTACACAGACACTTTTCCTGTATGTCTACCAGGTTCTTCATCACCCACACATCCCTTACAGCCTTACTTCATGAGATCTTGGTCTGGGATTTCAATTTTTAAAGCATGACAGGTGTACTCTGTGGTAGGACCTGGGTCTGCTACTCAATACTCCCCAAGCCTCTACCCAGTTCTTCCCTTCCAAGTTCATCTCCACTTGTTTGGTCTGTTCTGGATGATTAAGAAAGGCAAAGACAACAGGTAAGACATGATCATTTGCAACCTGTTTCTGGCATGTGATATCCTGCTCAGAAGAGGTGATGGCACCCTGTCTCTGCCACAGGCTCTCTGGAAAATTTGTGATGGCCTCTTTGCTCTGACAGCTGGGGATACTACCCACTCTGCAAGGCGAGAGAACTTCGTGGTACATTTAGAGGATGAAAGACAGACACCAGGAAACAGGGCCAAGTGCTATTTGGAGTGAGCACAGCACCAACAGACTGCTCTTTGTAGGATGGGGTTGCAGCCAGGGGTTGACCACCAGCTGATGCAGCCTCCCTTGGAGCTTCAGTCTGCTATCTTGGCCACATGCTGTGCAATGTTGACCCTGCAGACTCCAGGCACACATGAAAACGTCAGTCTCTCATTTGCTGCCGAGAAGCAGCTCCATAGTTTTGAAGGCAAGGCTGGACACAGAGCCTTTTCCACAAAATGGCCAGTCAAGGCTTTAACCTGGTGTCACCAGGGTCCTGCACCTCTGTCTAGATTGGGTTTATGCTGCTGGCTCAGCATCGTCCTCTACTGACTATGAAATGAGAAACAATTAATTAGGCTGCAAGTTTATGACAACACAGGACTACATTGTTTAAATGTTGATACTTCCGTATGCCAAGGCACTAAGTGGAGTAGAATCAGTGGTAAACAACCAAGACAGAGCAGGACCTCAAGGTGGGTAAAAATTGATGCACAACATCTGTAACTATTAACTAACTTTGTTTGAAATCATCCCCAGTTTCTGCATAAATAAACCAGGATATTACCTGGCGTGCTTCTGAGCGGGTGCAGTTTCCCTGTCTCTTTATCCTAGCTGCCACATAATTGCTCGGAGTCTTTCCCTTCAGTTCTTTAAAATGTGCTGAAATAAAATCACAGCTAAAATCCAGTCCACCTGTTGCAAATACTTCCAGAAATTCTGTTGTATGGGATATCATGCGATCTAGAATTCTAACTCCAGATCAGAACAAAAAAATAAAAGCGAATGGATGAAATTTCCCATGAAAAAGAACTTTGAAGTTTTCGAATGGGTCTAGTGGGTTTTCTCTAAACTTGGGGTTAATTCGAGACCCTAATTATTTCAGGCCAGCACTTGACAGAAGATGAAAAGAAATAGATAACTGTTTCTTTAGATATGTGTCAGGGCTCCCTCCTTTGTTAGCAAAACGTCACCCTCCAGACAGGAGGTCCCGTAGAGAGGAGTAACATCTTGTGTCACAGAATCACAGAATGTCAGGGGTTGGCAGGGACCTCTGTGGGTCATCCAGTCCAACCCTCCTGCCAAAGCAGGGTCACCTACAGCAGGCTGCACAGGACCTTATTCAGGCGGGTCTGGAATATCTCCAGAGAAGGAGACTCCACAGCCTCCCTGGGCAGCCTGGGCCAGGGCTCCGTCACCCTCAGAGGGAAGAAGTTCTTCCTCATGTTCAGCTGGAACTTCCTG
>Ga0065711_1031292_pt1 | contig 30070 bp, 32 predicted proteins | sample Hoacrofraction12_FD_59098 | JGI IMG/M metagenome (GOLD analysis project Ga0065711, IMG submission 59098) | Hoatzin crop microbial communities from Cojedes, Venezuela - Epithelial fraction 12 v2 (version 2) | ecosystem: Host-associated > Birds > Digestive system > Esophagus > Crop | place...
CCAGGCGGGTCTGGAATATCTCCAGAGAAGGAGACTCCACAGCCTCCCTGGGCAGCCTGGGCCAGGGCTCCATCACCCTCAGAGGGAAGAAGTTCTTCCTCCTGTTCAGAGGGAACTTCCTGTGCTTCAGTTTGTGCCCTTTGCCCCTTGTCCTGTCGCTGGGCACCACTGAGAAGAGTCTGGCCCCATCCTCCTGACCCCCACCCTGCAGATAGTGATCAGCATTTCTAAGGTCCCCTCTCAGCCTTCTCTTCTTCAGGCTGAACAAGCCCAGCTCCCTCAGCCTCTCCTCGTAGGAGAGATGCTCCAGTCCCCTCCTCCTCCTCGTAGCCCTCCGCTGGACTCTCTCCAGTAGCTCCTCATCTTTCTTGAACTGGGGAGCCCAGAACTGGACAGAGTACTGCAGATGGGGCCTCCCCAGGGCAGTGTAGAGGGGGAGGGGAGCCTCCCTCGACCTACTGGCAGCAGGTTGTGGAATCGCTGCGGGTGGTCCGATGCTGGGCTGCGGTTCTGTTTGTGTGTGTGTGTGTGTATATACATCTGCATGGTTGTATAATGCTTAAGGTTGTCGGAACGGAGGACGCTTAGAGGAAAGGTGTAGAAGGAGACTGCTGCATTGTAGCCAGAAAAGAATCAGGGACGGTTCACTTTTCCAATTGCAAAGTAAGTGGCAAAACTGGAATGAATGTAAACGTTTTTTTCTCCTCGTTTTGAAGTAGCCGATGGTGAAAGAGCGAGTGAATGTACTGTGGCTTTGTGTGAAGTTTTGCACTACCTCCGTATTGTCTTCTAAGGGAAGACTTTTGGTTTCTTCATCCAGGTGGAAGTACTTAAAGATTCAAGCATTTCTGTGTTGTCTCACTTTATAAATCTTTATGAGACTTGGAGTATCTGTTTTCTCACAAGCTTTGCTGAAGTTTCTGAGCTAGGTGCTTTTCTTTTTTTCTTTTTCTTCCCGCCCCACCCCCCCCCAGGAGATTGTAAGTGGGGAGAACGAGGAGGAAAGCAATGGCGTCAACCTGATGGAGTTCTCGGATGAGATCCTTTTGCACATCCTCAGCTACGTCCCTTGCACAGACCTTGTCCTGAACGTCAGGAGAACCTGCAGGAAACTTGCAACGCTTTGCCTTGACAAGAGTCTAACACATACAGTTTTGCTTCAGAAAGACTATAAGGTGGGGAGAGTAGCTTGCTTCCTCTGTTAGCTATGAAGACGTATCTGACTTCTGCAAAAATGCGGAGAAGTATAACATTCCAATGTGTCTGCGTAAACAAACTGCTCTTGAACTCTGAAATCAAATAAACAATAAACTGTTTTATAAAAGCATTTGTTTTCCAGAATGCTTTATTAGAACAGCTCTATGCTCCCGTAGTTGTATAAGATGCCATCAGTGAAAACTATCTTCTCTGTGTTTCTGGAAGCTAAAATGAAAGTAAACGTGACTTTCCCTTTGTAGCTGTGGTTGTGTGAAGTTACCATTTTCTCAACACATATTTTCCGTGTTGTTGGGCAAAAAAATCTTGTGTATATTGCTGTCAGGCATGCAGTCAGCTAAACCAGAAAATGTGTATGTGTTATAACAAAAAAATAAACCTTGGGAATGAAGGGTGATACGATTTATGAGGACTGTATCACCAGGCGCAGGTAAGGGGAAGCCTCTCTTACTCATTTCCAAAAGAGGAAAAACTGGATGAAGGAGAATCAAAACATTATTCTTTCAATTTGACTTTCCGTAGATAGCTAGTTCTGCTGAAATAGCTTTGCTGTTAGAAAATGGAGGTGGTCCTCCATTCCACTGTCAGTTGCTGAACAGATTTCACCTCGCAGTCAGTAATGTGGAACTGCACAGACTAAGAAACTAAAGGAAGCGTAATCTTAGAGTCCGTAGCATGGCAGACTAAGCCAGCTACCAGCAGTATGATAACTGTTAGACTGTGCTAGCGTCCTGAAACCTTTGGATGAGCCACGTAACCTAAGTGCTAACCGCTCTTATCCCCATCTTCAGGTGGGAAACTGAGTCAGTGCACACCATTGCTGTATATCTCATTGAATGTGGTTTTGTTTGAGTACAGGTAAACAAAGACAAAGTGAAGCAACTGATGAGGGATATCGGAAAAGAGATTTACCAGCTGAACATGGCTGGGTGCTATTGGCTGCCCAGCTCCACTATTGATCACGTAACACGATGCAAGAACCTGGTAAAACTGAACTTGTCTGGGTGCCACATCACCTCGCTCCGTCTCTCAAAGATGCTGTCCACGCTCCAGCACCTGCGCTCCCTGGCGATAGATGTAAATCCAGGTTTCGATGCCAGTCAGCTAAGCAGTGAGTGTAAGGCCACTCTTAGCCGCGTCTCGGAATTGAAGCAAACCCTTTACACGCCATCATACGGTGTCGTTCCATGCTGCACTAGCCTTGAGAAACTGCTGCTTTATTTTGAGATCCTTGATCGCTCGCGAGAAGGTTTTATGCTCTCCGGGCAGCTAATGGTAGGTGAGAGCAATGTGCCCCATTACCAGAACCTCCGCATCTTCTATGCCAGGCTGGCTCCTGGCTACGTTAATCAGGAGGTGGTGAGGCTCTACTTGGCGGTGCTAAGTGACCGGACACCTGAGAACCTTCACGCCTTCCTTATCTCTGCCCCCGGCAGCTTTGCGGAGACGGGAGCCACTAAAAACCTCCTGGACTCTATGGCTCGAAATGTATGTCTGGATGCTTTACAATTGCCCAAAGCCTGGATTAATGGCTCTGGGCTCCTGCAACACTTGAAGTTCAACAACCCTTTCTACTTCAGCTTTAGCCGATGCACCTTATCTGGCGGTCACCTGATCCAGAGGGTTATTAACGGTGGGAAGGATCTGAAAAGCCTGACCAGTTTGAATCTCAGTGGCTGCGTTCACTGTTTGGCTCCGGAGTCCTTGTTTCGAAAAGCAGAAGATGACATTGACAGTAACATTCTGGAAAGCCTGGTAGTGTCTTGCTGTAACCTGAGGCACCTCAACCTCTCTGCAGCTCACCATCACAGCTCGGAAAGCATAGGGAATCACTTGTGCCAACTTCTGTCCAGGCTAAAGCACCTGCTCTCATTAGCGCTACCGGTTTGCTCCATCACAGATGTTACCGCAAACGTGGAAAAGCCTCCCACAGCGTCTAATTTGGTGCCCCAAACATTTGGAAGAAAAGTGCGGATTGGGATACAGACATACCCGAGGAACTTAGCGGACCAGGCAAACCAGAAGATAGAGTCTTCGGTATTCTGGGCTCTGATGAGAAGCCTCCGATTTTTGGAAACCTTGGAAATAATTGGGTCCAGTTTTTCCTCTGCCATGCCCCGTAACGAGCCAGCAATTCGGAACTCGTTGCCTCCTTGTGTCCGGGCACAAAGCGTGGGGGATTCGGAGGTGGCTGCCATTAGCCAATTGACTTATTTGCAGAGCCTCACCTTAGCACAACTGCCAAATATTCTTACTGGCTCTGGGCTTATTAACATTGGATTGCAGTGCCAGCATTTGCGGACTCTTTCGTTGGCCAACCTGGGCATGATGGGGAAAGTGGTCTATACGTCTGCTCTCATGGACATGCTGAAACACTGCAAGTGTTTGAGAGATCTCAGGTGAGGAGGGGCTGCCGTTGAACACCTCCGGTTTGTTTGTGGATCTCCAGAAGTGTAGCGTGTGGTTTGTTGTGGCTAGCGTTAAAACTGCGAGTGTTCCTGTGCTGGTCAAAAGTAGCTGCAGTGTCTTGAAAGCTGGGTATTTTCCTTCCAGAACTGTGGAGGACGGGAAGGCATCGCATGCTGTCCTTGAGGGCTCAGGATATGCCCTTTAACCAGTGTTTGCAGAGCAAAAAGTCTCTATGCTGCAACTGCCTTCCTTTTAGATAAGGAAGAGTGGATGCTGCATATTTGGGAGCTAGCAGCTGGTCGGGGCTAGGTTAAACACTACACGCTTTTGCTGACTTTTTGGCTTTGTGTACACATACGTCTTTTAAATTTCCAGGAAGGAAGACACTCCTACAATGTCTAAAAAACGTAGAGTTCTCCTCAGGTTCCCCACTGAGATATTTTTCTGCCCTTGGTTTGTATTAAAATCTTGCCTGTTTTTTTTTGTTTGTTTCTTTTTCTTTTCTTAACAGTATATTGAAAGCATTCCAGATTTAGAGTTTTTCCTGTTTATGTTCCTTTCTTGGTAGGGTCCTTTAGATCCTACCAAGGATCTGATCATCAAGGGTGCATAAAGGAGCTTTCACAGTAGCCAGAAAGTGCTTATGAAAGCAAAGGGCATGAACTGTGACTGCTTCCTTGCACCGGTCCATATGAACACAAATGTCATTACTTGAGAAGGATGGGGTTTTAAATTTTTTTTTTTCCCTAAATCAGCTCTGTTGGTGAAACTGCTAGACTTGTCAGTCCCGTTTGTCATCCTCTGTTCACAAAATGGGTCTAAAATGTAGTAACAGTAGTAACAGCAAGGTCACTCCTGTCACCACAAAGACAGCGTGAGTGAAATTACTGCTCATCAGCCGAGACTGGTGTTTGTGTGCATGTTCCTGGTCCATTGCTATAGTGAAGGAGCCAGGGTGGCTAAAACACCTCAGGAGGGTTTTCATTTTCCACCGCTTCCCATTTCTAACAGGCAAGGAGGATGCTGGTCTCTCATCCAAGGGATGGCAGCTGTTGGAAATTCAGTTGCTTTATGGCTTGGGTCACACGAATGTGTCTTTAACCTTCAGTATTTGGCATAGCCATGGAAGAGCTAAGGTCTGGGGGAGGAGGTGTGGGTGTGCAGCATTGCTTCACTCAGTCTAAGCCCTGTAGTTTCCAGAGACTTTGAAATGGAGGCCAAGAGTGAAAGATGGGAGGCAGCGTAGAGCCTTGCATAAAGGACGAACAAGGGTGTCTCCTTCTAACAGCCAGGCGTTTTGTGTCGATGTGAGCTGTCTTTCTTCTTGTTGTTCTTTCTTGAGTAGAGTCTAAGGCTTTATATAGGTTTAAGAGGATTTTAACGTTTAGCACTTCTTGCTAATGTAGTTCCCTTTTCATTTGACTAATTCTCTGCTGCTTCTACCCTTTTTTCCCCTCCCCGTTTTCCAGGCTGAGAACTAGTCCTAGGGGCTATTCCAAACCAACATTGTCATCTAGCGAGTGAAAGGCAGTATTGCAAGTATGGCTGTCGTGGCAGAGATTAGCTGAGAAACCTGCTGCGAGATTGCTGGGGCTTCTGTGCGTTTTGTCCTAAACTTATAATGGATCAATAATGCTGTTAAAAAATTGAAGAGGCTTCCCATTTCCTTAATATTAATTTTCAGGTGTTCCCCAAAGTGGTCGTGGACTGTTGGGATCTTTTCAGGCAGTGCTACCTGACCAGCAGTCGCAGGCTGAGACTAAACCAGAATTTATCAATTAACAGGATTAAGTTGCTGAGATACCCCTGCATACTACAAAAGCCTATGCAGAGCTTATCCAGATCAGACTGGGACCGACAGCTTGTTATCATGGAATGGATTAACCTTCTTAGAGCTCTTGGCCTTGCTGGCCCAGTGACTGGGATTCCCACGTGCTCTGAGGCCCTGCAGTAAATCTGCCCTAAGCAGACGTACTCTCTTGGTGACACTGGCCCCGAGAAGGTTCTGCTTCCTTGCAGATTGGATCCTGTGAGGGAGTCATCCAGTTATGCTGCTAGTGAAAACATAGACCCCTTGTTGGTCAGGTGTGGCTTCGCCATGTCGTTTTGTTGTCCTGCTCTGGGCTGTGATGTCAGATTGTGAATAGCCATGATAGAGGACCCTGTGTCTCTTCTCTGGGCCAAGTGTTTAAGATAAACGTTGAATTGATGATTCTTCTTCCTGCGGGAGAGCAGTTGCTTTGATCCTTTGCCATCCTCTGGCCGGGGATGGCTGGTTGTGGTCACTTTCTTGGCTGAGAGGCCCAAGTTCTGCATCACCATGTGTGCATTGTGAATTTTTCATGCCTGCTTCTCTCTAGGCAGTAAACTGAAGAAGACTATTTTGAGCAGTGTTTGGTGCACTGGAGCAGCAAGTTCCTAAATCCACATCAGCTGCTCACTGGGTGTTCAGGCAGCAAAAGCTGAGCTGTGCTTATCCTAAGACCAAAATGGATTTGCTGGTCAGGTCTGAGACCCATCTTAACCAACGTGCTTTGTGGAAAACTTGCAAAACTAAGGTTACTCCCTGTGGGCACTGGAATTCTGCAGTTCAGGGTCTTTCTGCCTATTTGTGTCCCTGTCCTTTAGCACACACCGTTCAAGAGTAAGTAGCCAGGAAGAGGTCTGAGCGTGCAGTGCCGGGTTTGTTGTGCCGTACCGCTGGCACAAGCGGGTAGAAGGTTATCGCGTGTGTGAGGGGAACAGGCACTGGGGGACGCTGGTTGCTCCATTTGCCAGCCCCCCACGAATGTGCTGTCTTCCCTCTTGTCCGAAAGCGGCCCAAGCATGAATTGCCCATTGACTTGTTTTTGTTTATTCTTGCAGGCTGGAACAGCCGTACTTCTGTGCGGGCGCCCAGTTCTTCCAGGCACTGAGTCATTGCTCCTCTCTCCAGCGGCTTTGCATCGTCTCCCGGAGTGGGACTCTGCAGTCTGACGCAGTGATGTCATTCATGGCCAACTGCCTTGAGGTCGTCATGTGCCACATGTTTATGGGAGAATCTCTTACCGTTTGCAAAAATCTCCAGCAATCTATTGTCCGGAGGTGAGTGCGGAAGGGGGTTGATGGGGGATTTCTGGAGCTGTTGAAGATTTATCTCCATTTCCTTGCTTGCCAAGGTTTATATGGCTCGGAGCACTTGTTCCAAGAAGCTAATAGGTACTGTGTAACCGCTTGGCACATCAACTAGCCTCTTACTTTAATAAGAGTGAATCAGTGAAATATTTGAAGGTATTATATGAATTTTTGATTCCGTTCCCACCCATGTTCTCTGCAGTTCTGTTGGCTGAATTGAAGTTCTGGATGTAAAGCTCCATCATAAATCAAATGACACTTTTTGTGTAAACAAAACATCTGCCGACATTTTAAGTACTGAGAGATTTGACCTTGAAGCTTTCCTCTTTTCCCACAAGTGACTAAGATAATTCTCCGTCCTCTAATCACTTGTAAATGTCACTTACTGATAATCCCCTGGCAGCGCAATTCAAAGCCTTTAAAGGGTTGTTGTGAAGGGTTTTTCTTCAGGGGGTGTGGGGGGGGGGAGAATTGGTACAAACTGCCTTTGCACGTTTGGCAGTTCTTAAATGCATTTTGCTTGGCCCCTTGCAGTGTTCTGAGGCTCACGTGGTGGGAAACGTTTGTGTGTGAGCCGTGAACTGCATTTGAAAAGAGAGCTTTTAATTACGCTTGGCATTTTGAAATCTTCTAATAGTGGCAGTCATCTTACAAAATATTTCCCATACAACAGACTTTCCATTATTTTTTTTTTTTCTATAAGGCTTTTTCGCCGTCTTCAGTGTGTTTTCTTTGTCACCTACTGTTGCTTTGCCCTGTTAAGCTTTAATAAAAATTTCAAATCACACGGCATTATTACTGCATCCTAAAGGGTGCTCCTCCCCCCAGCCTTTCGTCGGCTTCAAACTGACTTATTACACTTGGCTTGTTTCCGCGGATCAAATCCAGAAGAGCCCATGACAATATTAGCTACCTACCAAACTGCACACGAGATTGTTTGCTACGGCCTCCGAAAGGCTCTGTGTCCTTCTAGGATAGTGACTGTTGGAAACATCTAAGTAAATACCTTGTGATGTGACAAGGATTCTTTGGGTTTGTTTTTCACAGGGCTTCATATCTGTAAAAACATTTCTTGGTGGATTCCAGCTGTGCTTTGGGGATCCTTAGAAAGAACCGAGAAGCTGCAGTTCCTGCTGTTGATTCTGCCCTCCCCTCTGAGGTGCGGCACTGGCCAAAATGTTAATGTCCACTTGCTGAGCAGAAATATGCTGTTCTGCAGTCTTTTCTCCCTCTTTTTCTCTGTGGTGGATGGATTCTCACTACATTCTGTACCTCTTAATAATTTAAACCCTGGAAACTTTCCAAAGAGCAGCTGATGCCTTGTGGAAATGTTAAAAACTATTTTTATATTTAGCAACCGTTCTGGCTGTCATACTATTTTTCTTCTTTTGTATTTTATTAATAGAGACGTTTATATGGAAACAGGATTTCTGAAGGTTTTGTGTGTAGTTTTTTTTTTTTTTCTGAAGAGAGCATCTGTTCCCACTGCAGATTCTACACCTGAAGTCATAATCCTCTATGACACTGTAATTGGTGGCTCTGGAAACGATTTTGATGTCACGTAAGATTATGACTTCAGGAGGAGGATAAGCAGTGGGAGCAGATGCTCTCCTAAGCAACAAAGATCCTGTTCTCATGCAACTGTCTCTAGCAATAAAACAGAAGGAACAAAATACAGAAAACGATGTGTAAGCAAAGCCTGGAGTCTTCCGTGAGCCATCAGTGAGTCTTTAACCACGTGACTTTTCCAGTGATCCCCTTCTCATCCTTCCACAAATGTGCCTTCGGATGGGGTCAGGAATTGGCTTTCTCTTGACTGTGTTTTGTCTCCTACTCCAAGGGCAGAGATGTGCAGTAAAATCCGTGTGTGAGCTAGGTCATTGCTTAAGCCTGTGGATAAGGCTCTAATTCACACAGCATGACTTCCTCTAAAAATGTGCTGCTGGTGTCTTTTTAATCTGAGTTTTAAATTGGAAGAGTCCATTGGGCAGCAAGTTTGAAGTTATATATCCTTGTGCCAGAGAGAAATAAGGTGTTTTATCCTTTTTTTGGTTTTTTTTTTTTTCGGGTTTGTGTTTGTTTGTTTGGAATGTATGCAGATGCTGCGTGTTCAGGGAAAACATGGAGACTGAGTGGGAAGGAGGAGGCGAGAGCAGGGAAGGCAATGCTGTGAGTCTTTCTTTGTTTGCTCCCTTCCTTGTGCAGGGGGAATCGATCCATATTCCTCTGGTCCCATTAAGGGTTAGAGTGCCTGTTTTAGGGCTGCAGAGATGGTCTCGTTTAGGCTGAGAGCAGCCAAATGGTTGCTGATTTTGAGCAGGGAGATGGGGCCAAAGAGATTCCCATTCTCCCAGTGCCTCTAAAAAGAGAAGGAATGGGAGTGGGAACTGGAAGGGCCTGAGGCTGGGCGTGCACCAGTAGTTTGCTGTGGGTGGTAGAGCTGGGAGGGCTTGAAAATGCCGTCTAGTGCAGGGCCATCCTTTCTCAGATATGGATGCACAGGAGGGTTCAGATCACAGAAGGGGCTGGGCCTGATTTGGGGAGAACAGACTGGTTTCAGCTGCCGCGTTGTACTGGATGATGGTGTCTATACAGGATGTGGTGATGGGAGCTTGGGTATTAAGTCTCCCGCATTACACCGATGGCTTAAAGCCTGAAGTGATTCTCAAACTCTTCCCCTTGACAGTAAAATAAGCGTAGTATTACGTATTTCTGTTCTGCTGGCCTGAAAGGAGAGCTGCTCTCGTGTCTGTTAGTCTTGTGATAGCTCTAAACTGGGTCCTGTGGTGTCCAGCTTTCTTGTGAGCAGTTTTCTGGTTGGAGTTTGCTGCTATTTGGGACAGATTAGTTTACGTATTTAAGTCATTAAAAGCCTCTGATTCAGTTCTGCCTCTTTTGCAAGGGAGCACAGTAAGCAGAACTGCACTCATCTGGAGCCCTCATCAGCAAACAAGAGGCTTGCAAGGGCAAGGTCTCCTCTGAGCTTGAGAGAAGACTGTTTCCCTCTGGGCAGATAAATCATTGCAGGGTTTTTCTTTATTCTTCTTTTATTTTTTTCCTCTGTGTGAATGGGAGGGGTGATCTCCTTTCTGGTTCAGGGAGATGCTCTGTGCACATAAGAAAGGCCTGGTGGTTAGAGTGGGAGATGTGGCTTGAGTGATCCATATCCACTTCCCTGATCTTCCTCAGATTTCACATGTGACAGTGGTCTAGTTGCAATTTCTCTGTAAAATGCCTTTTTTTTCCCCTGTCACATGGTGCTCAGCTGCTGCCACACTTCAGATAGCAGCGGATCTAACGAACACAATGTTTTCCCTCTTACGCTTGCACCCTGACTTAGCCAAAGTGCTGAGCTCCAAGCACGTGTTGTTTGTGTTTAAATAACTCTTCGGTTAAAACCACTGCAGCGGTAATTCCAGATACACTAAAATACCACCACTCAGGGACTCGCAGTTCTAGGTCCACGTGTGACCCCAGACCTGTTGCTGTGCAAAGACACTTCTTTGCAAAAAAAGAAAAAAGGAGATTTGCTGCTCCGCTTTGGGCTGAGTTGCTGTGCTGGGATGCTTTCTAAACGCTGGCAAAGAGCCCTGTGTCCAAAGCCTGGTCCGGGCTTCCAACAGCTGCTCCCGAGGGTTTGTTTCCACACTGTTCTGTAGTGAAATAGTCAGTAGATGGAGCTGTGACCTATGGAAGGTGCCCCACTGCTTGCTGATGTGTTGCATGCTAAGTGATCGTATTTATATGCTTGTATTTCTCTGTCCAGAAATCTTGCGGGCAAGGAATTTGGATTACTTCAGGACTGCACGGCTACACGGCGTGGTTAGTGGGCACTTCACAAATGTGCAGAAGTTGTTGCTTTCCTGGTGAAGCTTACCAGGAGAAAACAGGCTGGAAGAGGGGATGCGAAATGCTTTGGCAAATATCCCCTTGGCCTCAAGGACAGATTTTGTTTTCCAGTGTGTTCCTTTAGAATTTTGTTGGCTTTAGCTGAAGTGTATAGATAGCTCCTATCATTATAATGATTCTAAGGACTCTACAACATGAGACAGTACAAGCCTCTGAAAAGTCCTTGAATAAAACACCTTGGAAAAGATCAAGGAAGCAACAGTAAAAAAAAAAAGAAAAAAAAGAAACCCAAAGCAAAACAAAAAACCTCTGTGAGCGCGGTGTCATTAGGGATTCTTCATACAGACGGGGAAAGTGTCAAGGCGTAGAGGTGAGTTGTGATTTATAAAAATGCAATCCAAGTTAAGCCGTGGTAGAGAGCGTGGTCAGGAAGCAAACGACTGTGGTGCAGCCGACGTGGGTTTTGGGGAGGTGGGTGGGTAGCTGGGCTGCTTGGCTGCTCACATCTCCCAAAAGCACTGTTGTCATCTCCTGGGGTCCGATAGCTGCGGGGAGAAGGTGCAGAGGGCTGGGTGGGCTGGGGTCATGCTGCAGCATCCCCTGAGAGATGTGGGGTGGGGAGTCGGGGGCTGGCAGTCCTACCTCGAGCTCTTGGCCCCTATTCCCCGAGCCACGCTGGCTCCCTGTCTGCAGCAAAAGGCTTCGCAAAGCGACACTGCGGTGCCGTGCCTCAGGACTCAAGCGACTCTGAGGGTTAACCAGTGCTGGAAAGTGCAGAGAATTTTACTATTTTAGGACAATCTGCCTGTTCTGAGGATCCAGGACCCAGAGAAACATGAAGTTAGCCCTCCTCCTTCTGCCAGTGTCCGGTACAAGCTCTGCTTCGTTTGAAGTGAACTTCACAATAGGACTCCTGCCACTTTCCAGGAATAGCTATTTCAGTCTGAGTTAGGTCTTGCTATTCGAGCTTCTGTAGCATTATCTAAATTTTCCTCAGCTTGTTATTGTCCTTTTTTAACATGAAACTCGTGGCTGGATCTTACCTTTTCTTTAACTGCTGATTCCAGTATTCCAGTGGCTCTGTGTGGCTGAGCAAGCCATGATGCTCACTGAAGGGATGAAACACCCTCCTGGGATTCAGCTGCAGAAACAGGGCTTCCGGGTGGGAGCATGGGCATGAAACTGGGTATTTGGAAAGTGCTGAGCCAGCCAGTCCCTCTCCTGGCATTTAGCACAGGACTGAGCTATCACAAATTAATTGTTACTCACCTCGGAGCTAAGCGTTCCCCCCTCCCATGTCGCTATTGCCCTGCGTGTCCGTGCAGTATTCCTCTTTCCTGAGTACTCATTGTGGACTTGGCCTCAGAAAAGCCCCGTTGGGTAATCATTTTTACTGTTAGATTGGGTGGGAGGAGGCTGTTAGGGCAGTAAGCGAGAGCAAGATCATTTTCGAATTCAGCAGAGTCCTCCAGCATTCCTCCTGCACTGCCCACCTGACTGCTGCAATTGTATTGACACTGCAAAAAAGCTGGTATTACCACCTAGGGCTGATTCGAGATTTTCAAGCTGTTTTTGCATCCCTTCACCGCCTTTTCTTCCTTCTGACCTTGAAGAAGTCCCTCTCAGTACGCTGCTGGCTTCCCTGGATCCCAGAGCCAGCACGGTAGCTGCCAATCCCCCTCCGCTAGCCTAAGCATGTTGCGGGCTCAGGCCCTGCGTCTGATTGCAGAAGACTTAATGCATCGCTAGGCTGGTGTAGTGAATCATTAGCATCCTGTTCCAGCTTTCATTGTCTGTTTCATTTCCTGCTCTTAGAAACCCCTGAATCATTCTGTCACAGACTGAATAACAAACTGCATCCTTGTCAGCTTGCGTTACCCAAGAATTTGTTGGCGGGCTTGGCGAAGGCTGAATCTGCTTGAGGTGTGGTCCAGACACCTTTGCTTCTACCAGGGATGTTGTTTATGGGTGGGTTCAAAGACTTCACAAGCCAGCACGGCTTGTGGGACCATCCCCAATTCGGCATAGTAATGTATCTTCTTTTGGGGGCACTGACTTACACTTTTCTTAAATGCATTCCTGTGGTTGACCCAAATGGCTGCTTCTAACTGCTAGCTCGTGTGTTTTGAAGGGAATTCAGTCCTGAAACCTTCCTTGGAGGGTAGATCGGTGTGTGCATGAAACGGCTTTCAAGGAGTGTCCTCCTCTCTCTTGGCTGAGAAATAATATTGGAGTAGTACTGTCGTGCTTTCTCTTCATGAGGGTGTAAAAGGCTGTACGGAAGCATTAACTGCAGCTTTAAAGCATTTCCATAGTAAAATAAATCTAATTGAGCAGTTATTGCAGTAGCTTTTTAATTTGTGGAGGAGATTAGGAAATAACTTTCAGCTGGCTCTGGCAGAGCACTCCCCTAGGACGTGTCCTGGGTGCTCTGGCATCACTCTTTGGGTTCTCCTTCCCTCCCCCTCTCGTTGTCTGGTCACATTTGACTGATGCAGAGTTCAGCTGGCAAAATAATGCAAGAACCTCAGTCTGCGAGCGTGTTTGATATAAACCTCTGTTCACAGGAGAAGTAGCGGAGTGTCATTCATTGCTTACAGTGAGAAACCACAGCAGAGAGATGTAATTTGTCTCTCCTCGGGATGAGTCTGACGTGTATTACTCCTTCCCTGTGACACAATGCAGCGGCAGAGGATGCTGAGTTGAAAGTAATCGAGAGTTGGCAGCGTCGTGTGCGAGTGCCTCCCAGCGTCCCATCTATGCCCCTTCGTCTCAGGTTGGAGGCCATAGCGATGGGACTTCAGGTGAGGGGAAATCGCAGGCCTCGGGAGAACGCCAGCTCGTTTGTGTAGGCAGGAGGGGGTGGAAGATACCTTCGAAGAAAAACAGTTAATGGAGGGAAGTATCTCACTGTGTGGAGTTAAGAGCAACTTGAGGAATCACAGCAGCTTTCCCGGGGAACTTCTGAAGCCCATTTCTGAGATTAGATGAAGTCTGCTCAGCCCTGGTACTCTGGCAGAGCTGGAAGTGAGAATGGCACTAAGGAGTGGGTCTCCTTTAGAGTCAGTGTGTGGAGGCTTTGGACCCCCGAGAGGCTTCTGGGGGACAAGGGGCCTCCCTGCTCATGGAGGAAGGGGCATGAGGGAATCCCATCCACCGTTTCTGTGGCATGGCTAGAAGATGCTCTGGAGAAGTTTCATTTTATGCTCTTGGCAGTCACGGTAAAGAACTTTTGCCGTTTCCTGGTACGGAGTTCAGGGCATGGCCAGTGGAACAAATTGGCAGTGTATGTCTGGCCTTCCTGAAAAGATGAGAAAAGCGTGTGTATGTATGTCGGGTCATGCCGCTCGTCAGCTGCGCCGGCTTGTCCTGGCACTTCCTCCGTTCCACCATGCCATGCTCCAGGGATGGGAGTTTCCAGCCTGGCTCAGGTACGCTGGCTGAAGCTTTCAGGACAGATGCCACATTTGAACTTTCAGACGTGAGCGAGTCTTCCAGCGAAAACAAACTTATGCTGTGCCTGGCGGAGGATAAACGTGGTTTTGTGCGTGTGGGTAGAAGAACTGCATACATGGCAGAAAGTGACTCGGTCTGAATTCTCTTCTGTTGGGAAGCTTGCTCCTCTCCAGAAGCAGCTCAACAGCCTGTGGGGGAAGTCTAAATGGAGGGGGGAGAAGGTGTGCGACTGCAACAGAGATTGGTTTGCATTTGTGAGAGCTGTGCAAACCAGAGACCGCATCTGCTCTGCTGCCGCTGTGCTCCCTTCCCCCAAATCAAGCTGCTCCTCGTTTTCTTCCTTACTTTCCTCTTCTACAGCCTCTTTTCCCGTAAGCTCCTCTCAGTTTGTGGGTTTAAAAAAACCTGGCCTTGATCCACTCCCGATACACCATATTTCCTCATTTTATCTGTTGTGTGCTGCTTTTGTTGCCAGTGCTTAATTATACCACCTTGTGTGCCCTGATTCCTGCTTGCCAACTTTCGTGAAGTGGGATGTGCTGAAACGTCGGAATTTGGCATGGGGCTTTTCTCAGGTTTCTCTGGAAATCTCAAGGGGAAATATATTCTTCGGTCCCAAATGCTGCCTTACCCTTTCCTTACGAGCAAGAGATGGTAAGTTTGAGCAGCACCTAATGCAGCGGAGCTGTCATCTCCTGGGATCTGTGGTGCGGAGAGGTACGGTGAGGCATCATCCATCGTTACAGGCTGGCTGGTGGGATTCTGCGGTGGCTTTGGGCTGCCCTTCAGCTCCATCAGCAGGTGGAGTTCTGGGGACTCCAGAGAGGTATGGCCTCTCCAGAGAGGTATGTCTGAAAACACACACTGAGAGTGTTTGCCAGGAGATAACTGCATTCCAGGGAGTGACTCTTTTGTCTTGCTAAAATCGAGGAAATCTGATCAAAGTGCAGCCTTACTTCAGACTTTTTCTCTTTCTTTTTGACTTTGTCCCTGACCTACATATTGGATCCTGCCACGCTGGTTGGAAGTAATTGAGACCGTAGTGTTAGGCTATTTACCAAGCTGTTCACTTGAAAATAACCTTACTGTGTCCAGTCCACACCTGTTCTGGGATAATTTTGCAGGCAAATAACAAAGCGGGATTAACCCTTTCGGCCACATGCAAGATCTAACTATTGAGTGAGGTTATGTCTCTGCTGATGCCAGCAGGAACTTGTGACACAGGGCGCGCTTCATTATCGGTTTCCCAGGTCCATGGATGATTCCAGTCAGCTGCTGAAGCCAGGCCCACTACGCATCCCCATCCAAATGAGGACACTTCAGAGACCTCCTTGTAAAAGCTCCCGCTGGGTGGTTGTTGGTTTGGTGTTGAGTCTGCTGGAGTAGAGGCTATGCTGGAGAATGTGTGCGGGGGGTATTTTCTTTGTTATCCCAGTGGTTGTTTCTGATTAAAAGATCTGTTTTGAAGGGGCTGCTAGTCAGTTGCCTAGAAAACTTGCTTTCATTTAGTTAATTGTGATGAGCTTAGTCTGGAGGTTTTGTAGGAGAGAGCAGGCAAGCACATCCTTGGCTTCTCTCTCTTGGAAAAAAAAAGCAGGGTTTCATGTCTGAAACTGCAGCTCTTTTGTCTCCCCAGGTCAACATCCTTCTCCGTCCTTCGGGTTTTAATTTTACAAGCCATGCGCTTGCAGAGGTAGATCCAGTTTGAAGTCCATCCAGGTGTGGAATGAGGAAAGAACTGTCAAGAAGATTACAGGAGCTATTCTGCAACTCATTAACTCAATCTCTTCCCCTTCTTGGTATCTCCTCCCCATGCCTGGGGCCTTTTGAACTAGTGCTCTAAGTGCTTCTCACTTAATCTAGCCCACCTGGACAGGTGTATGAAGAAAGGAATTGCCTTCCGGGGGAGGACTAAAGGAGCGTAGATTGCAGAGGGAGTCTGCTTTTGGGAACTGCTAATCCCAGTTTAACATTATGACAGCTGCTCGTTAAAATCAGGGTGTTTTTTTACAGGCAGTTAAAGGAGAGGCTTTGCACGCACATTTAGCTGAGAATAATAGTGAACCATGTGCATTTGATTTTTTTTTTTTTCCTTAAATCACACAAATTGTACATGGAAAGAATTCTCCGGCGTCAACTTGCTGGGGTATGGAATTTACAAGGTTTGCAGTAACATACAGTTTCCTGTTGGGAGGGGGGGAAATTATAAAGCTTTCTTTTTTTTTTCTTTTTTTTTTTTTTAAAGCTTAAGTTCAAACCTCTCATATAAATATAAATCCAGCTTCTTTGGAAGGTATGCTTGCTGTGTTGGGGTTTTCGGTTGTCTTGGTGGCAGATTGTCATGTAAACTTGTCTAGGTTCTCATTTTTATAGCTACATGTAAAGGCTGCTTATAAACTACAATTTTGTATATGGCGAGAAGGCAGCATGCAGATCTAATTTGGGAGAGTCTATATATAAAGAAAGAAGCAGAGGTTTCTTTGCCTCGGGGAGATGGCTGTTTCTTCTTAGCTGAACTTCAGTAAACTTGGTCTATTAACAGGATTTTCTCTGCAGGACTGTGGTGTTGGATAAGAAACATGAAGAGCTGAGGCAGAGGAGGGACTATCAAAGAAACATTTGCTGTATTTTATGTAGTTTCACTGCAGACTTTACCAACTGCCTCCCATATCAGCGGTTATTTGCGGGTTGATTTCTTGTAGGCAGCACTGTGGAAGTAAGGAGCTGCTCAGCTCCTACGCCAGCCCCCAGATCCACCCAAGGAGCAGTGTCCTTTTCCACCAGCCCTTAGGCATGAGGCATGAAGGGCAGGTCTGTGATGCAGAAAGACACGAAATTGCCCCGGGTAGTTTTGATGCTGGAAATCCTTACTCCTGCAGCTACTTGGGTTCAGGAAAATTAATTTAACCCACCAGGACTGAGCAACTGTCCTTGAACGGGAGTTCCTCTGCTACGTGTTTGGCAGCTCTACTCCAAGTTGTTTGTGGATGGGAACATCCTTGCTGTCTCCCTGGGAAATGCCAGTCTCTCGTGGCCTTTTCTTCAGCTGCTGTATTGCTACCTGGGACTTTCATGTGTGTTTCCAGCAGCCAAATCTCCAGCTGTTCCCTCTCTGTTTCATGGAAATCTGTCCGTTTTGGTGCTAGAGATGAGCTGGGAATTTTCCAGACACACATCTGTGGAAGAGAAGTTTATTGAGCAGTGAACTCCTCCTTCGACCCAACGTAACTTGGTTCAGCCTCAAGGGACTGATGCTGCTGGTTTGACTCTGCCTCCTTTGGAGTGATAGTGAACCCTGTCACACGGTTCAGAGGAAGCTTCTTGGTGGCATGGGGCTAATAGTCACAAGTCTTTTAATCTTCAGGGTGTAACTCGAGCTATAGCGTAACTTCCCTTTACCTCCCAGCTTTAAAAGACTGAACTCGTGTATTGCTACACTGAGTAACACTATTTCTCTTTCCCCATGTTCTCTTACTCACCAGGTTGCTGTCATGTAGAGTACTTGCTGATGGGGACTTGGACTCTTTTTGTATGGCTCTTTTCACGTTGTATAAATGGCTTTAACTTTTGCTGTTCTCTTCCTCTGCTCTGTAGTTATCACCCTGCTGCTCCTCTTTTATGTTGTTGTATCAGGCCTCTCGCTTGCAAGGTGCTGGAAGGCAGACCCGGTGGTGTGATGTTGGCAAGAGGAGCTGGGAGGGCAGGAGGAGAATGCAGGTTTCTCTAAGAGGGGACCAAAACACTGCGACCGTAGATTCAGAAACTGGAACCCAAAATTCAAGTGGCAAACAGGGATACTTGTGTGTGTTTCTTTTAGGGTAAAATTGCTGTAATGCCAAGACAGGTTTTCTGCAGCTTGGATTAAAAAGGAGGCTGCAGTGTGTGTGTGAAATGCTTATCTGCAGATCTGAGCTTTCTAAGCTTGCTTCTGCTCTAATTGCAGAGCGTAGACTCTGCTACAGAACAACCCAGCCCGGAGTGATAATCCCAGGCTCGGCCCGGAGGGAATGCCTGGCACTGCGCTGGCCTGGTTTTCTTAATGGCTCTGCAGCTTGCCACTGGTTTGTAGGTGGTGTAGACTGTTACCTCTGAGCACCTTACCCAGCTTGGGCAAAGCTCTTGGGGTGTCTGGTCCTCTAGGAATACCTGTATGTTGTGATTTATTGATTTATTTGTTTATTAAAACTTCTTCCTCCCTCCCCATGTTAGGCCCAATATGGGCATGTGCCAGCTCAACAGACCCACTGAAAAGTGCAAGCCCAGCCTGCTCTCCGTGCTGACACGTGAGAAAAGAGTGGGAGACCAGGACTTCCAGCTGCCCCTCCTGCCTCCTCTGAACAACCCTTCCTTGCCCTCACCACTGCATGATCTGTATCCCTGCAATCCCCTTCTCTTGCACTGGAGAATTTGTGTTTCTCCTCGGCTGATAACCTGTCTCTGATTTAGTTTCCAGGCGGACCGCCCTGCATTAAATGTTGTCATTTTCCCTCTGCTTCATGAGGACTTGACAGAGGTCATCAGAGATGTCCCCATGCGGCATTTGGATGAAATTACCTTGTTTAAAAGCAGAGTGGCTGAGGAACCTCCCAACTTGTGGTGGTGACTGTCACGGCACAGAGAGGTCAGTCGACGTGAACAGGTGAAACAGCTTCTTGCTGGCCTGGAATCCCCATCTTCAGCTTCTGGCCAGCTCACTGGATGCTGTACAATCACTTTAAATAGGTGCAATTGCAAAATAAAAAAAGCTGGTCCTTTGCAGTGGGGAAACATCTGTTGGATATTGCTTGCATCTGAAAACCCTGTCTCAAAGGCTTCTGGAATCTGATGAGTATTTCCTTGCGGTTAATATGAATTGCTTTGTTATTTTACTGAAGGGAAAGGTAAGAGAAACTGACTTAACAGTGCTCTTTCCCCTGTGTCGCCTGGTGTATTTCCCAAGGGCTCCTGTGTACTTTGGCAGTGTGCTTTGTGATATTGGTGGAAATCATTCTTTGCTTCGGTCTGTTTTTGGCAAAGTAGAAAGTCTGAGCCAGCTAAGATGCACAAAAATGTGGTGCTAAACTGAAGTGCACCACATCTTTTCTGTGTTACAAAATATGCCTTTGTAGTGACACACATGCAATCACAGGCATTTAAAGGTTTTTTTTTTATTTAGAAGTACCACAAGGATTCTTTTTTTTTATTTTTGAATAACAGATTAAGGTCATTAGCGCCTCGACCATGGTGTGTTCTTGCTGTTTCCATTGGTTGGTCTGGTGGAAGAAGTTCTCAGCTCTTTTGGAAATCCTTGTCCTAGGGTAGATGGTGCCTACTGTGAATAAGTTGAGGCTCAGATCTGATTTAAATGCAGTCTGTCCTGCAGTGTCGATGGAATGTAGTGTTCCAGTTCTGTCCTTAGATCCCATGCCTTCAGCTCATGCTAATTTTAGAGATGTTATGAGGTATTTTCACAGTGTGATTTCAGTCAGCTTCTCTGCTCCACAGAACTTCCTCAGGCGTCAGTAGTGGTCTGGATCACTTTCATATTGCCTTATTTACTGAGCACTTTTGAAAGCATCAGACAGCTGTACCAAAAGCCAAGTTATGAATTCCTGGAGTGACGTTGCTGGGTGGCAGTCGGATTTCCCTTTCGCTGGAGTGCTTTGTGGTAGCGCACTGGGTCTGTCTTCTGCAAAACAGCTATCAGCTGGAGCTGTCTGAAGTTCTCCACCTGTAATCTCCTAAACACTCCCAAATGTGTTGAGCAGTGCTTCTCTGGGGAGACCCAGAGTCGTCCAAAGATGATGTCCCCATCTTCTTGTCAGCATTTCCTACACAAGATGCCATCTCCCAAACGGTGTTCTGCCATCAGCGGTTCGTAGGAAGCCTGATCCGATGGGATAGATTTGAGAGCAAAATGCATCTCGCAGCTTTGGAGGACTTTCCCTCCTTACTTTCCCATCAGTCGGGTGTGAACCTGCCTGGAAGTCTGTCTGGCTCCTGTAAATCTTGAGCCAAACTGTGGTAACCCTTGTGCTCAGGTAGGTTGCGGTGTTAACAGACAGGTTAATGTTAGCCTTCTGCTAGCACAAGTCTGTGTGTTGCTAAAACTAACCCCTGCGTGCTTTTGCTGTCTGCCCCGAGTTTCTCTCCCTTCCCCACTCAGGACAGGGTGCCAGCAGCGGTCTCTGGTTTGCAGCCGGTAACAAGGTGGTGAGGCCAGCTCGTGCTCCTCTGGGAAGGGCTGCAGCCGAGCTGCGAGCGCTCCTGAAGCATTTGAGACTCTGCCTGAAGTTGGACAGCGTGTGGGTGAGTGCGAGGAGCTGGTGCCCTGTTCTTGGCATCCTGCCACTGTTTTCTCTCCCGCTCTCCCAGCGAGGTCATTCTTTCTACCTCTTGTCATACTGCTCGCCTGTTTGAATCCCTCTCTCCTTCTCCAACATCTTTCTTCTCTCCTCCTCCCTCACTTCAGCAAATTGGATGTACTTTTTGGCAGAAACGCGAGCCGCTGCTCTGGCTAGTTCAAGCCACCTCAGCTCTGCCTAGTTTTTGTCCGTGTTTCCATCCTGGAATACATGGTGACCGTTAGGCAGGGAGCTGTTGGAAGCGTTAGCAAAGCTGCTTTCTCCTCCTTGTGCCTCTAGCCTCAGGGCAGGGTAGAGGGAAGGCTGAGGGTATGGAGCCAGCTCTCTGATACTTAGTGTTCTGTCCTGCGAGGGATCCCGACGCTTGGTACATGCTGTAGCAGCTTGGCCATTCCCACCCTCAGCAGGGATTTCCCCTCCACGTACACACTGTGGCACCAGCAAGAGTTTGGCAGAACCGCCAGCTCGCCTGTTCCTGTCCCGCTGGAAAACCTGGGCTGGGGGACAAGGGACTGCTCAGTGGTGGGGTTAACCCTTGGATCCTGGGGGTTAGAGTAACCTGAGGAAACGTGCCGTGCTCGGACCTTTTGCTTGGCAAAGCCATACCCGTCTGCCTCCTGTCTCGCTAGATCGGAGCAGGCAATCAGGCATGTTTTATAACGCCGTTATTCTGTTGCCTGGGTATGATGTTTAGACATCTGTACTCACGGCGGGTCAGAAGCTCTGATGGCAATGCTACCCCTGATAATCGGGACTAGGAAAGATCACTCACAGGTAATAAAGACAGGACCAGAAATAGTGATAAAAAGCTAAAAATTCCTCCCACCCCCCACTCCCCAACTCCGGGCCAATGCTTGATGCCTCTACTACAAATCCTCTTATGGTGAGTGAGAATTTCCGCTGCTTCTGCACTCCAGGCAGGATTCACCAGATGTTAATAATGTGCTTATTTTCTCTAAGTGCTATTTTGGCATCGGTGTTAATTACAATTTATATTCTGCAACATTTACACTGGGAAAAGAACCCACCCTAATAGTCCCCAATTGGCAGAGCTGGGCTATTAAACATAGCACCATATGTTCTGAGCAGAGCAATATATGGGACTCGCAGCCCACTCAGTGCTGAGACTCCGGCATGTGGTGTTAGAGGAGGAGAGGAGAACGGAGAGACGGGCGTTCTGTTCCTAGCTTTTATTTAGTATGAAATTCCCCCTCCTTTTCTCGGGTCTCTGTCCCCATCTCTCCAGAAATCTCCTTCCCGCTATCTGTGAGCATCTAATGAGGTGATCTCTGAGCCTGCTGATGCCACTGTCCGTAGTCTAAAATAAATTAATTCAATCACAGAAGGTGCCCTTCTCGCAGGGGCTGCCTCTGCAGGATTCCCAGTCCCCGCTGGCGCGTTTCTTGCCGCACTCCAAATCAGACTTCCGATCTTCGGGGACTGCAGAAGCAATCCTTGCTTTGACCACTAACGAGGTGTCCATGCTTCTTTGGGAGAATGATATTCTGGGGCAAGTGCCATTAATGGGTAAAATCAGAAGTTGTTTGCTGGTTTTCTAGCATCCAAAGCCTTGTTTAGTGACGTGGCGTTTGGTTCCTGCGGGCTGGGAGGGTCTAGACTTGAAGAGTGACGGTGGTTTTGGTGGGGGGAATTTGGTGGGCCCAAGTCATCAGCGTTTCAGGAGGTTTCTTGGAAGGACTGTAGGTTAGAAGATTGCTTCCTCAGCTGTTTTGCAAAGCTGATGTCGTGGTCTCTTTAGAAAATGGCAGCGTGTCTGCTGCTCAGTTTGGAAAGGGAGCTGTGTGCTAGCGGCTGCTCCCTTCAGGAGAGCTTGGACTGTCAGGGAGATGGCTCAGCAGGGGGAGCAGAGATGGGAGTGAAAGGAGGCACAGCAGGACCGTGTCATGGGCCTCAAATGGGAAGCCAGACACGCACCGTGAGACCCAGCCTCAGTTTCCCCACTTGTGCAAGGGCCCAAGGGAGGTTGTGGGGGTGCGAACCGCTCTCCCCCCCCAGCGAGGTGATGCTGCAATGGGAGAAGAGGGCAGGGTCGGGGCTGCGAACGCAGGCTGAGGGGAGCAGAGCAGCGGCCCCGCTCACTGCAGTCTGCGTGATACCTCCTGCTCTGCCGAGGCGTGAGGCTCCCAGGGGAGCAGAGCAGGATCAGTCCCCGCTCCTTGCTGATCTCTGGAGGCGTGATAGTCCCGGGGCAGCGTACAGGAACAGGGACTGTGCGTTGTAAGGTGCCGGGTGCTTCCTCCCAGTAGCCCTTTTTTGGGATGGGGTTTCCCCCCGCGACTGCAGAACCGCGGGGCTTTTCCTTTGGCGGAGTTGACCGGGCCAGCAGAGTTGTTTCATCTGCTTTAGAGAGGTGCGATCCCACCTTGGCCGGTCCCAGCGGAGAGCGTCCAGCCAGAGCTCCCGTCCCCCGTCTGCGGGGAGACCTGTGCGGGGAGCCAGGCGAGCTGCCGCAGAGGCAGCCCTCCTGCCATCGCGGCTCTCCTGCCTCGCTGATCAGATGCGCAGGCAGCCGGGGCACTCTGGCAGGAGAATCATTTCCATAGAAACCAATTGGGAGGTTGTACGGGGAATAATGATTAATAGCGAAGGGATGTTGCCTCAGGCCCTTTTCATTTTTTAGGGGGCAGCAAGGGACAAACTGGAGCACAGGTAGGGGGACAGGCGGGCTCGAAAACTAATGGAAACCATCCCTTCCATTAATTTCCAGGGCAGCTTCCCCTCTTCTCCTCCTGCCCTCCCCCCCACCCCCACTGCCGCTTCCCAGCTTTCGTCAAATTTTCAAAATGGCTAACCTGGTTAGAAATAATCATAATAATAAAAAAGGATGGATGAGGTCTGACTACTAACATTGTTGCTGTTAGCAGCAGGATTTCAGCCATAAAACATGAAGCAAGGGAGGCATTGACCTTTCCGCTGTTTGAAATGAATGGAGACATCAATATCTATTGTTTTGTGGCATTGACCTCTGACGCGCTGGTTTTGCCCTCCCCTTTCTATTTTTTTAATTTCCCCCTGACACTCGAGGAAAGGGGTCAGTTTGTACCATCTATTGATCCCGATCTTACTTGGTGATGGGGAAATAATTAGAATTTTAAAGATCTCTGCTGCACGCTGGCGAAATGCATACACAGACGTGCAGGCTAAGCCCCCGCTTCCTGCGTTGCGTTCTGCCCCCCCTTCCTTGCAGAGATTCAAAGCTCTGAGATCTGAAGGGAGAGAGATCAATATAGGTTTAATCATGATGGGGTTTTTATTTCAGTTTTTTAAATGGTAAAGTGTAACGTTTTATGTTAATGTTGTTGGAGTCTGGCTGCCTGGTGCCTTGTTTTATTTATTGTTTTAAGTAGCCCCTTCTTTTGTGAACTTCATCTATGTACAGAGAATGTGAAATCAGGCGTTGCTAATTAGCTGTATGACAATTAAGTAATGTAGCACAAAACCATTAGGACACTGGATTTGGTTTTGAAGTTTGTCCTTTGAAGTGGGAGCTGCAACTCCCTGCCCAAGGCTGCTGGGGAAAATGTTTTTCTATCAAAACTTTCTTTGAAAATAAAATGTCAGTGTAAGAGTCCCTATTTCTGTTGTCTCTCCCTAGAAACAGCGGGTGGAAATTGTTTCTTGTTGTACAAACTGCTGGCATTGATAGAAAGGGGAATTCGGAAAAGCGTTAAATGGGCAGTTGGTCTCCCAACACCCCAGGTTCTGGCAGAGATGTCACCAGAACTGCTTGTTCAGCCTGTGGAAAGAAAACGGTGCTGCCTTGGGAGAGAAGACCCCGGTCTGACCCAAGGCCGCGGAGATGGCGAAGGAACGTGGCCCTCGAAACCGCGGGCGGGCCTCTGACGCCTGAAGTGCCATCGGGACGCGGCGCAGCAACGGCCGACAGGCTCCTGGGTTTGGGCTCCTCCGTCTGTGCGCTCGTTTGACGCTTGTGTTTGCATCCGGCCCTGTGTTCTAGTAGTGAGTCGAATTCTGAGTGTGCAACCTTCATGTGCGCTGGTGGCATGTAAAACTTCCAATAAAGAGTGGAACTGATTTCGAACCGGGTCTCTCTCGTTGCCTCCTGGCTCCGATTTCCCTGGAAAACCGAAGCCGTGCTCCTGGGAGGCACGCTGTGGTGTCACATCGGAAGTCTGAGCGAGGTGAGGTGAGCTGCTGCGGCGAGGTGTGTGGGCAGGGCTGTGCCTGGGTGCAGCCCCAGTCTGGACTGGGAGCTGTGGAAGTGTCACCCGTGGGGAGCGCTGGTGGGGTTTACAGCCCTGTCCCCCCAGGTCTGCGGATGCCGCTCCCTGCACCGTGGTGCTTGTGGCCGTGGGCTCAGCTGCACGTTAGAGGAGGAGCGACTTTGTGTTTAGGAAATGCTTTTCTTCCATGGATCTCCGAGCACTGGACTGCTGAGCCGTGTTCCTGTGGGACAAAACAACCCTCATCCCTGGGTAGGTGAACCAAGGGGACTTGCAGAAGGTCCATTTCCCTGAGAAGCCCAAGGCTGCAACCCGCGCCTTGCTCTGACCGCTCCGACCCTCGGGCAGCGATCTGGACCTGCACCACTTCTTTGCCTGAAGCCAAGGGCTGAAATCAGGGGTCTGATTAAATGTGAACTGGGGAGGCCAAAATCCTGTTAGTGCCGCCATGACTGCATGGGTGCAGCTGAGCTGGGACGGCCGCGGCTGTGGGAAGGGGAAGCTGCTGTGCTGGAAGCGGGCAGCACGGGCTGCTCGTGATGAAGCAGCAGCAGCTCTGCCCTTGCAGCCCTGGCCGCTGCGGTCCTTGGATCCCAGAGGGCTGCGGTGGTGGGTGACAGCGAACTGCCACCAGATATTGAAGGGGTGGAGGGGAGTGGGACTGATGTGCTGGACCACAGCCCCACGCACGCTGCCGCTGGGGCAGCACCAGCCGCTGGGCTTGCCTGCGTGCGAAGGCTGGTCGGTGCTCAGGAAAACGTGTGTCCCGTTGAGCTGTCTCTTGTGTTGCTGTCTCTAGGGCGCAGGACAGCGACATGGGCTTTGGGAACAGCTTCACGGGGGAAAAAAAAAAAGGCTTGGTGTACCCACGTGCTCAAATCGACTCACCCCAGGTAAGCAAAGCGCTAGGAGGTGACTCAGAATCGGCGTGTGATCAGTTTTGGAAAGGTGAGTGTGTCTGTGCAGGAGTTGTAGCGGGAGTGCAGCGAAGCACGTGGCTGCAGTCGCTCCCCGCAGTGATCCAAGGTCCCGCACTGGGTTTTGTTTCGCAGAGGAACACGGGCTCTGTGTTGTTTTTCTGGCAGGTCTGCTCAGCAGGGCACGGAGCGTAGACCCTCCCTCCGTCCCTCCTGCGCTTGTGTTTAAGTTACGGATTTTATTGTTCCAATAACTTTTATCTAAACGTGGTTTTGGGGGAGGGAGGAAAGAGATAAGGAGGGAGGAGGCTGAGGAAAGAATGTGCTTTTGGACTCTGCTAAGCCTCCAACTTATCGCCGGGGCTTGCCGCGGGGTTTCGGCATTAACGATCCCAGAGGAGGACTTAAGGGGGAAATGGCTGGCAGGGCCGCGGTCGATACGATACGCCAGTGGGAGGAAACCCGGGGAAGGCCCACGCGGAGCAGCCCAATTCCCGCTCGGTACCGATCTCGTGCCCTCTGCTAGCTTATCTGTTGGCAAGGAGGGACACGACTTGGGTTCCAGGAGGCAGAACTGCAGCAGAAGAGCGAAAGGATTGAGCGGTGAAGCGGGGCTGAGATCTGCAGCCGGCTGAGTGTCTCGGTGTGTTTCGTGTTTTGCCCTCGTCCATACAGCCAGCATTTGGGCAAACAGAGCATTGATCCCTGCAAGGGGGAGTCGGGGAGATGGGGCAAGAGGCACTTTGCTTGCTGTGGGGAAGGAGGAGGCTGGACAAGTGTCTCAAACCAGGTCATGGCAACGTGAGATGGGTCTAAAGAGAAGAAAACTGTGAAATTGTGAAGGCTGCCGGCTTGCCCTGTGGATTTTCTCTTTCCTTTCTTGCTGTCTCCCAGTGGGGGTGGGTGACAGCAGGGCTGGAGCCCTGCGCCTCCGGAGACGCTCGATAGTCCCAGGGCTGTCGGAGAGCTTTGGGCTAGCGGCAGCGTGCGGAGGCACAGACCTCGGAGAACAGTTCCCAGATCCTCCTCACCCTCCAGACCCCACTGTGTGCGGACAGTGGGGTGGGACCCGCTGGTGGAGAACAAGGCCGTGCCTTTGTTTGCCGTGTGAAGGGGAAAGGCGACCTCGCACACGCGGGTCGGGGTCGTTAATGATTTCCCCCGCCTGCTGAAGTGCTGGGCAGCGGGGCAGCGGCTGTCCCCTGCTCCCTTCCCTGCTTCTCTGCCTCCGTTTTCTGCCCAACTGGCTTTTTGTTGCTTGGTTTAACTGGGCTTGCTGGGCAGCAAGTGTTAGCCCGCTGGGCAAGCAGCAGGTTGTGGCCAACGCCACAGCTCTGCAGCCTGCACGTGGTGGGCAGAGGGATGTCAGCGTCGGGGGCTGGTGCACTCAGGGTGTGAAGAAGTCCTGGAGATTCAGCGAGGAGGCCGGGGCGAAGCACCAGCAGCATCTCTAGCCATGGGAAGCAGCTGCAGTTGAGGGTTTGGGGAGGACGTTTTAATGGACCAGATGGTCCAGTCCTCTTCTGCCTGGAGGTCTGGTCCTCTTGTTTGCAGAGTCTCTTGGTGCTGGATAGCTGAGCACTGCAGGTCAGAACGGGAAGTGTGGATGAACGCTAATGCTGCTCTCTGGGCCGGTCCACCTGGTCTATTTTTCATAGCCGTTATCTCCCACCAGCTGCTCTTCAGCACTCGATGCTTCTTGGGTGGGAGCACCTCAGAGGGGGCAGGTCTGCAGGGTGTTGGAGAAAACACCTCCCAGACCCTTGCTCTCAGCCTGCAAGCGTGAACGCTTGTCCTTCCATCTGCTGGGACCTCATCTGGGAGGTCTCTAGGCCTGGGATGGCAGGAGGAGAGGTCCTACGGGTCTGTGCTCTGAGTGCGACTTCTCACCCCCTGGATCAGTCTGGGAGCAGCTTGTGCATCGCTGGCTCCAAGGAGGGGAGAAGGGAGTGTGGAGGAAAAAGGCCAAGCTGCTTCATCTCCCAGAAGCTTCTTCTGTGGCTGCAGGACATAGCTGATGATTTCCAAGGTGGTAATTTTGTGCTTGCTACTTCCCAGGCCCCAGAGCCAGCCTCTGCCTGGGGGCTGACAGGCGAGGTAGAGGTGGAGGACGCGTGCGTGAGTGAGAACTTCCACACGAGCGAGGTTCTGACCACGGGGAGAGCTTTGGGAGGGACAAGCAGGAGAGGAGGAATGGTGTCCTCAGGGCACGGACGAGCTGCGGCCCCGGTTCAGTCCCCGTGATCCAGCCCTTTTTGTGCTGTCCCATGGGACACATGGTGGTTCTCGTGGTAGGGTGGACTGTCCCATCAAGCAGAGGTTGGCGTGGGGTGGCCCTGTAGTGCCACTCTTTGGGGCTGGGGCCCATGATGGCTTTCTGGCTGGCATCAGAGTGGACCCCAGTGTCCTGTTCCCACTTCACTGTGCTTGAATTTGCTTTCTGGTGTGCCAGAAAAGGCTGGAATGGAGAGGGAGAGCCACAGTGAGTGAGGAAGAGGAGGAAAAGAATGAGCTTTCTCTTTCCTATGAAGCACAGACGGATGGAGAAGTATTTCTGAACAAACAAGTCTCTCGTCCCCGTCTCCTGGAAGCTGCATTATCAGAGTACCATCGCTGTCTTCTCTTCTCCTTCCCCCCTATGAACAGGAATTAAAAATACAACTGTTAAAACCCTTTTACTTTCTCCAGGAGGAGAAGGAAAAGAAAAAAAAAAGAAAAGCCTTGCAAATGCTAAAGGACATAAAGGGCATTCATGAAAGGGCTGGATGGTGGTTATTGCAGCAGGGGGAAAAACAACATTATTTCGCTGCGCAGATAAAAGGAAGTGGAAAAGCAGCATATTTATAGCTAGGGAGCCTGGATTCCTTGTTAAGCCGCTATTATCAAATTAATGTCAAAATGCATCAAACAGGCACGAGTGTTCTGGGCCCCTTATGCAAAGTGCTTGCAAATTGGTTACAAATACATTTGTTTACAGGGTACGAGGCAGGAGCAAGCTAATTAGTCATTGTAGCAGGGTTGTTTTGTGTCTTTTTTTTTTTTTTTTTTATTTTTTGGGCAATTACACAAACAGGCTGTTTTGAAGTATAAATACGCGCTGTGTTCCAGCCCCTTTAAAAGAGAATCAAATAGAAATGGTGGGACGCGGAGGGCTTGGCGTGGGCGGCGCGGAGCATCGCTGCCTCTCTGCGCGGACACAGCAGCCCTCGCCGGGAGCTCGGCTCCGGGAAGCGGCGTGAGGACCCATCTGAGAGCATCGGGGGGACGATATGTGGGTGGAAAGGGAACGGCTGGCGTGTTGGGGTCCGCTGTGGGGGGTGGTAGCTGCCCCTCGTGTGGGGCACGGTGCCGGGATGGGGACGGCTGTAGCCGAGTGCTTTGGATGCCACGAGGTTCCAGCCACGTCCCGCGCTGGGGACTGGCGCTGCTGATACGGGACCTGTTCAGGTTTCAGCTGCCCACCAGTACTGGGGGAACTCATTTTGAGCCTGGGATGTTTTGAGGCACTTTGGCTATCAGCGGCAGCAGCTGCCGGCTCCGGTTGTGAAGCAGCTTGTGCCCAGCCAGTGGGTACCAACACCGTTTCGGGGGTGCTTGGGCTTGCAGAGCATCTCGTAGATGGGTGACGGCATCCACTTCGCGTGAAGAAAGAAGTTTGGTGGTGAACGTGTCTTCAGGGCTTCTGTAGCCAAACCACTGTGCCACCCGAACCTGGTCATGAGGAAGCGAAGTGGGAAAGCTTATCTGATCCTCAGCGGTGGGAATGGCTGCGGAGGGGGGTTTGGTCGGGGGGAAAATGGAAACTTCCCGCTGCCCTACGTCTTCATGCGTCCCGTTCTGGGAGCAAACCACACCTCTGCCACCCAGGGAAGCTGCTAATTGAGTCTGCTCTGGTGGGAGAGGATAAAGCCAAGGGGAGTTCACTGCTATTATTATTATTTTTAATTTACTAGGAAAAAGAAAGGAGAGAGGAAGAAACAAGTTATTGCCCCTCTCATGCTGGAGGCCTCAACATTTCTTGGCAGGTGTGCAAACAGCCCGGCAGCTGCTTCTCCATTTGGATTTGTTTCTGGTAAATCTGCCCTTCAGGCTGGAATAACCCTTCTGAGCAGGTCCTGCGCTACCAGAGGTGCTTGGAACATTGAGTTTAATGCCATCATAAAACCCTGCGGTGGTTTCCATTCCCTCGAGGGGGGCAGTGGCTGTGCAGGACGGCTGTGCGCAGCACGGCTTTCGCACCAGCACTTCCCAGCCAGCAAAGCCTGGGGTGCATCAGATCCTGCCATGGTGTGGATGGAGCTGGGTGGCTTCCTGAGGTCCCTTTTGGGATCGGAGCTTTCTTCTCAGAAGCCCATGGGCTGAAGGCACGTGAGCCCTACGGAGCTCCACAGACCACGTTCGTGATGGTAGTTGATAGTCCCCTGCGTGATCACAGAATCACAGAATGGTGGGGGTTGGAAGGGACCTCTGGGGATCATCTAGTCCAACCCCCTGCCGAAGCAGGGTCACCCAGAGCAGGCTGCACAGCACCGCGTCCAGGCGGGTCTGGAATATCTCCAGA
>Ga0065711_1003051_pt1 | contig 30069 bp, 20 predicted proteins | sample Hoacrofraction12_FD_59098 | JGI IMG/M metagenome (GOLD analysis project Ga0065711, IMG submission 59098) | Hoatzin crop microbial communities from Cojedes, Venezuela - Epithelial fraction 12 v2 (version 2) | ecosystem: Host-associated > Birds > Digestive system > Esophagus > Crop | place...
TGCCACCATTTTGAGTCTCCCCTGGCACCACAGCCTGGCTGCAAGGGAAGGCTTTCTGCTGCCTGATTGGCCATGGCTGGCTAGCAACTGGGGAACCGCCAACCAGACAAGAACTATCACAAACTTCAAGGAGACAAGAGCCACCAGGTGAAGCCAAGAGACCACACCAGAGAAACCCGCGTGTACCAAGGTCATTGGTGGAAGACCGAGAAGTACAAAATGATTGATGCAAACTGACCACAGCCAATTGACTCGGATGGATGTAAAAGGACCCTCTGAGAGACCATGTGTGTGCACCCACCACCCACTGCTGAGCACCATCAATGAAGAACCCACGGGATGCCACAGGATCCAGGGTGGTGACTATCCCTCTTTCCTTTCCCAGTGCCAACCTATCTCTCTCTCTCTCATCTCATGCAAGAGAGCATGGAACACCACTCTTCTCGTCATGACTTCTTTGCTGGCCTTCCTCCCCTTGCAGTGAGGAGCACATGCCCCCAGCATCACAAGGGCCTAGATGCCTCCGTGGAGGTGGTCTCAGGGTCTTTAGTATGGGCACTATGTCTCTCTTCAGGCCCTTCCTGTCTTTAGAAGTAACTTCTTATCTTTGGGTTCTGTAAAATAACACTAATAATCACAATAGGAAAGAAGCCATTGCTAAGCATCTCCATAAAGTTATCCTCCACCCACCAGGAAGTTCAGTTTAGAAGAAATGCAACCAAGATTTTCACCAAACCACTTAGGAGGCTGCAAGCATCAAGCTGAGGACTGCTGAGATATTGAAGGTTATGAAAAGTTTCTCTCAGTGACTGCGAAACTGGAGACAAGGTGCATGACTTCTGGCACAGAATCATCTCATTGAGACATTCCTCTTAAATTTGTCCACACACCTTCCCATCATCCCTCTTTGTTTCACACACACTTCCCTCAGGGGCAAAAGATATTCTCCAGGGTTAAAGAGTTGTTTATTTCAGACCAAAGAGAGGTAAAAAAAAAAAATCACACGGCAAAGATGAGTCATGCTGCAAAATGACGCACCTGAAAGGAAACCTAAACCAGCAGCTTCCTCCTTGCTGCAGCCTGCAATGTGCTGCCATACACAAGGAGCAGAAACAGGAGAGTGAGAATGTGTCCCTTCTGCTCCATGGCCAGGCACATCCAGTGTTGAGTCCAAAGTCCTGGACTCCCCCGGTGCTCACACCCTTCATTTTCCCAGCCAGGGCTGCAGTTGCAGAAGAAAAAACAAATTGAATTTTGCTATGCGTCCGCACATGCGAGTAAAAGCTTTGCATCAAAAATACATGTTGTAAGTGCTGGGAAACTCGGACCACAGGCAAAGTTCCCACAGTGAAGTGAAACTTGAAAGTCTTCAGCAGATCAGGCAAAAACATGCCAGCTTCACTTGAAGTCATCAGACAGACATTTTCTCTTCACTGATGCAGGAGAGGAGAAATCTTCTCTGCTTACCCAGTCATCTGCTTGTCTGTACAAAGTCCCGCATTACTGTAACTAAGATGATCTCATGAGGAAAACCTGGAATTTAAAATAGGAGAAAAGTTAAAAAAACCACAACCTTGGGGTTTTGTTGTTGGTTTGGGTTTGGGGTTTTTTTAATTACTTTTTCAGAAGTCATGGTCTGCCTTAGCCCCACGTGGTTTCAGACACCCCACCAAGCCACCTGGAACACAGGCAGCTCAGTCTGAATTTATTCTCCATGCAGAGCAGCAGGATCTCATGGGTCCTTGGTTTGTCTTCTCCCCCCAGGATTTTCGCCTTTCTTCTACTTATCTAGTGAAGAAAAAAAAACTCCCACCAGTAAAGTGGGTAAAAGCAAGGAAGAAAAATTAAAAACTGCATGAATTTAGCAGGCAGTGCCTACTAAAAGATGACTGAATTCTACCTTAAAAAAGTTGTTGTTTCCAAATTGTTTTTCATCTGCAATCACTTGCCCAATTCAGGCAGGATCCACAGGGAACTTCTACCCATCTGAAGCTGTGCTTCATACTAAGAGCACCCTCTCAGCCCAAGTCCTGAGCCTTTGAAGTCACTGGGAGATCAGAGCCCTCAACATCACCCTGCATCCTTATATTGCAAGATTGGGTCTGGTTGGAAAATTGGAAAGGGTTCACACTCCCTGCCATCCCCCTGCAGAGGCACTGGTTGCTTTTTCATTTAGCTGAAGATGTGAAGGAAGAGGACAGTTTACATTCCAGGACCGTGGGTCATATTCGAGCATGTCGCCTCCCTCCTCCTTTACATCGTTAGGCAATCACAAGGAGGCATTCTGTCTTAATTTGTCAACCAAGCTGAATATTGGCATTTAACTCAAGGCCATGGTTTGCTCTTGGCACCAACCAGCTTCTCAGGGCTTCTTGCAGGAAGCTGCCACCAGCTCCTAATGTCTTTCTTCTTAATATTTACTTCTTTTTCTTCTGCTGATATTTCCTGGCTATGCATCTCCACGTGACTCAGAGATTTCCCGGACCCCATCTCTGCTGTGACATCAGCTCCAAGAGCTGAAATTAATAAATGCCACTGACTCATTATGTCAAACTGTAATTACGGAGGAGGCAGGGAGCGTCGTTTGGCTTTTTTTAGAGCGAGGAGGTTGAGTTTCGTCTAAATCCATATTTGGACCTGAGCTGCAGCACGGCTGCTATAAGGAATCTGTACGATTTTAATGACCAAAGGAGAGAAAGTGAAACACCCTGATTTATTTTGATCCCTGGTATCTCAAGAGACAAGAAGTATATGTAAAGCAAACTATACTGTGAAACACCTGGTATAGATACAAGGCAAAAGTCCAGCACAGCTTAGAGGTGATTTCCGTGTCCTGAAGTCACCTCTAAGAGTGACTTCATCTCAGCGACTTAAAAAAAAAAAAAAAGAAATAGTAAAGGTATTTGAGGCATGCCTAACATTTGCCGGCTCAAGCAATCAGTGGTAACTGTATAAATACATCTGCTTTCCCTGCTTGATGTTCTACGTTCACTTTTTCCTTTAAGAAGAAGCACTTAGTTCATGCTACAGCAGCAAAGTGAAGCCGGCATTGATGCAGAGTGTTGGTATCAATGCTGTTCCCATCAGTGGTGCAGCAAATTTTGCACCAGCACAAATACAAGTCATCCAAAATCCTTCGTCCTTTTACTTCTCAGTTTCCACTCAGATTTACTTCAAACCACAGTTTTTCTATGGCTTTTAAGATTTTTGTCCAATGTTTTTTCATCCCATGGTTTTTGAGTTCACTGCTCTGCAATCTCAGCTCTTTGGCCAGATTTCCATAAAGCCGCCTGTAACCTCATCGTCTTTTCTTTCCGGGACAAGGTGATCACCTGCCTATCACAAGCGCTACCTGGGGCCATGACGCAGCGCTGCTGGGAGTCATGAGTCCCAGGGACCTCCCTTGCTGCAGCTAACACATGCTCACACTCTCAGGGAGGGTGAATAGCGAGCAGTCACGAGAATAAGGCGCGAGCCCATCGGAAACGCAAGCAAGGCAATGCCTCTCCCATCAGCACAGGAACCAGAGAGAATTACAGAGCAGGACAGATTCTTGCAGGACTACACAAGGCTACGGCAGGAGACTTTTAATCTGGTTTATCAGCAGGTCATATGAATTTCGGTGAAGTAATTGAGTCTACCTCATCCTTTAAAAAAAAAAATTTTTAAAAACCAGGCTTCATAACATAAGCAAGATGTTATGAGAAACGCCCCTGAGTTCTGGTAAGGCTATTTGTTTTTTCAGCCTGGATTTCATTTTTTTGGGGGGTGTGTTTTTTAATCTTTTAATAACTCGGTCCAGAGTTATTCCTCTGTGAAAACTGCCACCCTGCTTATAAAAGGTAAAAATAATGTTCTTAGCCAAACACAAAGGGGCACTTTTAATTTTTATTTTTTTTTTTTAAATAAAGGGGAATTTGAGGTTGATTAAACCACGACAGGGATCAAAGCAGGCAGTGTCAGGCACGGAAATCTTGCCTAGAGTTTGGAGGAGAGATCTTGGCCAATATCAAACTTGCAGAGCAGGGAGTTTACTGGCTTTTCCTCCAGGGCTGGTGCTGCTCTGGGCTGGTTTATTGACCAGGTTTGGCTGTGGGTTGGCAACGCTCGCTGTCCCTCTGTCCCTGCTAAGGCGATGAAGTTGTGCTCATGGATGCAGGTAAGAGCACCTCTCCCGCTGCTCCCTACATTTCTGGCCCTGGGCTTGAAGGTGATACAAACACCTCTTCGGTGCATGTAAAGGTAAACCTGCCCTCTGTCCTGAGCCCTCTCAGCTCTCCCCATTCATCCTCTCCAGTGCCTAATGTGAATACAACCATGTCAACACTAATTACTCATCGCACCCCAGATCCCCATGAATTTCTGCACTGTTTCCTTGCTGATATTGAAGCACACTGCTTTACCCTGAACAGGTGAGACCCAGTGTAGAAGAAACAGAATTCAAACCACCCAACAGCTACATCCAGAGCCTTCCAACTCCATTTTCCAAGCAGCTCACACCAAACCAAAGACACAGGGCAGAAGTAACCCACTTTCCCACCAAGCTCAGCCCTTCCCATGTGTTTTTGTGTGTGCGTGTCTTGGTCTCACCACCTCTATCTCCACTGCAAAGAGGGCAGAAGGCTGCAGCAGGGACTGATGCCTCCGCGCCTCTGGACCTACGTAGTTCAGATGACAACGCAACAAGGATGCTGCAGCAGACTTCAGCACGAGCGAGCAAACACCAGGACCCAGGACGGGCTCTCACTGCACATGTCATTGGCAATGCTTGTCCATGACTGCCAAGCTCAGAGTCACAGATCACTGGAAGGGTATCCTGGCAGTAGGATCCCGTATTCTGGACAGTCTCTGCTGGTGATGGTCTACATGGATCATCAGTCTGATCCTGTACATCTGCTTTCACGCTCACTGTGTTCTTACACTTATACCTCCCCTAATTTGAGGGATGGCATTGGACTGACCCTCTCTTATCGCACTGTTATGCATGTCTTGTGCACTGTGGGCTGGAACCAGAGAGCTCAAACACGAGTGTTGTGTTTATTTGTACAAAACACCATAAAAAGGACTACACTACGGCCATCTAGCCCAGTATTATGGTTGACAGCAGTAACCTAAGGGAAAATATGACAAGATAAACATGCAGTCACATTTTTCCTGAATGCTCTCCCAGTGAATTTGTCCAAATAAGTTTCAAAACCCTGAAAGCAGCAGGACTCTGTCCATGGCATATTTGGTGATGGAAAATATGTCCCTGGCAATGGAGAATATCCATGGATACACACAGCTTTGCTTTTCATCCCCTGCACTTCAAAACAGCTGAGTCAAAGATGCTGCAGCCCCAAGAGCAGCATTCTCCCAGGGTAGGGGGGAAGATCCCAGGGAAACGGGACGCAACACAGGAAAGCCTCAGATGTTACAACTATGCCTTGTCTGTGGTCAGATTTGGGTTATTTTGGGATAACAAATGAGACCACTACTGTCGGATAAAGAGGATTTTGCCTGAGCCCTGCTATCCAGAGTAACTCTGTTAATGCCAGTCCTGCTGCATTAAAGCATGACCAGCGTAGGGTGAATCCAGAAAGAAAATCTTTGTGTTGCCAAAAGTAGTCACATCTGTGTTGTATCTCTTCATGGGCAGATGTCAGATTTAGCTGCTAGGTGTGTTGGTTATTTTAGTGTTTGGCTGCAAATATCCCAGGAGAGAGGCTACAACGTGGCTGTGTCTCTTGAAAAAAAATCTGAGCCTTTAAAGACAACCGAACCATCTTGGAATTCAAAGGGCGGAAAAAATCATGAAGAGGTGTGAAAAAGGGATGTGTGTAATGCAACATGATCAAATCACCCTTTTTTAAACATTAAAAACTGCAGGAAAAATCACTTAAAATGACTGAAACTGTCAGGGCATTGTCTGAACAGCAAAGTCCAGGTTTGGTTCAGGTCCCACTGCGAGGTAAACATAAACACTGCAAATCTGTGTAACAAATATCTTCTTCTCAGCCAAGCTGCTACTTGGACAGAGCTTGCCCTGGAAAAATGTGTCCCCTCACACCACCTCACTGGAATAATCCTGCAGAGGCACCTTTTTTTCCTGCTGTGTAGCAGGGAAGCAAAGGACTCGATGAACATCAGAAAAGAGTCACTTCGAAAATCTTAGTAGGCCTAAAGTTTGGGCTAAGGCAAAGATATGGAAGCAAAACTGTCTTGGCAGTGACTTTGTCCCTGGGGACTCATCAGTGTCCCTGTGGATGCTTCCCTCTTTCTAGAGCCAGCAAAACTAACCTGTAAATACCAAAAAGAACCTGCTTCTTCTCCTCTTATTCCTGGGGTTGGGAGATGTTTCTCTCTAGGGAATCAGAGATTGGCATCATCAGTTAGACTGTGTTTCTGTTTAGTACCCACCATCAGTATCACAGGGATTTTGGTTCCCATTCAATTCATTCAGGTGCTGTCTTTCCCATACGGGGTCTTTCGTGGTTTTACTCAGCTAACAGCTCAGAGAGACCTTGCAGGTAGTAAGAGTCCTACCTTTCCTCTGTAATGAAAACTCCTTACATTTTTACTTTCCCCATTCCTGCTAAGGAAGGCAAACATTAACATCTCAGTTCCAGGCTCAGCACCTCGCTTTGGTTGGTTCCCTGAATAACGTCATCAGAGTAAAAGAAGACCTCCACAGCAGGCTTTCTCCTCTTTGGGAGTAAAACCTGCAGGCTTGGGAAGGAGCAGAGCTTCAGAATGTGACAAGGCTCGGGGTCTCTGTGGCCTGGAGATAGGGCTGCTAATGCTTGTATAGGTGTCTACCTTCAGCTTTACTCCAGCCTTTCTCCTTGGAGCTGACTGCCTTGAGCTAAGACCTGGTTTGAAACCGTCATGGCTCATCTGGTTGGGCATTAACAGGAGCTTTAAGCTGTCCACACCTTGTTATCCACAGCTAAGATGTCTCAGGGGCTCTCATCTGTCCTCCATCCAGGGGGAATGGTTCTCCCTGTGGAATATCACCCATCCCTGTGTGGATGTTCAGGGCTACCCTTCCACTTGGCAGCTGTGTCCCCTTCAGGGCAGGATGAACTCTGTGTAGACACCATTGGCTCCATTGGTTAGATCTCAGCAGGTGGGAACTTAGACACCCTAAAAACCTTGGTGTAGGAACTTTCCTGTGCAAACCAGGTGTAATTACAACCTGTTTCTGCTCCCTGTTCTTTTGTAGCCAGCAACATGGAAAGGTAATACTAATGACAGCAGGACTCAGCTAATCTGACATTAACATAGAATAGGAAGCCTTCAATGAGTCTGGCCCATTAACCCTAATCTTATAATTACCCTACTATTGACCAGGAAGCATGCACTGATTGGCAGAGCATTCGAACAGGAGCTGGCACCAAAGGCATGAATCATGAGCCTAATTATCCACTCCTCCTCCCAGGAGTCGTCAAGACTGGAGCTGCAGCAGGTAATGTTCTCATCTCCCTCTCCATTTGGAGGGAAACACAATTACATGAGAAAAAGAGTCTTGTCTTTTGTCTTGCACCACGTTGTCCTTGTCAGCTGCTTAGCAGCAACATGGTCCTGAAAGAATTTACATTATTCAGTGGTCTAAATGTCAGCCAAGAAGAGTCCAGCCTTGCTCTTTGGATGACACTAACTGAAAAGGGAAGGCTTATGGACTGATTCTTCGTTATGTTGTCTCCTTGTCTTATGCAAAATGACCTATAGCCCTGCGACAGTCTAAGGCAGCCATGTGGAAATAACTTAACTTTAAGGCAAGCAGGATCCACATGTAATGCACGTCTTACTTGCCGTTTCCAGTCTTCCCCCTACTTTGCAAAGCTGGAAGTCCTAATGACTCGGTGTGGTTGATCCTTGAAGAGGTCTCCCACTGGAACTGGATTGCTCTAGATGGCAGATTTGCTTCTTCTCAGGGGGAACATGGACTTCATCCAAAAATGTGCCCACTTGGTGGGGCTCCTATGGAGGTCTCAGGGGAGCAGGGGGATGAATGGTTTTACAATGGCAGTATCTGCTCTGTTCCCAGTGCTGTTCTCACCAAGATGAAGGGAGCTGTTGGGAAAGGAAAACCTCCTTCCTGAGCTCTGCTGGGTCCAAGGGAACGGCAGGACCAAGGAAGGCTCATCCTGCTATTGCTGTACCTTCACACCGGGGCTCTCATAGAATCATAAAACAGTTTGGGTTGGAGGGGACCTTACAGAACATCTAGTTCCGACACCCCTGCTATGGGCAGGGACACCTTCCACTAGACCAGGTTGCTCAAAGCCCTGTCCAGCCTGGCCTTGAACACTGCCAGGGAGGGGGCAGCCACAACTTCTCTGGGCAACCTGTTCCAGTGCCTCACCACCCTCACAGTAAAGAATTTCTTCCTTATATCTAGTCTAAATCTCCCTTCTTTCATCTTAAAGCCACTACCCCTTGTCCTATTACTACATGCCCTTGTAAAAAGTCCCTCTCCATCTTATCCACTTTTATCTCTCAGAGGTCCACAGAAGTCTTCTTGTAGCAGACACAAGGTGCACAAGGTCCAGGTAAAGTTCTTACTCTTTTGCGTGCTGGCTATCTCCAGGGGAGGAGCTGCCTCTGCCTGACATCTTGAACTTTAGCTCCAGGAGATTTTACAAACATGGGGAGCTGGACCAACTCCAGAGCACTCACAGGGGACAACACAAAGGAGAAAAGAGCTTTGGGCCTTGCAAACTTTCACTTTTCAGATCAGGTTGACAGAGTATTCGCCACAGAGGTGCCTGGGATCAAATAATCTGATTTTCAGCTGTAGGGTCTCATGCAATGCTCAAGGAGAAAAGCCAGAGGCAAAGGGCTGATTCCTTTCTCTTTCCCACTGAAGAGTAAGCATTTCTAGTCAATTAGTCTGACGAGTCCTGTGATCAGCAGTTCAAGAAAGACCTACTGTAAGCAGGGGCTGCCTTTCCTCTTTCCCTTTCTGTTTCTCTTGGGGATGTCACACTGATCGTGTTCCTGTAAGGCACAGCCTTTTGCAATAACCTCTCACACCAGCTCCCCCAGTGCTCTCCACAGTGCTCAGTGTGCAGAATCAGTTTGGGGCAGTGACCAGCACTTGAATGCCCTGGTCCTCACTCAGCAGGTGAATACACGTGCGGAAAAGCTTCACTAGTGAATTCTGGAATACCTCTGCACCTGCCAGGAAGGACCCTGTGGTGCTCCTTGCCAAAATACGGCAGCTTTTTATCTCTTTTATTAGTTAAGATTGCAGCCAGAGGAAACCAGTGGGGGACTGGAGCACTTCATGGCTAAGGGCATCCCTAAATCAGTGCTCCAGTAGTCCTTGAGCTCATGCAACGAGCTCTCACATGCAGCCCAGATTGAACTCTTGCTCCATGACCAGGAGTCAGGACTGATTACATTTAGCTGCTCATATGTCAAATGTGTTTTACTTCTGGTTTCATTTCTTTAAATTTCCAGTGTTGAAGGAAAAGAAAGTAAAAAAAAAAACAAAACCCAAGGGAAAAAAAATGGTATTTTGATATTAATGCCTGAAAGGTGCAAACAAAAGTTTCCAATATTCCAACAGATACCTTAATCCAGACCAGCTCCCACACCAAAAGGTTACTTTCTTAAGAACAGAGCATTGGAACAGGCTGCCCAGGGAGGCTGTAGAGTCTCCTTCTCTGGAGATATTCAAGACCTGCCTGGACACGGTCCTGTGCAGCCTGTTCTGGGTGACCCTGCTTCAGCAGGGGAGTTGGACTAGATGACCCACAGAGGTCCCTTCCAACTCTGACCATTCTGTGATTCTGTGATTCTGTGGTATTATTCTGCCTTGTGTCTTCGAGAACTTCTTGAAATTAAATCTCAGGCTTCTCATCAGGCTTGCGTTAAAACTTCAGTTTCAATTATCACAAGCAATTTGTGACTGGAAATGTTGACAGAGGTGGTACGAAGTCCCCCCTCTAACTAACAGCTCACCCTGCAGCAAGGATCAAATTCCAGTGCTGCGTGTGGCATGTGGCTCTCTTTACCCTGACCTTAGGATCGTGCTACTTTGCGTGGTGCCTAGAAGGTGGAATTTAAACTGATAATAACGATATTCTTGCCCTTGCAGTTTGTCTTTCCTCCAAGGATCTGAACATGTTTTAGAAACCCTGGGAGGCTCTGGCCAAGTTGAATATCACACCTCTCCCTGAAACGTTTCTATTCGCTGTTGTTTCAAGCATCACGTTAACGTGTTCTAAGCATCACTGACTGGCAAGAAAAATGGAAATTCTGTGTGTTGGATGACTTTGTGCCGTGACTTGTCTTTATTCCTTGTGGTTTTGGTGTGAATCCTCACAGAGCTGCAGATGGCCACGTCTTCATCTGATCCATGTGTAAGCATGACTGCAAAGGCAATTCTGCCTCGAGACTTCGTTGAAGTCAGAGTGAAAGACACTTGGCAAACTGAGTCAAAATCTTGTCCTTTAGGCTTTTTTGTTACGTTTACAGTTCTTCCACACGTCAACTCAGAATAGACAAGAACGTGAAAAAGAAAAAGAAAATGGACTAGGATGTCCAACTGAAAATGGACTAGATGATCTCCAGAGGTCTATTCCAACCCCTACTATTCCGTGAAAATAAAAAGGAAATTTAAAAAAAAATTGCTAAAGCACTACTGACAACAAAAGATGAAAGGCAGGTGTAAGAGATGGACCTGTGGTGGATGACAACAGATGAAGCATGTCCCTTTTCTCCCACAGGGGAAATTTGAGCTGGTTTTACCTCATTGCTTGGAAATGCTTATCTCCATCAGTCTGAAAATGTCTGTGTCTCTGGGAAGGTGGTCAGAAGCTGCAGTCTGACCAATACAAGCTGTGTCAGAGTAAAAGAGAAGCAATCTCTATGTGGAGAATACACTCTGGAAACCACCCATTGGTAGAGTCGACATGACAGGCACTCTTAGCTCAGAACTGGAAACATCAACTGAACTTGATTTCCATGACTATTCACGAAGAAAGAGTCAATTGTCCAGAAAGTTAGAGCCTATTAGTACATGTATGCTTAAAAATCTCCATTACCATCTGTGCAGAATAGGGCAGAGTGGTGCAAGATTTTTCTTTTTTTTTTTTTCTATTTTGGAGCATTCTCTACCAGAGACTCAGATCCCTTTTGCTTGTGCTGGTTGTCGTAAACCAAATACAAAGTTGCTATCACAGGACCCTCCAGAGTACAGCATAGATGCTGAGACCAAAACTGAAGCTGAAAGGAGGAAAATGATACGCATTTTTGCATTCCCTGGCACTCTAGGCTTCTCTAGTCATCTTACAGACAGTGAGGAATTCATCCTCTCTGCAGAGTGCTCAGTATTATTCTCTCTGTTTTAGATATAGGTAATGTAAGCCACAGAGATGTTTAAGTGTCCGGTCTTGGAGGAGTCACTGTCACAGATTCAGGAACGGAGCTCAGATGTCTCCTTTGCAAATTCTGCTGATTGAGCACTATAAAAAGTTTCTTGTCCCATCACATCAGGTAGATTCCTTTGTGCTAAATCACTGGCAGTAAAAAGGTTATAGTAATTAGAATAATTAACTCCCACATAAGCAAGACATGATGCAGTTTGCAAAAGTCTCCAAGAACTCCTTATCACCTTTTTGCATCTAGGTGAATTGAAACACTGGAAAGTCAAATCATTCAACCCCAGGCCTGTCCTTTTCAGTCATAGGTATGTCCAGGATCAGAGAGACTCTGTCAGGTCACCGTGGACTCCAAAGACCCATCTCCCTGCAAACCAAGGTGCACAACTGCCAAAGAGAGATGTAGCGTTTGGCAACACCCGGACACCGAAGGTGGATGAGAACACATGTTAACGTTATCACATGCCTACTAGCCGTCCCAGGAAGGCTGATTACAACACGTCATCCCTGGAGCATTCAGCAGGTGATCAGGGTCACATTTTGCATGTCAAATTTCCCAGCTGGAGACCTGGGCGATGCACACTAGGAATTTGGGTGTGTTTGCACAAACGTACCTTTCTCCTGCTGTTTAGCATGCCAGGAGGCGCAATACAAGCACGTTAGCTAGAAGAGACGCTGCTAAGAATTTGGTGAAAATCACAGTTTTCCAGGAGGTTCTCTCTGGTTGAGAGAAGTCTTTATTACTCATGCCCTTTGTAGAGGTGGTCAATGGGACTGCTCTTCAGTAGAGGGACAAAGCCAATGTTTCAGCTGGAGTTTTACTCCTGCAGAAACCATGATGAGGTTTTTTGTTTGTTTTTCTTGGAAGAAGCCCACAGGTTGCTATACAGAGGCCTCCTTATTTACCCAACCATCTGCAGCAGAAGGCTGGCTACAAATCAACACCAGCTGGAGCTTAGCAGAAGCATTTAGGTTGCAGTTATGCTAGGCTGTGTTCTGAACCTTTGTAAATGGGAACCTCCCAATGGTTTCTAATATCTACTGCTTTCCTGCTGAATCAGTCTGATCAAATCCTCACCAGAAGAGCATGCAGGAGGTCCTGAGGTTGTATTTAACTCTCAGACCACAAGCACTCCTAGATGACTGTTGGTGGCACTAAGCAAACCATTTTAATGAACTTAATCCCCAGTTTTCAGTTTATCCTCCAAAATCTCCTCTTCTTTTGGATTACAAGTTCCTCAAAAGCTGCTTCCTTCTATTTTCCAGGTCCCAGGGGATCTGACAGCATACTAGACCTTGGAAAGGTCAAAGTGCTTGGTGTGGGAGCATGCTGAGATCAGTTCCCAAATTTCTCAACCAATAGATGAAGTCCAGGCCACCTGTAGGATTCCCTGCCCTGTTCAAGGGTCGCAGGACACAGGAGAGGTATTTAAAGTTCAAAGTGCACATTTTGTCAAAAATTATGACTTGGAGTTATCCCACAAACCATCTCATTAGCTCAAACTTATCCCAGTTCCTAATAATGGTTTCATCAACCAGAAGAATTAAACGCAAACAGATGTATGTTAACTTCTTGGCACTTGGCAAACACAGGAGCAAAAAATATTGCTGACTGGGATCAGTCATGTATGCATGCAGAAGGCTTTGTACTCCTTAAACAAGGGCATGTTCTAGTAAAGTTGATTGATGGGTTTTCTGGAGTCCCAGACACTTTTGCTCACACCAGAGGCCTTACAGAAGATACCCAAGTCCCACTCATTTCCATTATATTGAAACCCTTATAACTCTCTGTGATAGCTTTACAGATGATGTGAAATGCCTACACTTTGCGGTTCATCTTCCCCCTTGCCTAGAGTGTGGACTCCTGAGGACTAGAAGATGTCAAAGCTTCTGCATGGCCTTTGGCTTCATCTAAAGAAGAAGAAAAGCTGAACAAACTCAACTTTGGGTCTTCATTTTATGAAGTTAATAACCAGGTTCTTGGGCAGGAAGAGAAGAGCACATGTATTTCGAACCACGGCTACCACCTGAGAGTGCAGGGGAGGAACATACCCCACTAACATGCCTTAGAATGACACCAGCTCCTAAATGGCTGAAGAGATGGGTTTTGTGGCTGGTTGTCAAGGGTTTTCTCACAGGGATGAAATCCGGAGACTCATTAGAGATGGCTTGCTGTCCTGCTCCATAAGTTAGATCTTTCCTAGGCCTGGCAGAGCTGTTGAACCTCCATGCTCTTCCACCTGGGAAGAGCACGGAGAACCAGGCTCTGTGCTTAATCCAGGGCCTGTAAATTCAGTGTAACTTTGCTGATTTGAGCTGATTTGCTTCAAGTTGGGTGAGATTAGAACATGGCATAGAGACAGATTCTTTGCTTCAGCCACACCTATTCTGTCACATGTTCGTTTAACATTTCTTCGCTGCTTAATGTGAGGGATGTTTTGTATCCGGTCACATGTCAATCAGTGAACCCATAGTGATAACCACTCTACCTCTGTTTCCCTCCAGCCTTCACTTTGTAACCTTATGCTGAGAGTGGAGAACATTCTATAGGCAGAAGCAGATCAGACAGAACAGCACTGTAGCTCCCAGTTATTCTTTTGCCTGGCTTTTGCTCATTGCCAGATAACAGTCCTCAAGTATTTGCTTTTTCTTGCCCTTTGTATGAATTTGTAAGGTAAATAGCACCATTTTTTTGTCTCCAGAGACTAGCATGTTTTTTATTTTGTACTCAGCCCATAGAAGCATCAGGGCAATAGATGTAGCTACTAATTATCCCTATCCTATGAGCCTGAAAGTATCCTCTAAACCCATTCCCGGAGGGATGACAAGGAAGCCAAGACTTAGCGTGGCAGTAGATGGCGCTGAAGATCTTGGAGCCTATCAAGGAGCCTTGGTCAACCCACATCCCCCTTGCAGGGCTTCCCAAGGAGCCTTCTCCCCTTCTGTTCCCCTCCTGCAGTGAAATCACCGCAGAGGAACACCGGGGAGACCTTGTCACTGAAACCTGAGCCACTTTGGGTTCAGTGCAGAGCAGGAGCTGACATGCCAGGTTCAGAGACACTCTTCTCAGAAGTGGGATCACACACTGTGAATGGCAGTTAGAGGGTCTAATTGGTGATTAGAGGGTCCAACTGGGAGTACAAAAATGGCAGCAAGCCATGGACCACAGAAGACTCCTGTTTCTGGACAGCAGCCATGTACATTGCCTTCTCAATAGATCTGGCTACCAGTATATTTGAAGGGTTCAGCATGGTCACAAAGCAGCTGATGGCCCTCTTCCTTGGATCTCAGCAATCTCTCAAGATGCAATTACATTCATAGCTTCAGAGATGTGTCTCCAACTATAGCAGTGCTACAAATCAGCTCCAAGTCACTGTCTGCCACTGTTAGCATGAGACCACTGAGAACCTGTGACAGCCTTTGTCAAGGGATTTCAGGTCAGAAGTAGTCATGCCTCCTCTTATCTGATAGAACATGCTGTATCTTAAGTGGAACTTGACAGATGTGATTGATTGAAAAAAATACCTTGACCTCCCAGACTTCCCTGTCTGTTCTTCTGATAGTTTCAGGTAAAAAGTAGAGGAAGGTACTCCTTTGGCCTGCTGTGTAACAGGTGATATACACATGGTATGGCTGGAGCAGCACTGTACCCTATGGTGGCTTGGCTTGGGGACCACGCATGTTTCTTAGGTGGAAAATGCAAATCTGGGCCTGTTCCACTGATGGGTTCATATGCCTGTGGAAGAAAAGCACATTTACAGGTACCCACCACAATGAGCAGTAAAAGAATGACTTCAGGTGAAGCATGTGTGGTACTGAACCACTTTCTGGTGTGACTGAGTCATACCTTCTATCCACCTTAAAAACACAGATTAGAGCAGACCTGGTGCTCTGCAGAGCTGCCTGACCCCAGCTCCTTCTCCAGTCAACGGAGTCAATGGCACATGGACATTTATGTCACCTATGTCTAAACTGGGCATCATGCCCTCTGCTTTCACTGGGAGCCGGGTACCACCCACCTTTCTCTTGAAACTGAACTGCAAATGTGGGCACTGAAGTGGGATGTCTCAGTAAAGTCTTCTGTCTTCTTGACAAATGACCGTCCTAAAGACAACAAAAGCAGATTGTCACGAATAGAGATAAAACGTGTCCTTAAGTACCTGTGGGTGTAGGGGCAGACAGACTTGGGCCAGAACAAGAGTCTCCACATTGCCTTTAACACTTTTCTGAGTTACCAGTTTAAATTCACAATTCTCACCAGGGCAATGGAGGATCACCCCAAGGATCACTTCCAGATAAAATCCCAGCTCCAGAAAGTACTCAGATTAGCTGAGTACATGTTTGGAGACACTGAAAAAAACCTTCCCCTGGGGCTCATTCCTGACCTCTGGCAGCCCACCATTATTCATCACATCGCAGGTCATCATGACCATTTTAGGCAGGAAATTAAGCTTCTCAGTGAACACCCTTATCTAATCTCCGTAGTCAACATTTGGAACTCACTTGCCCAAACGACATTTCCCCTAATATCCATAAAGCTGGGACAGATCAAAGGGTAGTTATCACGAGTTGTGTGTGGTCACCAATATAGAAACCTTTTCTCCCAGGTGCCACACCTCCACATTCTACCTGCAGCCTAATTCAGCCAATCAGTGGATGAAGTGCTTTAGTAGTCACAGGGTCAACCAAGAACTTTTCCTCTTTAGTCATACAAAACTATTTCATTCTTCTCTCGGTAGCTTAATCAAGGTGATCAGGGCACTGATGCATACATTGGATTCACATGGATTCAGTCAAATACAACAGCCATATGATTTTTATATTAAATGGTTCTGCTGACGTTTAGTCTGGCTGAGATAACCAGTGCCGTGTGCTAACTTCATTCATTCGCATTCCCATAGAAGAACACAGTGGTGTTGAGCACACCTATATACTGGCTTGTTCTTAACTACACAGGTGGAGAAAAGATGTATATGTGTGTATGCATGATGTGCCACGTATTCACTTCAGCAAACATCGGATTTATGCATTATTAATGCCAAAGCATCCAGATTATAATTTCCAGTGCTGTGTATTCATACGTAGGTGGATGTGGGTGGGTAGATGTACATATATGCATAAATGCATATGCATACACACACGTATATGTAAAAAATTGTGAATGCATGAATATAAATGGATAGACAACTGTGTAGTGCAGAGGAGTGTTTAGATGGAAGTTCAGATATCCAAAAAAGAAATATCATCGCGCATCTAGACATCAAATTGCTAGAAATCCTAGCATATTTATGACAAATCCTGCAGGCAGGATCTCTTTCCTCCCGTGCCTTAGCAGACAGAAGTGTGCCCATGTTTGTTGCGCAAGAAAGCATCCGGCCGGCAGCGTGAAGTGAATGTGAGTGTGTGCCCGCGTGACACAGAGAAACAAATATTTGGATGCTGAGTGACAATGAATAAATTCTTACCAGTGCTTATTCCACACCCCAGGGCGGGGCTGGCACTCAGGCTGATCAAGTGAGCCTTTTCTGTGTTTGTTTTCTCAGTCTCCCGGGGTTTTTCCCATTCTTTCCCAGCCCTCACGTGGGGTTTGGCTTGGGAGGTAGGGCCTGTCGGACTAAGCTACTCCATGCAACAAGAAAAGCTGCAGAGGTGGGCTGGGGACCGGCTGATCAGGGAGGTTTAACGAGCGGTGTGGGGAAAGGGGAAGCATCTCTCTAAATACACAGTGAGTCAAACTCACCTCTGGGGAAGGGAGAAGAAAACCTGAAGCAGGGAAGAGGCGTTGACAAGGCACCGTATGTGCTCTCAGTCACATCCTCTGTTGTTTACTCAAGCTGGAAGGATGTGAGCAGAAGCAAAACCTGATTTAGGTCACATATGCCTTTCTCTTTGCTCAGTGCCAAAGTCAAAACATCCCTTGGGCAAGAGAGAAGGAGGAGACAAGGAGCTGGTGCATTGTCTGGGAGATCAGATAGGACTTGATGCACAGTCCTGGACTAAGCACTATGTCATATCTCCCAGCTTCAGTGCTCCAAGTAGATGGCGGTTTTTGCATCTCTCTAAACACTTTGTGGACCTCATGACAGTCTATTGGCTTATCTAAGACTTTATTTTCATAATCATGCAGCTTTGCATAACTAATGAACACTGTTCCCAGCATGTTCTGTAAGGCAAGCACTAGCTGGCAAAGAATTTGCTGGATTTATGCACCTAAACAATGGTCATGGTTTGGTTCCTCATCTTCTCCTCTCCCACCCACACTGCCTTCCCAGTGCACAGCCTCTGGGCTCTGCATAAAACCTTCTGGATTGTTAATTCAGAGTGTCAAGGGGCTATCTACAGCTCCACGTCCATGCAAGGCCTGGCACAATTATGGTTGAGTCTTGGTCAACCTCTAGGCATTGTCCTCATGACTTAATTGGTCTCATCTGTAATTTACTGACTTCAGGACTTGAGTTTCCCAGCAAGGTCAGAGTGTTTGGCACCTCTGAGACCCACCTGCTGAGCAAAGCCAGCAGGAGTTTGTGCTGGGAATCCTATTGCAGGTAACCCAAAGCACCTGACCTCCATCTCATGCAATTTAGGCTTGGGGTACTGGTAGGGCCAAATCCTGGTCCAGCAATGCCTGTCCTCAGCCATCCAGGGCCAAGAGAGCACTTCTGTCAGAGCAGCAATTGCAGTGAATTAACTGGAAAAAACCTTCTCACCAGGACATCACATGTAGGGATGGATCATAAGATCAGTGATGCTGGGTGCCTCTGTTGGGTCAACAGCAGAGAAGAAAAAGGAAACTTCAAGCCCTCTGGCCAAGCAATGGGAGAGCTAACCAACATCTGCCTGGTGGTAAATTAAACTTGAGCTTTGCCTAAGCCATGCAGCACGCGCCGATTACTGGAAATGTCTATAAGTGACAGGTGGCGACGTCCTCCCCTTGCTTCCCCCCTGCTCAGGGCCGTGGCTCTGCTCTCTCGTTTTGAGCAGCTGCACCGCTTCTCGCCTCCGAGCCAGCGCCAGGCAGAGATGCAAATCTCAGTCATTTCTGCCGCTCACCACATGTGAGAGGACTGCATTTACTGGCAGAAACTAACTACCCACGGCTTTAAATGCCGCTGTGCTCAAAGCCTCTGTCTGCCTCCACAGTTTCTGCTTCTAGGGAGGAGAGAACCCCGTGTGCTTTCTACAGACTTTACTAGAAATGGATGGACAAAATGCACCTGAAGTCAAACAGCCTCATTGCTTAGGCTGGTTGCCGCCAGCTTTTTCCAGCCTGGTGGACAGCTAGGCAATGAGGCAATTAAGCCCTGCTCGCCAGCTGCAAAAGAAGCTGCAAACATTTGGCAAGGCACAGGTTGTAAATCAAAGCATCAGAACGAATAAATGCAAAGTCAAGAAGTTAAGATGGGGTAAATATCCAGTTTGGGCACCAGTTACATGTTCCCCTGTGTTTTTGTGACTCCACTGGTCCATCATCTGCTCCGTCAGATGACATGACTTCTGCTGCAAACCCCCATCCTCAGCAAGTCCTAGACTAGAAGGTAGTGATGGGAGTGAGGTGAGAGCAGAAAGCTGATGAGCCCTGTGGGAAGACTGTTTGCTCAGAATTGATTAATGCCAGGTCACAGGATTGCAGAAAATACCTAATAGGGACCATGGCAGGGCCAGGGGGATGTTGGCTCTGGAAGGCAGGGAGGTTGTGTTTTCATCTTGACTGTCTTTTGGGAGATGCCCTGGGGATGGACTTCTCATCTAAACGCTGGGCTTTGATGTCTTCCCCAGTCACTCAAACTGCTAGGGATCCGGGCAGGTAGGTGACTCTTGCTAGAGGCTACAACAGGAATTTATCCCTCCAGGGACCAGTGAAGTGTGCCTGGGGATCCCAGAGGATGAAAAAGAGACAATTTACGACTTCATTTCCCAGACATAGACACCAAATAAAGGCTTTGGGCTCCAGCCGAGCTATACAGAATCCACTGTGCAGCCTGGATCCCTGTCTGACCTCTCGGCTCCTGAGATGCTTGGATGAACATACGCTACTCCCAGACATGGTAACAGCAACTACAAGAATAATAATAGCGATAACAGAAATAACAATAATACAATTTTTCCATCCATCAAGGGACAGACCCGTCTTGGGGTGATTTACACATACAGGCTCAGAGACCAGCACAACAGGCAACTTCCAGTGGTCCAGTGAACCCAACCATACCTTTTACCTGGGGGCTGCTGTTCAAGCATGCAGTGGGGCTACAGAGGTGGGGACAGCAAGGTCTTGCTCAGTGTGCCTCAAACAAGGAGCTAATTTGAGCACTCCTTTGCTTTAAGGGAGTCTCTTGGGACAGGAGAATCCCCCAGCTGATGCACATTCCCTAGCTGAGGGGTGAGCGGCTGCGTCCAGGAGCCATCCCTGAGCCATGTCGTTCCCTGCACCCATCAACCACGGGTCCCACGATGGCACGGACTCAGCTTATGGTGCAAGTGAGACCAAGTTTTTTTTGCAAGCAGTGCTTTATACATCTTTACCCGGACGTTAGTTCCTGGGAACTTTCTATCCCGATAAGGCAGCTATTTGCACGAGGTTCTCTATTCTACTTCTGTCCAAACCGTAGCCATATCACACACCAGGTCAGCCATTAAGGTTGCTGATCACACGCTGTCCATGCGCTGGCTGACAGTACACAACTGCTGTTTTTGAACTCCTTATCATGTACTCAGCTCCTTCAGCACATCCACAAGTCCTGTTTACTTCAGCAGTTTTCTCTTCTGTTTATTACAGCAACCTGCTTTTGTCCCGTTCCTCTACAGGGTCCTGGTTAGCCCAGATCAACAGCAGGGGACACACCAAAAGACCATGGAGGGTCACAGCTCCAGCTCCAGCCCTTTTCCTGACCCTGTTGGCTTGCCAATATAAATATAAATATAAACATAAAACATAGCCTGACATGTTGCTGCAGAACGCTTCAATTTTAGACAGAACCAACATTTTCAGCTTGAAAAAATCTCGCCCAGAAGAATCCTGCCTGGCTTTGCCTGCACTCCCAGCCTGACTTCAACACAACTGATTTCTCTCAGCACCCACAGTCCCTGCTATGCTCCCTGCCTGCTCACACGAGCTCCTACGGACAGCGAAGCTATAAATAATCCCAGCCAGCATAAGAAACAACCTCCTTGACAGTTTTATTTTCCGCAGGCATGACCAATCCACAATGATTTAATTTGCTCTTTGTGCATATTTGCTTTGGTCCCTTGGTTAATCACTTGATAGAAGATGCCACTGGATTTCCACCCTGGAATAGATCTGTTTTGAATGCCTCAGTGTTGTGCTTTGTCTCATCTGCAGCAAGCAGAGGTGATGATAACCCAGAGAGGCTCGGCTGCAGCTAATGGGATCTATCTAAAACATATCCGGTTCAACAGAGGAGACAAGGCTTGAGTCTGCAACAGCTGTTAGAGCTGTTTCCTTCAGTGGATTTATTCCTAAGCCCTCGCAGCAGATGTTTACTCATCCAGAGGTATCTTGACCTCTGGTGCCTGCATACTGAAGCTTGTGATTTGATTGTGAGTTAGCGTGGATCTCCCACGCAGCCTGGCTTTGAACACCCTCCTACGAAAGTGGACCCAGACTGCTTCCAGCAATGGGTCCCACAGCTGGTTATCTCAAATCACCTCTTCAAAACACTACAGGGATGTAGCAGCTGCTTAATATTTCATCTGACCTTTGCACAGGGGCAAATGCAGCCCTGTTTGAAGCAGATGGCTAATTTGCTTGTGCTCATGAGCGCTTTAAATATCGACTTCCTGGACAGTATTTGTTTATTAGTTATTGCTTGTATTTCTTTTTGCACTGACTTTGATCCATAACTTCCAAGAGATGCACAGACATGAGAACTCCTGTTATCCCACAGCCAGTGGATGGGCTGGATTGTATGATTGTGTGAGGTCCTGCCTGCTCTTGGCAAACATCATGCCTTGCAAAAACCCTGGCTATGCCACCAAAGACCAGCCATGAAGCTGAGTCCTCCCTCCCAAACCGGCACAGAAACCCACCAGCGCAACCAGAAAGGGAAATATTGTGCACTGACATTGAGAAATACCAGAGGGTTTCAGATTTTCAGGTTGCACGTGTGGAGGGGAAAAAAAATCTTTTCCCAAAGAAGCTGCAAAATTCATGTTACAGGCTCAGATGCATGACCGAGCTACTGCAATGGTGGTTGGTCAGCCAAATCCCAGCTGCCCAACACGTGCGTGGCCTCACCCCGTGGCAGGCGTGCGACTGCCTGGCTTAGCCTGACCCTCACAGCACCGCTGAGTCAGCCTCTCTGCAGGCAAATCGGCTTCACAGTCATGGCAAAAAGCCCTCCTAGGGTGGCCGACATCCTTGCAGCCCTTAATCAGCACTGGTCCCGTCCGTCCTGGCCCTCAGAGCAGACGTGCAAGTACGCAGACGGCAGCGGCTTTGCCAGGAGCAGCTTCAAGAGGAAGCAGCCAGCCGCAGACATGCTCAGATCAGCTTAGCCGATAGGAAGATAATTAACACCTGTGTTAAAACCACCGAGGACACACAGGTGGGCTTCTTGTCTGAGACTACGTCTCCTTGCCTTTCTCTCTGTCCGGGGCACTGCCGGCCCATCCAGCTCACGTAGCTTCCAAGCGCATTTCAAGGGATGATAGCGAGATTCCAGAGACGCCACCCTGAGCCATATCTGCATTCCTGAGCGTAGATCCCTACTGCTGGGTCTCCCAGGACGTGCCTGGAGGTGACCTGTTGTGTGGGCAAGGTGGGCGTCAAGCCTCATGCCAGATAAGGGCAACGAAACCCGCATTTCCTCTTTCAGCAGAGATGAAGGGCCGTCTCCCATCCTCTCATCAGTGGTACTTCTTCCCCCAGCATTGCTGCAAGTTAATCCAGTGTGGTGTTTTCCAAAAAATGAATGTTTTGTCAGAAAAAGCCAACAGTTTATTTAAAATGTCTTCAGCAAAACAGGGAAAATGATATGTTGGTTCACGGAGTCAAAAGGAGCTTTGGAAATTTTGAAAAATATTGGTTTCCATCCCTTTTGGATGAGAAGATATTTTTATTTATGTTTATGTTTAAAAGTGAAGATCTCTGGTGAACCAAAAAGCCTTGGGTTTCAGCCAGCTTTAACCAGGAGTCTTGCAAACCCTTTATTACAACTCATCTGACTTTATTCACTTTCCTCCTAGTCCCATCTCTCTCCAGGGTTTGCTGACTCTTGCAAGTGATTTTATGTAACGGATGCAGATGGACTTCTCTCGCCTCTGCAGCAGACCCAGGCATGGGCAACAACATGCCAGAAGAGACTTGAAATTAGTCTTTGTGCAATGGCCATGCTCAGAAATACTCACTATAAGCCTGCGCCCTGGTTTAGCAAGTCTGGAAAGGCATCCCGGCCCTATTACAAATTAATTATGGTGAATATTAGTGCTTTATTATTTTATTATGCCTTGCTTATACAGCACCCAGTCCCTGACAGGTAATTTATAGTTAAATAAGAAAATAACGTTCCTAGCTTCTAAAAAGTGGGCTCATCCACACCAATGGGGCCTACAATGGTGCAAACATGTCACTGAGAGTGTGCCCAAACAGATATATCCTCTTAGGAAAAACTTGGAGAAAATATTAAAAAGATTAATCAAAGTACTGGCTGGGAAGGCATTTTATGGCAAGGACTCTGACACTGTAGATGGATATATCTCAGGTAGAAAGGGCCATCTCCTCTTCCAGGAAACCACGCTGGGGATGACTTCCTGATCCCTTGTCTCACCTTTCTGCAGTAGGTTAAAGCCATCAGTGCAGACCCCAAAGAATCTGACATCACAGAATCACAGAATGGTAGGGGTTGGAAGGGACCTCTGGGGATCACCCAGTCCAACCCCCCTTCTGAATCAGGGTCACCTAGTGCAGCCTGCACAGGACTGCGTCCTGGCGGGTCTTGAATATCTCCAGAGAAGGAGACTCCACAGCCCCTCTGGGCAGCCTGTGCCAGTGCTCTGTCATCTAACCCTTGTGCCCATACAGCAGAAGCTGGGCACAGGTTGCTGCTGGTGGTGGTTGAGCAATTATAGAGTGGGTTAATGAGCAGGATGTCTGTAGTCTGTCAAAGGATAAAAGGTGGCCTTAGGGTCCTGCACAAGGAGGGCAGGCTTGGGAGATGCCTACACATTGCATTGAAAATACAGAGCAAGAAGTGAATGCGTAGCGCTGCAAATGCCTAGCTAACGCTAAGGGAATGGGCAATTAGAAAGAGTGAGGCAGATGCATGGCAGGAGAGCACGTCTGCCACTTGTCACAGATGAATCAAGGCTGGGCAGAAAGAAGAGTGAGTGAGTCAGGGTGCCTGGCTGGTAGGGTGGTGTCACCCATGGAGCAGGTGACATTAATACTGGCTGGAAGGTAAAAGGGCAGCCCTGGAACAGCCAAGAGTAAGTCATAGTCCTTGCAGCATCACCAGTGGGAAAGACAGGAAGGAAATCAACCATTAACACTTGTACCATCACCCTGAAATCTGGATCGATGCTGTGATTTGTGTGTAGAGACAACCCCCAAGACAGCATGCTTGCAGCACGGAGCGGACAGGGCGACCAGGCATCTGTATGAGAGCTACAGCTTCCTTCCCCTCCTTTCTTACTGGTGCATCGGTGCCCTGGAGTAACAGGTGGATAGAGATGGACCAAGAACCGCAGAAACGCATGGTGACATTTGCTTCTCCATGCTGCCATATGGTGGGATTCCTGCTCCCAAGGGAGGACATCAGGATTTTTAGGTACCCCCTGCCTCCCCTAAACCAACACATCCCCCGCTAGCCCTTAAGCCTTCTCGTCTCTTCATCAGGAAAAGGCAGCTTTGCCCACAGGTTGGCATCCAGCTTTGGTGGAGGCATCCAACGCAGGCTAACGCAGCCTCTCCAGTCTGGTTTGGATGACATTTATCAAAATGCTGGGTTTTCTTTCTGCTGATGCTGAGTCAGTTGTTTTGGTGGATAAAGGCAGCGAAAGGCAAGACCCATCTCTGGAAATACCTCCTCATAACGACCAAAATCACAGCTTAATTGTGGGGTTTCAGCTGCAGCTAGACATATCTGGATTTGGGGCTGTGCTCGTTTTTGAGCTGCCTTCCACCATGGTAATTATTCTTTAGGTCTTAATTACTGCTTCTCTTCGTAGCTCCAACTCAGCCATGCCTTTTGGTCACAGACTCTGTTGCCATCCACTTATCTAACTTCTGCACCAGGCCACCAGCTGGTACAAATTTTTGCCAATGAGATTTGGTTACAAAGAGCACTCAGATATCTGTTGTGGTAGTAAAGATCAAATCATGTTTACTGGGTGTACGACTAGGTGTGGATACGATACAGGAGTCTGCACCTTGTACTAGAGGGAGAAGCAATTCACAAAGCCTGTGTGATCCTAAACGTTGTCTCATCCCTTCAGCTCACGCTAGCTCTGCAGATGAGGGCTGTGTCCTGAGTCTTCTTAGATAACCGAGAAATTATCCTCTCACTTTGTGAAGAAGTTGGGTGGACAGATGCATCAGCTGGGGTTTGTCTGGCTTGTCATGAATCTCACCAGACTCAGTAACCTTGTCATGGTTTTATCAGGTTGCAAATTAAATTTCCCTTAGGATCGTGGGAGATAACGTTCAAGAAGACCTCTCAAGGCATTTAGCCCATCATCAGTTGAATTGGAGCTGCTGGGTCCTCAGGGGACAGTGGAGACTCCTGAGGGAAGAGACTACCAGGACATCTGAGGCCTGGCAACACTCAGTAAACTATTGACCAATTTCTTTGTATTCTGTTGCTCTGTGGACTGTCTCATGTGGAAAAGTGTTGGTTGGTGCATCCGAACACAAAGAGAGCATGGAGCAAACCATGCGACGAAGGTTCCCCAGGGCACAGAGCCCAGCCTGGCCCCAGTGGCAGCAAGGACTCGTTCCCCCCATGGCCTCCCCAGAAGGGGCACAGGTCCTGGGGCTGGACCACGGAGCAGGACAGAGGATCAGCAGGATGCAACAGGGCACTTTCAGGAGGAACATTAGACATCATGCCAACTTTATGGGTGTAGGCACTGTACATGAATTTTAGGGGTATATGTCAACCAATTAGTATTGACTTTTACCACTATTCGTCCATCCACATGATGTAATTTCTTCTAGCACTGCTGACAACTACATTCAGTTTCAGTTCACTTTTTCTAACCAGTTCCTTCCCAGAAGCACTCCCAGCAGAAACCAAGCGACCAAATCTTTAAGGTCTCCCCGAGTCCTGCCATGGCTGTGGAGAACAGCAGCTCTGCAGAGACAGAGGCCAGATCGTCCACAGCAAACAGGTCACGCCCCAGGAGGAACGAGATGAGAAAGCAAAAGCACATGGCTGGGGAAATGAAAACCTTCTGTGTTCAGGAAGTTGCAAGGGGCTGTCACAAGGTATCTGTCACTGGGCAGCGATTTCTAAGCAGCAGCTCAAAGGCAGAAGTGTTTCCAAACAACTCTGATGGCTGCTCTCCGTCGCTGTGCTGGGTGGGAAGCAGGGCTGGGAGGATGCTCTGCGGTGGTCGGGAGGGTAACAGAGGGGCTGCAGGGGCAGGTTTCTCCAGCAGGACCAGTTCATGGGGCTTGGGAGTGTCTGAGCATGTCCACCTGAAGACTGCACGGCTCTTGCAGGTGGCACAGCTACTGGCTGCCCCCTTTCTTTCCTTCCAGATGAGTCCTATTTTACTCGATGTTTTAAATTCAGAGAGGTTTTAAAAAAACACTCTGTGTTGTTTTTGGAAGGAACAGGACTTCAGCATGGTAGATCTTCCCACCTATTGCTAGTGGGACATTGTGTGGTGGGAAGCCAAGGTCTGCATGGCCAGGGGTGGAAGAGGCTCTCAGTGCCACAATGAGCTGGTGGGAAGAAGAGGACCCTGTAGCTGGTGGTGGCTCCCTGAAGGCAGGTGAGCTGGAGGATGGGACTAGTGTAGGATCCTTGCCTATTTGACTGGGGAGGCTGGCAGACACGTGTGGTGCCAGCACTGGGGGACCCCTCGATGGATAGGGGTGAGGTGAGGAGAACAGCTTGGGCTCCTCAGCAGAAGCCACAACAGCAGGGTTTGATTGGGGGGCTTGAAATCACCAGGAGCGAGCTTGCACCCCCCCCAGACCCACACTGAGCTTGACCTTTCATGGGAACAAGCTGTTTCACACCTGGGGATGCAGCAGCTCGAGGAGAGGAGCCTGGTCCTGCCCCATCACACCCTTCAGCCTCAGAGAGATGCACACAAGAGCAAGGGAATAGCAAGGGTCAAATCTTCATGTCCACGCAGCCTTCCCTTAGCCGTGAGCGAAGCCCAGACTCTGAGCCCACCCTGGGGATGGGGATGGGACCCCGACACTGAGCAGCATTTAGGCACAGAGCAGCAAGACTGTGATTTACACAGGGCTGTGCACAGCTGAAAAATAAATTTTCGATACAGCTAAAAAATAGATTTCCGATGTTTCAGTAGAAATCCATGCCTTCACAGGATGTGTTTGTCCCCTCAAAAGTGCACAAATGCATTTAGACACCTGGAGCCGTTGCAAATAATTCCCATTAGAACCACAGGCAGCAAGTTGTTTCCCCATGCAAAGCAACGCCCCAAAATAGGCATTTATTTTTATTTTTTCTCACGGGTGGAAAAAAACAAAAAAAGAAAGAAAACCCCTCAAACCCCATGACTTGATGGCAGCCACTCCCCAGCCGGAGGCAGGTGAGCGGGGTGCCGGCTGTGCTTCATCCAGCATGTTGCCATTGTAAAGGTTTGCCCATGGTTTATTTAATCCCTTGCACGTATCAGACACATTCCTGAGCCATCAATCAGAGCTGAGTCAGCCAGTGTGACTGGTCTGTCTTTTTTTTATTTTTTTTTTTTTTAGCAATCACATGTTCTTTAGCCTTGTTTGCCAGCAGTGAGCTGGGTTTTTGTTTTTTTTGTTTTTTTTTTTTTTTTAATGAAAATGGGACTTGACTGGGAGCAGGGAAATGTTCCCGCTGTCAAGTATAACCTTTAAAGCCGCCCTGCCTTGAGGAACGTCTCCTCTCTGCGATGCTACAAAATGCATCATGTGGAAGAAAAATAAAGGATGCTGCCTGGGATGGCATTGGCCATGAACCCCCTCCCTGGCACCGCTCTCCCGCGCGGATGGCACGACACAACCCCATCGTGTCCCCTGCATGTAGGCCAAGGGGAAAAGTCTTTTCAGAGGGGCTGTTTTCTTGCAGAGCAGCCTTGAAACCCCTGCCCGCAGCCACGCTCCGGGAGGCAAAGCCTTCCCACTGCGCTCCCCTCGCAAGGACAAGGTGATGGCGGCTTAAAAACAGCCCCTGCTCACCCGGGGAAGGCAGGGGAGCAGCTCTGCTGTTGTGGCTACGCATAATCTCAGCCCGCCGCGGCCACCGGTGTTATCGAAGCCCCCGCATCCTTGCGGGACACGCTCCAAGGTTATGCACCCTGCCCTGTAATAAGGCAAGAGGGTTTCATCTCTGCTTGGGTCAAGGAGAGAGCCAGATTGCTGGAGGTTAAGAAAGAAACAATAATTTTTAAAAAATTAAAATCTTGTGGCTTCTAGCTTTCCCAGAAAGAGCATGGGTCCTCCCTGCCCATAGGATGCTTGCAGGGTTGAGCATGGCCCTAAAGGCTCGCAAGTCTGCATGCATCCCTAGAAAAATGTAGGTGCAGGTATCTCAATCAAGCTGAAAATCATAGACCCCCTCCCTCCCTGGTTGCACAGAGCAACCAGGAGCAGGGAGAAGGCAGACAGCCCCAGCCCAGAGCAAGGCTCAACCTGCTCCAAAAGCCCAGAGCAAGGGCTGCACATCAGCTGGCAGCAGCTGACCACAGAGCTGAGCTTGAATACACGGCGGTCCACGCCGTTTTTGCCCTTCTGCTCCTAACAGGCTTTCAGAGACACAACTGCTCGAGGGGGATGAGTTTCCAACCACATGGGGAGCATAAACCCAAGCTGTGCTCCAAAGCATCTCCTCCAAATCACACTTTTCCCTGCCTCCCCCCCTCTTTTTCTCTGGAGCCGGAGGGGAGGGAGGGAAGGAAGGAAGGAAGAAAGGAGAAAAAAAAAAAAGGAACGACCAGCTTCGAAGGGAATTTCACAACTTTGCTTGTAGGTGGCATCTGCTGTTTTCCTGCCTTCAGGGCAAAGACAGCCGTGATCTCAGAGGACAGCTCTTGTCCAGCCCTTCAGCTTCATTTAGCATCTTTTTAAGCAGGTTATCTGATTTCAGCTGTAATTTTGGTTGAATATATTCAAATAGGTTTGAATAAATGCCTAGCCCTGCCTAACTCGCAGCCTAGATGAAGATCCAGGCAGGACATACTCCAACACATCAGCTTTATACTCAACAGCGGTGTGGTGGGTAGAGATTGGGGGGTATTCGCTTGCCCTAAGTAGGTGTCAGCACTTCGCTGGAGGAATCACATCCCCAGCTTCACTGGTGAGCTCCTCAAAATTGCTGTAACACGGTCAGGAAAAAAAAAAGGATCACGCCATGGGATCTAAATGGTTTCCCTTGGAGATGATCCTCAGAAAACCCACCATGGGATCAGGAGGCATTTATGAGGCACAGGAACATGTGGGCGAGGCAGGACCGTGTGGCATGTTGTCACCCTTGGGGCCACCAAAACCGCAGGTGAGATAGCCCTCCGAGCGTAATTCCCAGTGTAAGGAAGAACCAGGTCAAGTCTGTATTTCAACAAGATATTTTATTGGTCCAGCAACTGCAAAATATACAAATTTCTGAAAGGCATACCCTGTTTTTAAGCTGGCACAGCTTTAGATCAGGCAATTATTCCAGACGTATACACAGAACAGTTAACATATCACAAATCCAAAAAAAAAAAAAAAAGAAATCCCAGGTAACTACCCCTTCTCTCCAAGCTTTGCAGTATACATTAAATAAATAAAGAGCGCTTTGCTATAAAAAAAAAAATTAATAAAAAAATAAATTCAAGTATCACAAAGGAAAATAAAACCAGGAAAGAAAAAAAAAAAAAAGAAAGAGGCGAGGGGAAGAAATCGTTGGTGTGGTTTGACAAGTCCCCTCTCCCCAGCCATCTCGGCTGCAGCATCTCTGCCCGGTCCTTGGCTCCATTCACCAAAAATGATGGGCAGCGAGTTTCTGGACCTGTGTGACAGCACGGGGCTGATACCATCCCACCCACCGCCAACCCCTCCAGCACGAGAGGTCCTCTCTGCTGCTCAGAGACCAACTCTCCCCTTGCTGGGAAAAAAACGCCAGGTTCAGATTTCATCTTTTTGTAGGACCTACTGAGACTTCTATTATTCCCAAAGGAGAAAGTTTAGGGCCATTAAGTCTTTTTGTTGTTTCTTTTTTCATATATATATATTTCTTTTATATATATATATATGTATATACACACACAAATACACACCAAAACATCTGCAGAATTACGTGTTTACAGGATTGACCATGGGGCAGCCAGACGTCATGTTTGCATTTGCCAGCTTATCTTTCCGTAGCAGAAGGAGAAAGATAAAACTCCCCAAGAACGGGGCTGAAGAGACAAGCGACTCGCCTTCTGTTTTTCCCAAAGTCAGAGAAACCAAAGGGTAGATGTCAATTGCGTGCACAGGGAGAAGTCTGCTTTTAATGTGGTTATTAAATAACAAAAAAAAAAAAGGGGGGGG
>Ga0065711_1006395_pt1 | contig 30069 bp, 22 predicted proteins | sample Hoacrofraction12_FD_59098 | JGI IMG/M metagenome (GOLD analysis project Ga0065711, IMG submission 59098) | Hoatzin crop microbial communities from Cojedes, Venezuela - Epithelial fraction 12 v2 (version 2) | ecosystem: Host-associated > Birds > Digestive system > Esophagus > Crop | place...
TAAAGCATGACAGGGTCTGGCTTGCTTTTTTTTTTTTTTTTTGTAATGGAAGAAACCAAACACATCTACAGAGAGATTACCCAAATTTAAACAACTACATGCCCCCTCTTCTACTCCTCTTCCCCCAGAAATACCACAGAGATGGCATTATTTCTTAACGCCTTTGGGCTCTATAGATTCAAGGCATATGAAGGTTCTCTGGTGAAGTCTGCAGTGAACCAGAGTCATCTATAGCCCAAATTACTTGTCCTACGCATTACAGCCATTCCCCTTCTTCCTGACTGGCTCTCTGCGTTTACTGCAATGAAGGACACCCACTTTGGTTCCCTGTATTTCTCTTGCATCTACCAACTTCTCCATATTTTTTAGCTTCAGAATTGCTCAACAGAATAAAGATGTCAGATCAACACTCAGAAAATTCAAAATATTTCAGAGAGAATGAGATTGGAATCTTATGGCTAGACTTTGGGCCGTTCCCTTTAAAAAAGAAAACTAAAGTTATGGCTGCTGGATTCAGGAAAAAATGCATCTCAGAAAACAATATGGCCACATGTATGTTATAAGGTTATTGCCTTTTCTAAAAATGCAGTCAAGATGTATTCTCTAGTTGTTTTTAAACTAACAAGGCCTAACTGGCGTAGCACTTCATCACCTATATTGAAAAAGAAGGGAAAAAAACAAACCCCTGTAATACTCAATAAAAAGTTCTAAAAATGAACTCTAGATCAACAGCCCCACCAGTTCAGATACACTTTTTGAGGAAAATAACACCTTTTTCCTGATTTTTTTAAAATCTAAATCAGAGGCATATCCCTATCACCTACTAAGATATATTCCTTCCCTTTCCATAGATTTGCTAACGTTTCGTGGTTGAAGTCACACAAGCTGTCACAATTACGTCTCAAAAGCTAATAAATTAATCTTATTCCCCCATATGACTCTGCAACTGGCATTGGGCTGCCGACTCCTGCAGTAGCCACTTACCTTGGAAACAAAACAGTCTGCTATAGCCACAGGATCATTTTCACAGTTTTCCAAATCTTGCAGAAGTTCACTAAAACAAAGAACAGCAAAAGGAAAGATAATTATGGCACACCTTGGAATAGACACATTGGTATATTTGGAGCCAGACAGTGCTTCATCATTCATGGCAGTGATGCCCAAAGCACGTAACGACGAGTCCTAAAAAGGGAACAAGAAGCCCTTTCATGCCACTCTTCCCCCTGGATGTATAGCTGCTGGGGTTTTTTGTTTGGAGGCCGAGGAGCACTCTAAGGAAAAGGTATTCCCACATACTTAAAAGTTCAAGTCATCCCAATGACCATGGACTGCTGATCTCCTAAGCAAAGCTGACCCCCTTACTTCAGATTGACAGCTCTTCTACACTGCTTACAGTGGTGCAGTCAGACAGTTGTGCAGTTGTAGATCAGCTAACACAATTTAAAACTAACACAATTTAAAAGATACCAAAGCACGTGCCCAGTCCTACAAAGACTTTGTATGTCCTAGGAGCTTTACTTGACTGAGGGAGATGAGGAGTTGTTCTGAAAAACACAGGTGGGAACCAGGGATGTATTACATATACAAGAAGAACGGTAACAAGCTCACTCAGAGAAATTTGTCTACCTTTAGTGGGTCTCTTCACTGAAGAAGAATGGTTAGCCTGGAAAAAGTTTTCTGGAAGGAAATTTATAAATTCTACATGCATAAAAATAAAACCTTACTGAGAAGATTTCATAATTTTGACAAGCCGAGCAGGAAATGAATTCACTGTAACAGGAGCAAAGCAATAAGGCAGCATGTTCACTGGTTTATGAAACTCCATTCTCAAAAGTCAGTTCAGTGACAGAAAGAGTTCAAGCAGAAGAAGAAAACCTCAAAGGTCTCTCCTTGATCCAAATCATCTTTAGTCTTACTGAAAGACCTACTCAGAAAATGGAAAGAAACTGAGTTTTCTGCCAAATTGTTCTCTGATAGAACTTTTCTTTTTTCCCTCCCCCCCTCCATCTCATCAGCTGATTTTCCGTTTAGGGCTACTTTTCTTCCAGTTCACAGCTGGTTCCCTGAATGAGTTTTGCATACGAGTTGCTAAGCCTGTACCTAGGGAACTATCCTTTTCCCCTCTAAGCAGACACAATTTCCCTCTAAGTAAGAAAAGGAGTAAACCAGCAAAGCTTCCCGACTTGTTCTTTGCTTCTCTAATTACTGGAGGAAGGAAGGGGAGAAATCAGCTATCAGTCACAAGGAACAAAGACAGACAAAGACCTTAGGTTCAGTGGTCACTAAGCCATGCTGTACAGCAACAATTTAACCTCCACACCTCAATTTCTCCCTTCATCAAAATGAGAATAAAAATACGACCCTTGCTTGATACCCCACATTCATGAAGCTCCTTTACATCTGCAAAAGAGCAAGCTGCAGCAACAGTGACCGTAAGACACAGTGACACAGGTTTCGGAAGTAACATCCAACACACTGAACGGGCTCAGAGGATTCCTGCTGTCCGGCAGGCAGACATCCTCCTGACAGCTCAGAGTATGCAGCACCTTGACTGCCCTTTTATTCCTACTGATCTCCTACAATACCACATTATTTCTCCTATAGGATACAGTAACACGACACTTAAAAGATTTATATGTTCATGCAATGAGTCCAAGTTTATGCAGTAAATACGCTAGTGGCCTGTGTCTTGAGCACAAGCCCATAGTGTAAGGGCTGTGCTTTGAAAGATTTTGTTACCTACACTGCACTCTCTTCTGTCTCACCTGGCTGGTAAGAGCAGGGTTGATAAGAGCAGCCCACCACTGTAAAATTAACAAATCTGTCATGCCCAGGAATCCTGAAAAACTTAAATAAATCCCTATAATACCAAGCTGACATGTGAAAACGCAGGGCTATTATTATAGGCTACATCTAAGTACCTGGCAGGAGGCAGACAACAACAGAGAAAAGCATTAGTTCCCTTCACCTGAACATCCAGAGGTTTTTCGCCGTTCACAGGCGGTACCACAGCTCTCGGCATCTGCGACTCGCTTGTGCCAACCACCCAGGCCAGCAGGGAGGCACGACAGAGGAACTCCATGCTCTTGCAGCTGAATCACTAACAAGACTCCAACTGAAGCACATCGCAAGCGCCAGTGCCATTTAAGACCACGTACTGAGTTATACAGCTTGGATTATTATGGGCTGGCAAAAGCTGAATTTGTATGATCATCATCAATAGCTAATGCTAACTCCTTTGGTATCAGAGAGGTAAGCATAAAGAGACTCACAATTTTTCATACAGTCCATTCATTATCTTTTCAAGTCAAATGAATAAAAGTCTCATTACAATGGCTTTTAGAATGCTTTGATTTTTTAGAGTACAAATTATTTTCAAGACAACACACTTATCTTCCCCTTGTCGGTAAAGACTTTCAGTAGGACAAACTGCAGGTTAGTATCAAGCTGTAGACAACAGGAGGTCAACAGAAGTGAGATAAACACACTTATAGGTCTGCAAATAATCACCATATTTGCACACACAATTCAGGCGAGGCACTTTATTTACTTTATTCATTATCTATCATCACCACACCATTTTAGAACAAGACACAAGTATTTTTCTCCTCTGTTTTGATCTGGAGTGAGCAAGAGATGGTAATGACAGGGAATCAGACAGGCAATTTTGGTGGAATGGAAAGACAGAGCATGGTTTGTCCTAAAAGCCTGACAAAAAATAGTTGATGACCAAGTACTGTGCAGTCTAGCCATAAATACTAAAGTAACAGCATCTCCAAAAAATCTCTCCATGCCTGACAGAGCACGGCATTCAAAACAAAAATGGACACGGCAGGCACAGTCTGGTCTTCATCGTAGAATACTTTCACCATGTAAAGTTCTGGAAAATTCATCTGAAAAGTTCAGACTTTTAGTAAACAGAAAAAAAAACAATCAAGAGAAATCTAGCCTCCATATAACTTCACTATCTCAAAAATCCTGTGACCGAGACTAATTTCTTTCCACTCAGAAAAAATACCTTTTCCATTAAAGGTGAGCTCTTACAGGTTTTATGAGGGCTCCTCCTGACAACAGTCCAGGCCTTACCACCATGAAGCTCAGCGCACATGAACTGCTGAATACAGCAGTTACAGAGAATGGCCCTGCACCGTATTTGTGTGCTTCAGTAGTCACCGATGGACAAGGACCACGCAGGATGATCTGTGTCAGGAGCAGCGGTTTCAGCCTGGCCTCTCCTAAGATCATCTATCTGTTGGTAAAAGTACTAAACTTGAGCACGTTTCTCTGCAGAGTTCCATTTCAGAGCTGAGCCATGGTACCGGGTGGAGAATTTATCCTGAACTGTCACTGGAAAGAATCTCAACAGGAGAGACCAGGGAAGAAATGCAGCAAATGCTGACTTAGAGAATACTTACCCATTCCAAATAAATAAATTAATAGTGGGGGAGCTTTTCCCCAAGAGATGGAGCAGGACCCATGGACCAGTCAGTGACTCTGCTTTAAGAAACAGCTTTCCAAAAAGAGAACATAGTCACAGGACTAGCAGTTACAATCCTGACCATCATTCCTGCTATTCAATGCAACTCCTAAAAATCATGAATAGTTTAGCTGAAATTCCCATTTACTGAAATGAAATTTCTCAGATCTATACAAAGTCCAAAAAAACCCAAGACTATAACCTTTGATCATTGATTAATGGTCAAATTCAAAGTTGAAAAAAACAAGGTTATTCTGAAACTATAAGATCATACTCACAAAAAGCATCTGAAACTACTAACACAGAACTGCCAAATGGACCTTATTCAAAGGTAAAAATAAATAAAAAGGCTCTAAGTACGTTTAGGACCCAGAAGCTACATGCCAAGTCTCACACAGGAGGGAACTTAATCCTTGAAGCTATATTGGGATCTACAATGAGCGTTCAGTTTTAAAAGCCCACAATTTCCATGCAGAATTTTAAATCAGAAGGCCTGAAAGACATCAGTAATTTACTAGAGGCTTTGGACAACTTTCCAGTGAGTTTTAACCATTGTAAAAATATCTGTCTCTAGACTTGCCCAAAACTGCTTTTCTCCTTTTGTGGATATTTTTTTTTCTTTTTAACCTCTGCAAATCTTTTTTGCCGCTCAATTATTCTGTATAATGACTGACCATACTTGACGGTATTTTTATTAGGTAATATTTGCAATGATGCTGGTATAAATGTGTCCTAGCTACCAAGTCTGCCATTTCTCTTGCTTTTGAAGGATCAGGAAATATAATGGCCAGGTCTGTTTTTTTCCATCCTGTGACTGCTGGGAAGCTGCAAGCTCACAATCATTGTCTCATGGTTCTAAAACACATCATCAGGCTACCATTATGTATCTTCCATTGTGTTAGACATTCAGTCAAGTCAGTTGTTGAGCTGCAGCAGGACACAGTGGCTTTCTAGTTAAGTGTATTTCCACTACTTTGCAGTAGCTGTTTTAAGTTTCACGAAAAGATTTTAGGTTTCATCTTTGTCCATAAGTTCTGAACAAATCCATCTCCACTCTTCCTTTTGATACTGAACAGCGATCCCAGCAGCTGAAGCACTTTAAAGTCACTTCCCATGATCATGGAAAAACATTGAAGATGCTCTTTGACACTAGTCCTCCATTGCAGAATCCTCTTTGGATTCAATTAAATTATCTGTTCTTCAAAGAACACAGTACTGTGGGAGACGTTTTGTCAACTAGAGCAAAGCTAAGAGAGATTTTACAGGAGGAATGGGATATAAAAGATATGGGAACTTTATGACAATATATTTCTTGCATTGGTCAAATATTCAGGTTTTCCTTCAATGCTGAATAAGTTAATTATTTTTATAGTAACAGAGGACTCAAACAAAAGTAGCAGTAGCATGATCCTAAAACTGCAGATACTGCAGGTGCCACACAATGTGGCACTAGCTCTAGAAGCAAGAAATTTTACTTCAGGCTTCCAACATACACTAGAATCCCACCTGCGAAGTTTTAGAGAAGGTTGTAAAGATACCGAACAGAAGCCTTCAATAAATGGAAAGGTACTTGAAGACAGTTTTGACAAATTACTTCAGGTTGTCCCTAGCAGTACAAAACACTACAAAAGTCAGATCTGGGTGATGTCTATCAGTACACAAAAGGACCTAATATAGTAAGAATAAAACGTCTCTAAAGAGTAAGGCAAGAATTTCATTCACTGCGGTCTTGCATCAGGCTTAGTTAAGGCACAGAGCAGGTTAGGCTTAAATTTATGGAAATACTCAGCATGAAAACAAAAAAAAAGTAAATGGAGACCACATCTGATTAATAAAACAGCTAAAAAAATCTGATCTCAGCAAACCAACTCTGCTGAGAACCAAAGATAGATCATTTCTCAATTCGTATATCTTGGGTGTATTGAAGTGATAAAAGAGTATTTGCTTGGCTTGCTCCCTCACCATTAACATAGGCTATTGAACTGTTTCCATTTAGTTAAATATGAATTTACCTGTTGAAACAGTAGATATCCCGTATGTTTCCAAACAGGGCTGATCGCTCTTCTGTCCCCAGGGAGAGCTTGGTCTGGTCAGTGATACAGTCAAGGTAATCCTACAAGAGAAATGAGAAACGGGCCTTCAGACATTTCCTCCTTTTCCAGATCAGTTAATGGAGCTATGTTTTATTGTACAAGATGAGTCTCTTCGTATCAGTTTCACCTTATTATTACAGTGAAGCCTTCAGTAGCCCCTCTGTGAACAGTCACTCTATTATGTAAGGTAACAGTACTTATCTGTTCACTGAAACCAAGAAAATAACAAAAGACTGAACACTAAGTTACAGCCCTTAGATGGGACGGCCAACATTTCTCTTGTGACTGATATACAAATGTATTCAGATTTCATTCACAATGACAGTTTAATTGATCATTTAATTGGCTCAATGACAAAAAAATGTAAAAAGATGAAGAACGTCATTTAATGCAGTCTTAGTAACAGAAAACCTATATAATGAAGAGCAGAAAGCACACAAGCAATGCAGGCTCAGAAAAGCAATCACTGCAAAAAAAAAAAAGTTTTTTTAAGTCACAGTGAAGAAAACTGCACAGTTTGTAGACAACAGATCCCAATGTATATATGTTCATGCAATTTAACCACACATACAGTTGCATTGCAAATTACATGGCTATATACTCTAGCAAAGATTTCCTTTTACATTTACAAGAGTGATAGCGTCTGATCCAGGGACTTTAATTGAATAGGAACTAGACAGCAGGAAAAAGCTCAGATCAGCAGTGTTCTGGGAGAACAACTTTCCCATCTCTTCCCTCACTTTGGTAAGAGCTCAGCTCCTGAAGCATCACCTTTCACTAAGTTGGTGCTACAGTATTAAAATTTTTCATCCAGCAGGCTATTTAACTAACTGTAACTCATAAACCAAGAAACCCAATGTGCTGCCACATTCATGAAGAAATTCTGCTGGGGAATGGAAATAAAGTAAAAGTGAAAACAGCTGAAACAATGTGAAATAAAAATAAATAAAATCCCTTAGCCTGGGGTTAGACAACGTGGTGTGGCAACCTCCCAAAATCAACACAGCATTCCACGGTGCTGCAAGGAAGGAGCCCTGCAAAACGTCAACAAGACCGTGAAAACTTCTAAGGTATAACTATGTTCCAGAGTCATAAAGAAAAAAGCATTATAGAACACATACATTGGCCAAGATTTATTCTCTGTGTAAATCCTGTGAAGACAAAGGGTTTGGATCAACCATGGATCTGACTTTTGGATTTTAGATGCCCTCATAAGGAAGCTTAAGAATTGCAGCACTTGAGCCTCTGCCCCATATCCTTCTTTCCAGCTGAAACAGTGTCAGCAGAGTCATGGGCGTAACCAAGATTCAGGTTTAGGTACCAGTAGGCTTTCCTGTCCATTGCCCCTATCCTAATGCTCAATAATCCACACACTTTCATCACCTCCAGTTGAAGGCACCCCTCATCACCCCCAAACACTCAGTATTTTTACCAAAGGAAAGCAATCAAGCCTATTCCAAGGCAACCTCAGCGTCTCCAAGCGGCAGCGGGCAGGCAGCAGGCAGGTCACCGGAGAGCCATCTCTTCCCTTCTGTGATGGCATCGGATCTGTACTCTACCTTCTCTCCTAGCTGACAGCAGCCTCACAGTCCAAGCCTGTCCTTGAAATAAATTTGTGCAGTAAGTCATTGGGACCACATCTCTGGGACTCCCTGAACTTGTCCTTGGCTTTTATTTATACTCAGAAGCTGCAGAAGAGTAAAAGGTTCAGGATGGTGAGGCAGACAGGACTGCAGCAAGCAATACGCTACGTCAAAGGCAGAAATAGATGATGGATTCAGGACTACTCCAGTGATGGCAGTAAATAAATCACTTTTTCTGCCCACCGATACAAATCTGCATATGAAAGCAAAGAACAGAAAGACTCCAGTGGAATTGTGATCCTCTGAACACATTTTCAGCACTGCAGGAACACTGCAGCACTCTGAGCTGGTATGACAGGGTGGGCTGCAGAGGAATAGCAGTCTTACAATAAGTAACTCCATATAGAGTATTTCTTGAATAAAGAGGAGTTCCTTTAATTCATTTCGGCATAGTTGGAGCTTGGGTTTCTTCAAAAGAACAAACAGTTCACAGTTACCTCCAGTATTGCAGACAGTGTTATTAGCATGACCTGGTTTGTGTTCCTTTTGTCCTCTTATCCCAGTTCTCCTCCACACACGCATACTCTTCTCAGCCTTTTACCAACTCTTACTAAGAAAGAGGGAACCAAGTACTTTCTAACGTTCCTGCCAAGCAGCAGCCTGCAGGTGCTCTGGCAGTCTTCCAGCAGCATATGCCAGGATCAGGTTATACCACACACCCACACCTTGTGCTCGTTTTTGCCAGAAGTTCCTCCAGGCTGCGCTTCAGGCCCGCTTCTCCTCCCAGCATCACATCAGAAACAAATCAGACACTAATGGTCGGATCTGTGCTTCCCTAAAGGGAGACGGTTATTTGCTCAAAACACTTGGGATTCAGAGGTGCCTTGTACCTCATCTCACACTGTTAGGAAATCACACAGGATCTGGGGGACTGCTTTCATGTTTTCATTTTCTATTTTTGTTAATATTGCTGACTAGAGTCTTGTGCAAGCCCGACAGCTACGGACACGTTTACGTTGCTGTTGCACGCGTAAGTGGATACCCTGAGCTAGACAAGAACCGCCTACCGCGGCACTGACACAGCAGCAGAAGGCTTCAGACACCCGCGTTTAGGCGAAAGAGGGGCGCACTGCACAGTCTTGGCCTGGTGGTCTGACGAAGTCCAGGCACAGCACAGCAGCGCACCGCTCGCACCGACACAGCAAGCGGGACCCTCCTGGCTGCACCGCTTTACAGAGCACGCGTGCTCTCACAAAGGCTTCATGACCTCATCCAGCAAACAGATGCAGTATTGGCATGCAATGTCCTCTGCAAGGACAACACCACAGGCAGATCAAAGCTACCTAGCCAAAGCGTTTTTCCTAATTATTTCTTAGCGAAATGGTACTTTACCCCCATGGTAGTCACTGCAACCTCCTGCAGCATATGAACAGCTGTTATCATCCAAAGCTGTAATGAAAGGTTTGGAGCTACAAGATAACAGGGCAGGCTGCAACCGTAATGACACTGTGCAAAAATCAATGACATTTATCAGAACAGAGTACCGGCCTTATTCACTTTATTTGTTTCTTGTCAGCATCTATGGACCCTCTGTTGGCACCAAATGATTTGTTTACAACCTTTGCCTTTGCTAGACTTTTATTGCTTCTCTGCAGTTGTGGCAAAAACATTCAGCTTACTTTACAGCAGGAAAAAAAACCTCCACAAATGCTACTCGCCTTAGATTGATTTATGGAGCAAGGTTTGCTCTAATGGTATTGCACAATTTTTCCATCCTATTTCCTGAATCTCTCCAAAAACTAGAAGAGTCTTGCCAGACTTCCCTGCCTTCCTTGCTGTATATGACTTTCTCCCCATTTGTCTTTCATCACGCCGAATCCATCAGAAGGAACATCTGTCAGAAGCTGCATATCCTGACTACCATCTCCTCCTCCGTAATCACAAAAGAGTGAGCTCTAGAAGAACAAAACAATGACAACACTAACCTCAGAGGCTAATAAAAATAATTATATGAGTTGGAAATGAGAGAAAACTATCAAGAAAAGGACAAAAAGAGCAAAAAAATCTTCACATATTGATCAAACTATTTTTTCCATGACCAAACTTTAGAAACTGAAGGTAAATTATTTCATCTAGCCACCGAGGTTTTCCTTTGAAAACAGACACACATTTAGCTTTAAAAACAGACTACAGGCTGAAAAATAATAAATAATGTCAGTCATTAATGTGGCAATGTTAAAATTACACATTAAAATGAATAATGTTAATGGGAATGCTAACATAGTAGTGGTTAAAAAAATGGGTAAAAGCAGGCCAGAAGAAAAAAATGCCACAAACTGGATCCTGTTTGTAGCCTCCTAGCTAGAGCCATGCTGACCAAATCATCTATCACACTTGTTACCAAAGAGAAAGCTGGTAACAGTTGTACCACGGAATAACCACTCTACCATGCTCCCCCATTGCTAATTCTGCCAATTACATAGGTAATTACAAGCTGTACCAATTCCCCTTTTGCCTGATTTTTTTTTCTTCTTTCTTATTATTTATTTATGGATTTATCTAGCATGTACAGTAACATACTCTGAATGCCTTGTAGGTCAAAAAATAGCATACTATCCACAACAGGTGGCCAAGGATGCTGAATTCTGGTCAGTGCAACTCACTGCAGCTCTTTCCAATTATTTCAAGTACAGCTGTACTCTGCAAAGCAAAGGTGCAGTTGTAAACCAAACATACTTTGCTTTCTTGCTCTGGTTCCTTTGGCTATATGGGTCCAAGGACTGATTAAGACCTCAGTCAAATCCATCTCATTCCCATACCAAGACCTCTTGTCAGGATTTCTCCTTAAAACACATCATTGTCTTTGTTGTCATCACCTTCTGCGATAGCAGAAGACAACTCTGCTATTTCAGTGCAGGTCTGCAGTCTGCACAGTGGTTTTCTTGGGGACACCTGTAGCAAAACACTTCATGCAGTCAAACTTAATGTATTTCTCACTGCTTTCTTTCCCTTATCTTCTGTCTTCCACATTCTTCCTCTTCAGTCTCAGTAACCAGTGAAAATTGGCTGCATATCTACAGGCAGCGTCATTTTGACTGAAACCATCCTTCCCTTCTCAGAGTGAAAATGCTCGCCCAATTGCTCTTAAAAACCTTTTCCCACCTTCCATCCCACGTCAAAGCCCTTGCCATTTTCAGCCCTCCAGAGACAGCCTTGCATGTTCCCAGGTGGCAGGCAGAAATCCATGCCTGCGAAGATAATTAGCGCCCTTAAGCTCCCCCTTCTGAAACTCTTCTGTAGGAGAAGCAGAAGTGGCAGCAGCTCTGCTTCAGTGTCTCACCTGCATTGATTCAACAGAGAGGGGAGGAACTTTACAAACACTCTTTGCTGTGATGGTGAAAATTTGCTACCTGGCAGCAAGTATCTCCAGCTCCCACACAAGTAACACAACCACTAATCCAGGCTGCAAGTAACACAATCTCATTGTCATACAGTAGGCTAATACAGCTAAATACTTGTATTTAACTAATAGGCTTATTTTTAACTGTAGATGCAGTTTGAGTGCCATAAAAATTAGAAGCATATTTTATTTCTGCTACCAACTGACAGACGAAGCCAGGGTCTTTCCAAGGGCAATATGGACTTGGAAATATGCCCTTTTCTGCTCACTTCAGCAACAGGAGCAGAAAGCTCCCAGGCTCCGTGCGCTTCCTATGCCCTTTTTCCATTCGCTTTACATCCCTGCGTACTTGGTGCATAAGACTGCCACTTGTCAGTGCTAGCAGAGCTCTGCCCTTCGGGGAAACAGCTCCCTGGGGTCTCGCAGGCAGGCTCTGAAGCACCCACCTACGTGCTTGCAGAGCACTGACCACGCCATCGAGGCAGAAGGGTGAGGAGAATACCTCCCACCACCGTCAGCCAGCGAGCCTCCAAACGGGAACAGCCGAAGTAATCTGTATGCTTTATACATTTACATTCACACATGCGGTCGGGTCACACGCAGCCTGCGAGTATCAGCAATAAAGTAGGCGTGATACAGTAAGATGATACTTCGCTGACTGCATGTAGAAAGGGCAAAGACTGATGGTGGGAGCACTTGTGGACACATGGTATGGAGAAAGACTAAAAATAAAGAAACACATTTAAGTCTTCTTTCCACTGTTTAACATTGCAGAGTAAGGTGATCGTGACAGACTTTTCCCTACACTTTCCATAGCTACAGTTCTGCAAATAAGTGAAGTTAAAGTGAAGTCAGAGTTAGCAGTAATAACTTTAATTTTACCAACAGAAGGGGAAGAAAAATACTTTTTTTTCATCTAGCTATTCCTGAGTGACAGATTTTCTATAGTCAGTGTGACTTCCGCACCCATATCATAGATGTTAAAACACTGCACCATTTACAGACACTAAGGACTGGAAGCAGTAACCCCTCATAAGTCCACTTGGCTCCGTCCACATGCATGGAAAGCCACAGGGGGAGTATGTGTCGGCCAAAATTAGCAGTGAGGAATTCCCGAGTCCTAACACTATGTCTTGCACCTCTAAAATGCATGCTTTCTTTGGTTTAGGCTGCCTTTAAATAGTTGTGCCCGTGTAGAACATGAGCACCGGTGGGGTTGTGTAGAAAGTCAAAAATTTCCAGGGCACGTCAATGTCAACAACATAACAGTCAAGAGATTTTGTCACAGGACTTCAAGTTGTCAGGACACAGCTAGTCCCCGGACCTGAACTGAAGCATTCGTCCTAGGAAACTTGGTCAGTGAAAAGTCCCTCAGCACTCCCTGGGCTGTTGCACTGAGTCCATCCATCAGGTCCCTGGGCTAGGACAACAGCCTCGCCACTATGCATGGCTGGGAGCTTTCTGCAGCTGTGGGTTCCCCCTCGCCACTTTCGAGCCCGAGTGTCTCAAGCAGGCTCTGCACGTCCCCTCTCCCCTGCCCCAGTCTCAGAGGATGCCCACGTCAGCTTCCAGCATTGCCCCATCGCTCTCTCCTAGCACTGGAGTGGAAGGAGGCATGTGTCCTACGATGCCTACTCCACCCGTGACGGGTTTTATTTCCTTTCTTTTTGCCCAATGTCTGCTTTCTTCTTGTGTCGTCTTTGTCCCATAACCCATTTTAGAAGGAACGCTGTGTCTGTGAGGCTCTCTGGAGGGTCAAAGCCTGCCACCAGCTGATCCAGCGTTGACCTGCCAGTCTGCTTGGACAGATTGCTTTCATGGATTTTGCCTTCTTTCCTGAAGTGAAGTTTTGCCCTAATGAAACACAGTTAAACAGTACTCCTCTGTTCAACTGCAGGAATTTCAGCTAAAATCTCCCATCTTAAAAAGGCACCCTGGAAGGCAGGCTGTCAGTTAAATCAAACTGCAGTTTGATAGAGATGCACTAAAAGCACTCATAAGCTGAAACTGGGATTCATGGATTGTACACAGACAAGTCCCCTGAATTGTCCATGATTTGTAAAGACGGTACAGGTAAATCACTGGGAACAGAAACTCACATGTAACCCCCATTATACACTTCAGCACACTAAATTATTGAAGTTGTAACCCACTGGATCAAAATCACGTCCCACGTTCATCTTCAGGTATCAGTCAGCACCCACTGTTAAATCACAGCTACAGGAATTTTTCCCAGAAGCTGGCATTCAGAATTGCTACTCAGAGGTGCAGTAAGAGGCAAGTTCAGAGGGTGGATGGAGATCATGGGACGATAACAAACGCTGTCAGTAGTTTACTGACATTTCTTTAAAGAGCTATGTGAGGCCCCCATCTAATCAACTTCCTAAAGTTAAGAGGAAACACAGCAGAAATAAGCTACAGCAATGAGGACAGCCAAGTTAAAACATTAAACTATAGTCAGGATGTCAAATAGTTTGAGGCTGCTAGGCAGACGAAGTAAGCGCTCCAAAGACTTCTAACTCTAAGGCTGCAACTGAGGCTTGACATCATCAGTGTCCATCATCATCACCATCCAGTAATGTAGAGCTTTCTTAAAAAGTACTAGCTGAAAATGTTTAATAATTACAAATTTAAAAAACCCTCAAAGTTCGTTAGGACATATACAAATTAATTCTCGCAACATGGCTTAGTTGGTCTGAATACCACCTTACTGTACCACAGTCAAGCAAAGCACAGAGAATTACTAAGGCATATTTAGCCTTTGAATGCGTGAATCGCCCAGGAAAGGAACCCAAGTCTTGTGCTGTAGACCCTTGCCCTGTTAAATAAACTTTCCCCAATTTGTAAGGCAAATGAATGTTAACATTTTTAAAGGAGATCTTGATATGCCTACAAGTTAAAGGAGACATTCCAGAAGAGAAATGTTTATTTTAAAACACAAGAAGGGAAACTGAAAGAGTCTGTTTTCCAAAGAATGAAAATGCAAACCCAGCATAACAAAGAAAATCTGCACACATCCTAAACACATTTATCTTAACCTTGGTAACCACATGATTCCCAGAGACCTATAGATGCCTTTTATTATTAATATATGAACAGCTGTGAAATGGAAGCTTATAGTAGTGGGTGGTTTTCAAGCAAAAACTTTTAAAAATTGTCTTATTTGCAAAACGGTCTGGTCATGAAACCACAAAAAATAGCAGCTACCCCCCCACCTTAATCTGTGGGAGCGGTGAGAGCAGAAAACAGAGAGAGACTGCTATGTGGTTTGTTAAACCCTCAGGTTTAAAGGTCATGGATTACTAGAAGAGCACTGTTCACTGACAAGTAATATTTAATAGCAATGATATAACAAATTTAAAAGTGGTCAAATATTTCCATGGATGAAAATGGAAATGGCCACAACAAGCAAATAAAATTCCAGAAACTATGGTCTGGCTGGAATCGCAGAAATCTGTTTGGCTTCAAGATATCACTTCCAAATTTTGAAATTTCTTTACAGAAATCCCAATCCTCCCACAAAAAAAAGTATCATCTTAGTAAAACATTTGTATATTCACCAAAAAGTTGGCAGCATGAGCTGCGCTTCCTCCTTCCAGCCTCTCGGCTCTCAGCCCCTGGTCCTCCCAGCTCTGCCGCCNGCCCTCTCCAACCCTGCTGTCCCAGAGCTGATGCTCTGCCCGGTCCAGCTCCTTGTCCGCCGCCGAGACAGAAGGCTAAGGGGAACAGACCTCTCTTTTGTTACCTGCTAAATTCCAGGGAGGCTCTATATGTCCCCCGAAGCAGGGAGACAGCCTCCCGCTCCAGCCTCAGCACAGTTGTCGGAGCCAAGTTTCATCCCGGAGCCCCCTGCCCACCACCAACACTGTGTATTCAAACACATCTTCCCCTTGCCTCCCCCCTCCCAAGAGAATAAAGCTTTCTTGAACAGAGGATTAATTTCCACCCTTTTATCTACATGCACTCGCATTTAGAAAGTGGGTAGGAGGTTGCGAACAGCACGGCCGGGCGATTTACGCCCTGTTGCAAGAAAAGGGAGGACAAGAGCAGTGGCAGCCGGGCTTTTCGGCAATTCCGCAGCTGCCTGGCAGAGCAGCAGCTCTCCCTGCCGCATCTCTCCCACCCAGAGCTTGGGAAAGGCTCACTGTACATCTACAGACAGCTCATTTATTACTGCACCATAACTCTCTCTTTTGTGCTGTTCAAACACAGAGCTGACCTTAAAACAAACACAAAGTTCTGGCTATATATTTGTGCTGTCTTAATGTACGCAGTCCCAGGCAGACACTAAAGCTCGGCAATCACCTGACAAAGGCGGTCCCTGTCCCAACAAGTTTCTACGATCTAGCTGGAAGATAAGAACTGGGTGCAAAGTAGAGGCAGAGAAAACACAAGGCAGCAAGGACATTATATTCAGTGTCTTTCAAATACTCGGGAAGGTGCTGAACGAAAGACATTTATGAATGCTACCAGTAGAAATAAGACCGAGTAGTGATGACGCAGATAAGAAAAAACACGCATCAGTATATTTAACCCTGGCTTTGCGTATTTCCTGCGAAGTTAGTTTACAAACAGCTCCCTTTTCGTGCCACAACACAAGCAGCTGCCTTTACCACATAAATGGTCTGTTAGGTTACTTCTGATTGTTCACAACACAATATACTCTTACTGTACAGCTACAAAACATCTTGTTCCAAAGCCCAGAATCTTTCTCATATGCCCAGAACAACAAGGCTTGGGTTTTGTTTCTGCTTTTGTTTTGGTTTCATTTAAGGGTACAGATGATGAGAAGCTTAAAACATAGATAGCTGGCAAAATATTTTTGTCCAAGATCTTGGGAGTTTCAGAAATAACCTCACCTAAAATTATTGAAGACACAAACACGAACAACAGTTTGTGTACACTTCCATTACTTTAGGTTGCTTTAGGATGTTTAATACGACTCACATCCAGGAAGCAAGAAGTCTGCAGGGAAAACTGAACAGTGCTACTGCCTCAGTGGAAACAAGTCTGACTTGCTTCAGATATTTCTTTAAGGGTAGCCAGAACAGCTGCCTACACCTGTTCGGTAACATACCTAGTGGTGTTACTAGATACATCACCTCTCAGTCTCCAGTGGGGACTATGGTCCCAAATTTTAAACAGCAACCCCAGAAACAAAACATGAACATTCTCCAATACAGCTGCTTCCAAATTTATAACACATTTAAGTGGAACATTTTTCTGTTCCAATTTATACTTCTGGAACTCTGTTTAAACTTCACAGACTTCAAGAAGGCCTCTTAGAGATGTACTGAGATCCTCAAGCACAATCTCATTTCAGCTATCATATCTCAATATTACTGGAGAAATCTTCCCTTGCTTTTAAGCCATGCTTTCCTTGAGGAGGTCGATCAGAATTTGACACAGCTCTTCCATCATGGCTGAGAAAACAAGCAGTGAGAAAGTCCATCAGCTCAAAAGTACACCAAACACTAATCACAGTTAAACTTCTCACTGTCATGATCACAATATTTGTTTTGCAGGTAATTTAAACTGCTCCTCCAAATTTTCTAATTGCATGAGGATCATTCCCTAGTCAGAAACAACAGCAGGTGTGCTAATCTGCTTTTAACTGCTTTTTAACGTCATAGCAAGATGAATTTCAAAGAAGGAAGAATCTCACTCTGAACATCACTGTTTTACTGTAAATCTAAACTAAACATCTTTTCTCTCTGTGTGGGACAGGATCTGCAGCTGGCGCCAGAGAGGAGAGCCTGTTTCCAAATTATCACTCTGTTCATCAGGAAATTAAAAGTAAACTGCCTAAAAATCACACACTCATCACCTGAGTTCTCTCTTTTGTGCTGAAGATTTAAGACAAATAAATAAAGCATGTCAGCAATCTCTGTCACATAGACTAGACTTGCAAACCTGCAGTGCCTATACATGAAGCTTTATAGCCACTGATAGGGTATGCTAACTTCTGGCTTTAATGCACCGAAAAAAACCACTAATCGTGAGACCTCACATCACTGCTCCCTATACCGAGTGAAATACAAGTGATGAAAAACCTCAGCAGAAGAATGACATCATTACAGTCTGATGACTACAGCAGTGCCACAAAATTCCGGATGCTCATACAGGAGCGACTGGTACATCCTCTCACATCATAGTTATCTTCTCAATAACCTTCAATAAACTTTCCATTGAAGCACTTGTGAATTTTCTCATCCACAAAATGCTTACAAAGGGCAGTTCTGCCAATCAAACTATTTCTTTTTGGTGGGTGACAGAATTCTGTACTGTGAAACAGAGGTATTCTTCCTTCACGTGCAACTTATGTTAGCAATCTAAAGGTATCTTCCTCAGGCACATAGGTTAGCAGCCATAGAAAAAGAGGTTGCAAATGGAAGTTAAGTGTAATGTGGGAACAAACATACTGGGATGACTTAGCCATACTGGGATTCCCACTTTTTGAACCTAGGATGAACTAACTTTCTGGTAGAATTATGCCATCTGAAAACCCAGCACACAAGCAGCTATGCTTTTACTAACACACCGCAAGAAGTGACAACGGGCACATGCAGTCTTCAGAGTTGTCTTTTTAACTAATTGCCTAAAACATAGAAAGAGACCCCCAGACCCCCTCTAACCACAGCACCAGGATGCAGGAAACTGGGAACAATAAAACTCCTACACTGACTTCCTCTTGAAGGGCTTCCCTTAATTATCGGTGCCACAACACGTATCTACTGCAAACGTCCAATGTTTCCCCTCAGGAGGCTTCTCCCCCTCCACCTCCTCCCCCACCCAAGTGGAATATAACTTCCATAGACTTCCTCACCTTGGATGAAGCTTTCCATGCCAGAAACCTTCCTCCTCGCAGAGTTGTTTTAGGAGATTTCAGCAAAAGCATTTCCCCAGGCCTTTTGGAGAAACAACACCCTTTTTATCCTTTGCTCATGGTTGAAAAATCTTGGTGACCTCTCCCCTGAGCAGCCGAGAAGCCCCAGGCTGACTAGCGGGGACAGGAACCATACCCTCACAGCTCAAGGAGGGGCAGTAGCAGACTGGAGCATAATGGAGACTTTGTTTCTGAGAGTATGTCTTTTGCTATCTTTGTCCAAATCTCCACATATTTGACCATTTTGGGGGGAGAGTGGGTGTGCAGGGGAGGGGAGGGGAAGAAACCCCTCAAATTCGCATATCCCCGATAGTAACTTTTAGCAACGCTCCTTTGCGTGTTTCATCTCAGGCTTCACAAGGTCTCAAGGCACAGTTGCCATTCTCGGATGCTGCCAGTCACATCTGGTTCAGATCCTCTCCTCTGATGCAAGAGCAGGGAAAAGATTGTTCCTGTGTCTCAGTGACCCTCCGCAAACCTTACGCAATGTGGAGAAGTGTGCTGTGCAGTTCCAGGGCAGAGGAGACACAAAGGAGTCCTACACAAAGATGGGAAGGAGAAAACAGGAATAAAGCTTGATGGACACCAGAAGATGAAGACTGAATGTTAGCACAACTTAAGAGGGCAGAAAAATTAGGAATGGTGATGAAAATGTTGTCAGTAGAAAAGAAAGACTGAACAAAAAGCTGAGGTATAGGAGGGAGAAGTACAACAGATCTGGCAAAAAGACTGTGACAAGTTATTTAAGAGTGTCTTCAGACCCACCGAGAGAACTACAGAGAGAGATCCGCAGCCAGCAGACACTATGAACATGGGAAAGAAAAAGACCAAAAAAAGTGATAAATCACATGAGGAAATGAGACAATATGGACTGACAAGGGATGAGGACGGAATTTACTGAGAGAAGACTTAGGACAGATGGACGGGGAGATCGTAGGCAGAAGACTGCAGAGGAGAACAGGACTTGCGAGGTAAAAAGGTTTGAATGAGGAGTCTTAAATTTAAAAATGAGGGGTGGGGGACAAAAAAGATCTGGAGAGGAGATAGCAGAGAGACTTCAACTAGTCCAGTCAGGATGGTTTAAAAAAAATGTCATGTTTGGAGTGAAAGGGTAGAGGAACTCATTCACATAAAAGAATTTTCCCAGATTTCAGTTGGAGTTCAAGCTTCCTGAATCTCAAGCTCCGTTTGCATCAAACGTGTAAAATGCACTGACAATGCATGCTTCACTCCCCTCTAGTTACTGTGTAGATGCCAATGACTTTTTACGACTATTATTTTACTGATAGGAGCTCTTATATCAAATGGCTGAGGTTCACGCAGTGGATCTAGACGTTCTCAACGGGCTGATACCACTATGAGAGTGCATTTAATGTAACATGACAGATGCATGCACTGTAACAGTGCATTTGCAGTGTATTCCTTCATTTTGCAAAGGTAAAACAAAAACACAGATGTCTTTTTCTACAGATACAAGCATTTGCACGAATTACTACTATAGGCTTCTGAGTTCTATGAACCGCAAGAGCAAAATGCATTTTTATTATAAACTCAGGGACAGCATTTTACTTAGGGAAAAAAAAAGTTACTTCAGTAAGTTACTCTAATTGAAGTTGATGCCTATTCTAACTAAATTACTACTTGAAAAAGTCAGGCTGGGTCCTGAAGAGGAGAAGGTCTGCAGGTTCTGCCCTGGCCAGTACACCTGTCAGCATGACACAAGCAGGAAGAACAGGTATTCGATTTCTCATCACAAACTTGCCCAAAACACACTTTAAGCTGTACTAATTCAGAATTTTAATTATACTTAACAAATCATCTGATAAAACATACCAAACAATGGAGAAGTTCACTCTGTCACAATGCTTGTCTGTGCAAGAATCACAGCAGTGTGGCTCAAAACAATCGTCTTTCAACTGTTCTTTCAGGTCACAGGCAAAATGGCTGTACTGGCTAGAAAAGCAGTTGTTTCTAAACCATATCCTTGGGCAAAGGCATCCAAATCTTGCCTGTATGCCCTCCTCTCACTCATCCTAAGCCCGTGAAATACTTCTTATTAGCAATTTAAAAGAAAGCCAGAGAACTTCAGCAGATCTACAGTATGAGTTAAAGATCACATTAGGCATGTCCTATGTCTAGCATTTTGGCGCTGTTAAGAACAAAGGCCACCCAGATACTCAATAGCCAACAGAAGTTATGTCTTTCTAGTTTATTTTTATTTATTTACTTATTAATGACCTAACAGCATTAGGTCAATAAAGGCATCAAAAAGGGTGAAATTCTGTTTCCCGCTATTCACTGCACAGTCTTTTATGTCAAGCATGATAACTCCACATGTTCTACAGATAACATTGATTGAAAGGACCCCGCACAAAAAACTATGCTAGGCTAACTCTTTATGAGCTGGCTTTGGATAAGATGAATAGTACCAGGATCCTATATGCAACTTCACACGATCCATATTAACAGGTCATTTGTACACAGCTGTGTATGCTCTCTACATTTGTGTACAACTAATCTTGGAAATCAGTTCCAGGCACACGAAGGACAAGCAGGTAACCAGGAATAGTCAGCGTGGATTCACCAAGGGGAAGCTGACCACCTGACAACCTTCTACGATGAAACCACTGGCTTGGCAGATGACTGGAGAGCAGTGGATATTGTCTACCTTGACTTCAGCAAGCCTTCTGACACTGTCTCCCATAAGATCCTCATAGACAAACTGATGAAGTACAGGGTGGATAAGCAGACAGTGAAGTTGACTGAAAACTGGCTGAATGGACAGGCCCGGAGGGTGGTGTTTAAAGACACAAAACCTAGTTGGGGGCCAGTAATCAGCAGCATACCCCAGGGGTTAATAGTGGGTCCAGGCCTGTTTAAAGATCTGGATGATGAAAAACAGTGTGGATGTATTAAAAAACAAAACAAAGCAAACAAACCCAACAAAAAAACACCACCACCCCCCCAAAAAAAATCCCCCCCAAACCCCCCCAAAAATAAAAACAAAAAAACCCAAAATCCAACCCCCTCCCAAAAAGCTTGACTGTGCATTGCAGGCAAACATGCTTTCCTTTACACCAGAAATTTAGAGAGTGGATGATTCATGGACGTGAGTTTTGAAACCTTCTCAGTTCCAGCTCTAGAACCTGTTTCAAAGCGCTGGAAACAACAGTAAGAACACATTCTTTTTAAGTATGTTTCCATTGTCTACAGAGAAAGTAGCATCAGCAAATTCTCACTACCAGGGGACAAAAAGCAACGGACTAGATCTGTACCGACAGTTCTCAGCTGGGGGTGGAGGGTGATTAAAATAGTACCTATTTATTTCTCCCTTTTTGTTCTTACACCATCCTCAGTCTGACATCTCTTCAGCTTTTAGCTCTTTGCACCTGGACTGCCCTGCTCCTCTTCCTCCCTCCCTCCCCCTGCCAAAAAATCCCACCCCAAAACAAAAAAACCTTCTTGCTATTTTTAGCCTGTGTACACAAGCTGCTGTACTGCAGTCAGCTGCAGAACTCGCTAGAGAGCTCCAGTTCCAACCAATTTCATACTCCCCTCAACTTTCTGCTTCCCGGGTTTTCTCTCATTTCCTCATATTGTTTTCCCTCTAATGATTTTCTCTCTCCACTTCACACTGGTTCATTTGCCTATGCATTGCTCCACCAGCCCCCACCTTCATGTATCTCTTCAGTTCCCACACCCTTCTCGGGCAGCAGCTGTCCTCTGACCCTTCCCCAGCTCCCCTTTTCCCATTCTCATCCCATTTCTTAACCAGCTGCCAAAATTTGACCCGTGTTTATCTGAAAAATAAGACAGATCAAGCTGCTTCCCTTCATCTTAGTTTGGCTCAGCAGCAGTCAGCCGGCTGCCAAACTAAATGGCCTCAAGTCATAGCGGCCTGGGTAATTGAGTCCTGTAAGGCTGGCGACACTCCTGCAGATGTCTGTGCAGCCTTCCCGTCCTTCTCACAAGATAAATCATTGCAGCATTGCTAAGGTAACTTGTGGAGCAAAGAATCCTGAGAAACATAAAAAATAGGCTCCTCTGTAACATGCTTCCAGTCATACTTCCCTCCACTAAGACCAAGCAAAGAACATGAGCAGCCTGATGTAGCTGGTTCCCCGCTGTCCTCACCTTTGAAGCCCTCAGATCCTCAACACCTACCTAAGAAAAGCCCCACTGCCAACCATCCTATCTCTCAGATAGGCTGTCTAATGCCACACAAAGCTTTCAAGTTTCATTATTTATTATTTGCTGTAGGAAATACACTTGGGTATTTCACAGGTAAATTCCTCCAGTTCTTTCATAACCTCAAGACCATTTGCCACATTTACTCTACATCTACTGTAGTGATGCTTAAAGTATTTCTAGCAATCATTTTTTGGCCTTCCTACTTGTAAATGGAACATCTGTTTCAAGATTTTAATGATTGGTGCCAGTTTCTCAAGTTGTATAGTCTACTGCATAGGAGGATGAGTGAGAGCTAAGGTTTCCAAAACCATGGAGGTCACACCTAGTGAACAGTGACTACACACAGAAGTTGGTTTGCTTCTGCAGCGTATGACAACCTTAAACTCTCCAAAATGAAACCTAGGCAACAGGTGAATTTAGAGAAACAGCAGCTACAGAAACAATACAGTCTTGTAGAAAAAGCCTTCTTTAGGAGAAGTCTGGAAGGGGGGGTGGGGGTGTTTAATCATGATGCGCATTTGTGTCATCAAAGCCTTAGCATTCTTCCCCACTCATCGCTTAAGGGACCAAGCGGGCTTGGAACTGTGAGTGGGAAGAGTGTCTCCAGCCGACTGATACTTCCTATTGCAGATGACCTCATACAGCTACCTCTAAAGCTATACATCCTACAAACAGCACATTAAACACGGACCTCCCAAGAAATCCTTCTCTGTGGGTAGTCATACACACATAGGTTAAGTACAGAGACTACAAACAATAGCCAAGGGACTTAACTGTCGTCTTTGAGAACACAAAAGAACATGACTCTGATGGCACAGTTACAAGTGCATGGAATGAACAGAACAATCCACAGGAGCACTCGTCCATATTTATCCCTGTACTAGAAAGGGAAAAATCACAGAATCACAGAATCACAGAATGTTCGGGGTTGGAAGGGACCTCCGCGGGTCACCCAGTCCAACCCCCCCGCCAAAGCAGGGTCACCCAGAGCAGGCTGCACAGGACCCTGTCCAGGTGCGTCTTGAATATCTCCAGAGAAGGAGACCCCAAAACCTCCCTGGTCAGCCTGTGCCAGTGATACTGTTCATCTGGGGATTGGACAAAAACTTCACTGCTGCTAATAAATGGGTATAAATCATCCATTCAGAATCAGTATTAAAGAAAACATAATTCCTTCATATAACAGCCAAACAATAGGGTTTTCCAGCAAACACACATGTCATATCCAGTACTACAGGCTGAGGACATGGAGTGAACAGACTGCAGGTGTGAGCTGCATGAAAGGGAGACAGCAAAAGGCAGGAAAGAACTTGCAGGACTAGGATTTGGTGGGGGGAAAAGAATCAATGAGCGAGACCCTTCGATAAAGCATTTAAAGGGGCAAACAAGCTGCCTGCTGTTTGCTTCTTCCTATATGTTATAGGAAACAGAGCATTGTACATTTCTTTGCTAAATAAACGTTACTGCAAGAGTTTACCACTCTTCATTCACTACTGCTGTCAACTGTAGAATGTTATTTCTCTGTTACCTGTTCACAAACACGTAGTAACAGCTTAGATTTATCTAATCAAACAAAAACTAGAAACACGCAAGAACAACGATGTTTCACTCTTTTATAAAGACCAGCAAATGTCAGTTCCATTTTCAGGTCCATCTGTCCTGCTGTGAAATTAAACAACGTAAAAAATAGCATTATGAAACACTTAACACCATCCTAACCAAGACTCCTACCTTCACAATGCTTTTTAGATCCTGGACATACATCCTCTCGGTCTCCAGAATTTCTTGGACGACTCTATCTACATAGAGGAGCTTGGGACTGGTGGGCTCTGTGACCAGGGACATTGCACAGCTTTTGCTCGCTCCTTTTGGTTCTGCTTTCCTTGGCATGGTTAGCCTTTTTTCAAGGCTTTCCTCAGGATCCTCTTGCTCCGCAGGGGAGTTTTTGCGTGGCTTGCTGCTGGAAAATCGCCTGGCTGGGACCAGTTCTAGCTTGATGGCACCCGTTTCTTTCTCCTGGTTGAACAAGCCCAAGTGGCTGTTTGAAACCAAGGTCATCCTGCTTCCAAAGGAGCAGTGGCTGTCCCTGGAGGAAGCAGAGGAGGAAGTGGAGCTAAAGCTGACGGGACGGTCGCTGTCTGACAGGTCCATGGTTTTCTTTTCACAGTAGCGGAAAGGCCTGCTCTCCTTGTGCAAATCTTCCCCTTTCGTCTCGGAGTCAAGGGCCTCCGTCACAGGCGGTAAAACATCAAGAGGTAAGTGGAAGTCATCTAAAAGAATAAACAGAAGAAGCAGGTTTACTGTTGTTGCCCCACATAACACAGAAGTTGAAAACAGACACTTCTAAAGCTTTATTGCATACAAAACTGCCACAACTCTATTTTAACAAAAAGATAACCAGAACAATGTGATTTGGGGGTCACTGTGGCTCTAATGCTTTCTAGGTTGTGGGGAACCCCCACTGGGGGCTACTACACAGGCAGCGCATCCCTCCTGCTCACATACACGTCCCCAGCACATCCTTCTTGTGCCAGCATGCTGGGCTTGGTGCTAGCACTAGCACTGCCCGGGCTCAGCACAGGAGAGAAGTGAGACTCAAAGATTTTCCCCAAGGTTAAAAAAAACCCCAACAAACTCTGTCAGGAGCAGTCCCTGCTATCTCCAAGCTGAGCATTGACCCTGGTTTGGAGGCTTTGGGCAACTCAAGAATGACGTGGCGATACCAGACAGTATCTTTCATTTTGAATAGTGTAAGGCTAACAGTCAAACAAAAACTAAAAGCAGTTATCAATTACCAGTTCTGTGGCTTGTACAAAAACATTAAAACCGGAATGATTTCCCAATGAAAATAATACAGCTTCTGAAAAAAAAGAGTTCCCGCAGGAAACAGTGCTGCCAAATAATTCAGTTTTCTACTGGGAAAATAAGTCATTCTAAAACTGTTCAGCTCAAGCCAGAATACTACCCCCTGCTGAACTGACCCAAAGTTGTTTTTCAAATCAGTGCAACAACAAAATAAGACGTCTGTCTTCCTGCCGACATTTCAATTCTGCTTTCTTCCTATTGTCGAAGCGCCCTGCAGGACATTGCCCACGATGCAATGCAGGTTCCTCTCTGGCCAAGTCGTGTGTGATGCACTGTGAGAATCTGCAAAAGCAGATGCAGGTGAATTCAATACTTCAACGTTTCTTATCAGCAAGAAGTGTCTACCCAAAAAATCTTGCCTCAAACTCCGAGAATTTCAGAATGTCTGTCCTGTGAACAAGGGAAACTTCTGACAATTCAGGAAGAAAAGCAACACTGAAGCTACCGACACAGTGGTTGCTTAGTCCTTGTTTTACTCCAGCGACAATCTTCTTTTTCAAAAATCATTCTGGCAATTACAGCTCTAGACAGCAACTTCAGTAAACCAACCACAAACCAGCGAGCTGCAAACTGAACCCGCCCAGCCTTTAAGGTGTCACTTCTTAAACTGAGGCAGACGTGCTATGCGACTGCCAGCAGCAACCTCCCGGATGCTGCTCCTGCTGCAGTTGGTCGGGGGTGGGAAGGGAGAATTTCATTCAAAGCAGAAAGCCACTCTCTCATTTTTCAAAATCAAACACTATTATATACTTAAAAATAAATAAATTAAAAATAAATAAATAAATAAAATTAAAAAATCCACAGCAAACAAAAAAAAAAATCCCCAAGAACGTTTGATTTATTTGGTCTATCTTGAATGCGTAAGATTTCATTTGTACATGAGTAACTAATACCACCATTTCAGCGACAATGATACTAGCTTTCTGTTAAGGAGAAGTACTGCCCTCAAGGCAACGCATGGAATTAACACTGAGTGTAATTTGCTCATTACATGGGTCAGAAAATGGGCATCAGATTCAAAACCTAATTTGGCACCTCTGTACCTCTGGTTTTACCTTGAAGTCTGAAAAACCTATAGCCTTTCTTTGTGCCTGGTTCTTCTGGTTTTGCAGCATATAAGCTCCAAAAATTTTCTTACCCTTCTTGAACAAATCACACCAAGTACAAACTTCATAATAAAATATAAATATTTTCCCTGTTTATTGCTTTAAAACTGGAGAATGCAGTGAAGTTCTCTTGTTTCTAAACGGGTATGGACAAAGATGTTTGCCTTCCTATTGCTTGTGATAAGAAAGTATGCATTTTTGATAAGGAAGAATGTATTTTTGTTATCAGCTTTGGATCATTTTTCATGTTCAGTTAGAAAGCACAACGTTGCTGTGCAGATGTAAACCCCCTTGAAAAATGCACAGGATAAACAAGATAACAGGGATACCCTTCCGCTAACTTACTCCAAGATATTTCACTAAAATTACATGACAAAGAAACACCTGATTAGCCACATTTAGGGGGGAAATAAAGGGTTCCTGTGACATTCCATTACTCCATGCTCTTTTCTTCGTGTTCCACTGCTATGTGGTCTGCCTCTCAGATAACCTGAAGGTATTAATATGTCATATTTGCTTCACAAACATTGTCAGGCTCATTAATATAAAAAACAAACAAAACACAGTTCAGGTCAAAGAAACATGAGTCAGAATAAATGTTACAAGTAGTTTTTCATAGGACATACTTGTAGCCAGAAGCATTGGGAGATCTTAACATGTCTTAAGAAAAACTAAACAAAGAAACACCCTTATTTTCTTGTTTAATGCCATTGCTTATTAGAAAAAACAAAAAAGATTAGTTGTAATCATTAAAATGGGCTGGCTCTAACACCTGTACTCCCACTGACCTTGGTGAACCCCAGGCCTCCGCCAGGTATAGCTAATTAATTGCATGCAACACAGTTGACTAAAGTTCCTCCATTTTTTATACAAATGACTATTCCTGTACCTTTCTACACAAATTACACCAAGCAAACTATTTGTTACTTGAAAATCTTGGTCTGTTCTGTCCTCCAAGCCTCATCCTGGCTGCTAGCCTCAAAAATTACTTTTTACTTCACTCTTACTCCTCTCCCAGCCAGGTATAAACTGGTCATTTGGCTTCTCTGTGGAGAGCTTTTTCTAAAATACTGCCTGTTACGTCTCCACAACCAGCGAAACGTATTTGTCGGGGCCCATGCAGACGGCACCAAAGCCCCGTGCCCCCGCAGACGCAAATCCAGCAGCAAGGCCAGGCATGGGGCACCGGGAATTTCGGCGCGGCACAAGCCCGGGAAGCAGCTCCCTTTGCCCAGCTGGCACGTCCGGCACCAACCACACTGCACCCTGCTCACGGAGGTCAGAGCTTGGGGACATAGCCCTTCCCAGTAACACAGGATCTGTAAATCTTCCCAGGCTCCACAGGCTTATCTTCGGAAACGCCTCCGAGACTAGGCAGCACTACCCCCGCTGCTGAAATCAGGAACGGGTGTTTGAGATGACTCCTGCAGTCGCAAGGCCATCAGAGAAGGCAGCAGCTGAAGGCTGCTCATGGCCACAGCCGCGTGCCCATCCTCTTCTCTCTCATCAGGGTCTGCATCTGGCTTTGCAGAGCTCTGGTACGGTTTTACTCTGCAGTTCTATCGCAAAGTCACTTCACTCTTGCGCCAGCTGCCTTAGGTCTGTACCGACCGCCCGGTGAAAAACTCACAAGTGAATTAATGAGAGTGGGGGGAGAGGGGAAACAGACTCCTCCAAGATTGCCCTCTATGTATAACGACTGACCCGGTGCCTTTGCAAACCCTGTAACCTCTTACTAATTTCTGGGTTTGATACAAACTTACCACAAAAAGCAAACTCACTTCTCCCATACCCTGCGGGATTCCTCTACACGCCCCCTCCCCTCCAGCCACCAACTTCAGCAGTGGGAGGTAGGTGCGTTCCCCAAAACCCAGGCTGCACACAGTCCGTGTGACTGTGGGTGCCCCCAGACCCTGGCAGAAGCACATGCTCCGAGAAAGCCCTGCACGCCCCGACCCACAGCTGGCCCACCTCCCTGCTTTTATTGTTAGGCATCTTTCATTTACAACAACAAACCAAAATAATATTAAGAACTTCTGTGAGCTGTGAATAACGGTATTTAACTCAGTCGGGGGGGGGAAGAAATCTTCAATTTGCATATTTTAATTAAGGAATAACAGTAATTACTTGTTAGTTCAGCACTGAAAGGAGGATAATTACTACTTGTCCCTACTCACCGGGAAACACGCTCCTCGGACAAGGTCATTTCTTGTTTGTGCCTTTGCATGAATTCAGTCGGTCTCTGCCTCTCCCCAGCCCCTGCAAACCCCCCTGCTCCCTCCTGCACACCCCCTCCCCAGTGTGACCACACAGACAGACAGACAGACACACAGCACACAGACACACGGCACAACCCTAGCAAGAACAACACGTTCCTACTTTACAGTGGTGCAAGGGCAAGAGACACTCGCGTTTCACCCCAACAGCCAACCGTAGTACTAGCTCCAACACTGCAGGCACACGGCAAAGCAACTCTCTTGGCGTATCTCCTGTTTTCAGCATGCAGCCATAAAGAAGTTCTCACCAAAAACGCATACACCTCTTCTATCACTTACCTTTTTTTAACAAATACCTCCTTCCTGTAACTATATTCGTGGTAATGATAAATGGTTTTTCATTATCTCTGCAGCCTTGGCTACTCTAGAACACTAGCATACAATGAGAGATAAAGTGCTTTAAATCAATTTTATATTTAAATACAAAGATCCCCAAGCCCTACCTAAATATAGGTGTCTACTCCTCCAAGTTGTTTACTGCACATGACATTTGAAGACGTACTGCGTGACTAAAAACACACAAGTTGATTTACATTTATTATTAGTATTGCTGTTGCCTTTCTCCTGGCATAAAACCCAGCACCTCAGATGTTATCTACAAAGTCAACGTTACCAGAAATTACAGGCTTCACATCCTCTGGAAGTTTAGCCACATAAAAGTGATGAGACTACAAGAAATCTTTCCTGTATTTTCCTTCAGATATTTTCATATTTCAAATAAAGCATTCACACTGTAGATACAATTAAGCAAGACTGTTTAGAACAATTTCTACACTCAGTATCACATTCAAATGCAGCACTGGATTGAGAAACGTCAATGTTATACAACTGCCTGACCGAGAAAGATTCAAATACATTCACTACAAGTATCCCAGCATGATCTTAAATAGACTCCCCACCCTCTCTGCTCTGAACATTGTCCAAGTGAAGGTCAGCAGATTTTTAATTACTAAATTTTGCACATGAACACATACCATTTCTAAAACTAACACCCTCTGTGAACAAAATCACATTAGAGAGCTACAGTTTTGTAGGATTAGATCTCTAGCCTGAACTGTCACAAACGATACACTGCCAAGTACTTTAACTGAACTTTTGAGCAACAGAAATCCCATTTATTAGAAATCTTACAATGAGGGAAAAAAGTCACCAACTAATGTGCCTCTGTCTGTCAAATTACTGCCCCCCCCCC